>Ga0206126_10006538_pt1 | contig 10278 bp, 8 predicted proteins | sample Helgoland_Spring_5_FD_148621 | JGI IMG/M metagenome (GOLD analysis project Ga0206126, IMG submission 148621) | Pelagic subsurface seawater microbial communities from Kabeltonne, Helgoland, North Sea - Helgoland_Spring_Bloom_20160412_1 | ecosystem: Environmental > Aquatic > Marine > Epipelagic ...
CGAGATCTGATCGGGCCCGTGTGCTTGTCGTGCGCGGGCCCTTTTTTGATGCCGAGGCAGGGCAAACCCTGCCCAATCGCGCCAGTACGGCGCAAGTGACAGGTGGGAACCGATGTCCGGACTTTCTATTCAAGGTATTTCGATGCGCTTTGATCTGCCCGATGGCGGCGCAGTGCAGGCGTTGAAAGACGTCTCGCTTGACCTCAAGGCGGGCGAGCTGATGAGCGTGCTAGGCCCTTCGGGTTGCGGCAAGACGACATTACTGAACATCGTGGCAGGCTTTTTGGCCCCGACCGATGGCAAAATGATTTTGAACGGTCACGAGATTGACGGCCCCGATGCCGAACGCGGCATGGTCTTTCAACAAGGCGCGCTGTTTGAATGGATGAGCGTGCGCGAAAATGTGGGGTTTGGGCCGTCAATGAAAGGCATGCCCAAGCGCGACAAGGCCGAGATTGTCGACCATTTGCTGGATGTTGTTGGCTTGCAGGACTTCAAGGAAAAGGCCGTTTATGAACTGTCGGGGGGTATGCAGCAGCGGGTTGCCCTTGCGCGCTGTCTGGCCAATGACCCGGATGTTATCTTGATGGACGAGCCGTTGGGCGCGCTTGATGCGCTGACCCGCGAAAAGATGCAATCGCTTGTCCTGAAGTTGTGGAAAGAAACAGGCAAGACCATTATTTTAATCACACATTCTGTTGAAGAGGCATTGTTGTTGGGCGAGCGTTTGTTGGTCATGGCCCCGCGTCCCGGCCGCATCCACAAGGAATACCGGTTGCCCTTTGCCGAGATGGGCGTTGATGCTGATCTGCGCGAGGTGAAAAAACACCCCGAGTTCGCACAGCGCCGAGAGGAAATTCTGGGCATGATCTGGGACATGGAAGAAGAAATTATGGGCCGGACGGAGGCAGCAACATGATTCCCTTTCTGATCTACGTTGCGATCTTTGTGGTCGCTTTTTTCGTTGTCAAAGCCATAGCGCAGCGCAGGGCGATTTCCGATTATGGCTCGCTCAAAACCGTGACCTTTGGCGATGAAAGCGCCGTAACACCGAACAGGGCAGCTTCGTTCATTTCGATTTTGACCATTTTCGTGCTCTGGGGGATGTTCACCGGATCGTCCCTGTTGCCGGGGTTCCTGCATGCGCCGGGCCCTTTTGAGGGGACGGGCACCTTTGAATACACCGCACAGGCCGGAGATGACCGGGATACTGCTACTGTCACTGTGCTGGTGCATCCGATAGACACCCGCGCAGACGCCCCCGAGGTGGATCCCGGACAGGGATGGGCCAAGAACGACAGTGTTGCCATCGGTATGTGGCGCTCTGGGCTTTTGCGTGTTGATCGAAACGATGAACTTGGACGGGGCGAAGGCGCCATATTGATCGAGATCAACGGTGAAAAGGTTGCGCCGCGTGACAGCGTTGATGTCGGCTGGGGCACTGTGACCATCACCGATAAAGGCACGCCGAACATTCAACCCAGTAAGGGCTGGCAGATGGAGCCGATCTGGTTGCCCTCGCCAGAGGCCGTGGTTGTGCGCATCGGTGAGATCGCGAGCGATGGATTCCGCGGCTCTACCTTGTGGGAGCATCTGGGCTATTCGCTGTTCCGGGTCGTCGTTGGTTTTTTCTTTGGCGCGCTCGTGGGCATTCCGCTGGGCTATGCGATGGGGCTGAGCAACTGGTTTCGTGGATGGTTTGATCCGATCGTGGAATTCATGCGCCCGGTGCCGCCCCTGGCATTGATCCCGCTTGTTATCATCTGGGCGGGGATTGGCGAGACGGGTAAGATTATCCTGCTGTTTCTTGCGGCGCTTTGGATCATGGCAATTGCGGCCCGGTCTGGTGTGAGTGGCGTCAAGATTTCCAAGGTCCATGCAGCCTATTCACTTGGGGCCAGCAAAACGCAGATCATGCGGTATGTCATTGTGCCCAATTCCTTACCCGAGATCTTTACGGGTGCACGAGTTGCGATGGGGGTGTGTTGGGGCACGGTTGTCGCCGCCGAGCTGGTCGCTGCTGAAAAGGGGGCAGGCATGATGATCATGGTTGCTTCAAAATTCCAAAACACGGATATCGTGATCATGGGAATAATCCTGATTGGCATTATCGGATTTAGCATTGACTTGCTTATGCGTTGGGCCGAACGGCTTCTTGTGCCTTGGAAGGGCAAGGGCTGAGCCGCGCAAGCTGGTCACCATACCAGCAGCTCTCTGTGCATGGCGCTTACCAAAACCGCATACGGTTCAATATTTTGCCAAATCTTAAAAGCGCCCTTTTGTGGGGGAGGGCGGGCGCTGCCCGGCCCGCCGCTGGGCGAACAATTTTGTGCAGAGATCCTTTTTAGCGTTTGATAGAACGCCTGAAAAATACGCAGCACCTAAAGCTTCTGGCGAAATACCAGAAACATCACGAGCACCTCTTTCGTATAAGGCTGCCATATATTTCAAAATTGCGCGCCGAAGTTCAATAATGGGGCGGTCGTTCGTCGCCGGTGATTACACCGCCGCCGCCTTCGGCCTCGCGTGCGCCCTCGCGCTGCATAAGCATCTGTACCCTGCGTGTGAGCACAACGATTTCTCGCTCTTGACGCGCAACAACATCTGACATGTCTTCGACGGTTCTGGTCAAATGGGCGATTTGTTCTTCAAGTTCTTGCATCTGTCTCTCCTGCTTACTGATGTGGGGCAAGTGTGCGCGCGGTGCAAGGCGGATGTGCGCCTTGCCCCCCTTCGCGGCGTAGGCTATCCCGCCCGCGTAGATCAATCGGAGCCGCACGATGGCCAAACCCAAAAAAAACCCGCGCCCAAAGGCCCAGACGCCCAAGGGATTTGCCGATTATTTCGGCAAGGATGTCACAGAACGCGCCGAAATGTTGCAGGTGATTGCTGGGGTGTACCATCGGTATGGCTTTGATGCGCTGGAAACGAGCGCGGTAGAAACCGTCGAGGCATTGGGCAAATTTCTGCCAGATGTGGATCGCCCGAACGAGGGCGTTTTCGCTTGGCAGGAAGAGGATGGCGACTGGCTGGCGTTGCGGTATGACATGACCGCTCCGCTGGCGCGCGTCTATGCGCAGCACCGCAATGATTTGCCCAACCCCTATCGTCGCTACACGATGGGGCCGGTTTGGCGCAACGAAAAGCCGGGGCCGGGGCGGTTTCGCCAGTTTTATCAATGCGACGCAGACACTGTCGGCACAGCCAGCATGGCCGCTGACGCTGAGATCTGTGCCATGCTTTCTGATACACTTGAAGCTGTTGGCATTGAACGTGGCGATTATGTGATCCGTATCAACAACCGCAAGGTGCTGAACGGAGTGATGGAGGTTGCAGGTCTTGCCGGTGAAAGCAAGCAAGCTGAACGCGGCATCGTTCTGCGCGCCATCGACAAGCTTGACCGGCTTGGGCCAGACGGTGTGAGAGCCTTACTGGGTGCGGGGCGCAAAGATGAAAGTGGCGATTTCACCGAAGGGGCCGGGCTGAACGAGACACAAGCCGAAGTCGTTATGGGATTCATGGATGCAAAACGTGCCGACGGTGCTGCGACGGTCACCCGCTTGCGCGAGCTTGTCGCGGGCTCACAGGTCGGAACGACCGGCGTGAACGAGCTTCAGACGATTGCCGACTTGTTGCAGGCCGCAGGATATGGCGCTGACCGTGTTGTCATTGACCCTTCGGTGGTGCGTGGCCTTGGTTATTATACAGGTCCGGTCTATGAGGCGGAACTGACCTTTGAGGTCACGGATGAAAAAGGTCGCCCACGCAACTTTGGATCTGTTGCTGGCGGTGGCCGATATGATGATCTGGTCAAGCGCTTCACCGGTCAGGAAGTGCCCGCGACAGGCATTTCTATCGGGGTTGACCGTTTGCTGGCCGCTTTGCGCGCCACCGGTCGCACCGGTTCAGAAGCGCCCGGCCCAGTCGTCGTGACGGTGATGGACCGTGACCGCATGGCCGACTATCAGGCGATGGTTGCCGAACTGCGAAATGCGGGCATCCGGGCCGAGGTGTATCTGGGCAATCCCAAGAACTTTGGCAACCAGTTGAAATACGCCGACAAACGCGGCAGTCCGGTTGCGATTATTGAAGGCGGGGATGAACGAGAGCGCGGTGTGGTCCAGATCAAGGATTTGATCCTAGGTGCCAAGATCGCGGAAACGGCCACCCACGACGAATGGGTCGAAAACCCAAGCCAATTCGAAGTGCCTCGGGGTGAGATGGTGGCAAAGGTTCAAGAGATTTTGGGTCAATGAGTGCCGCACGCAGCCGGGCGATGGCCCTGCGCGATGGCTTTGCCGCGCAAGGGGCCGTGATTGTCGAACCTCCGGTTCTGCAATCGGCCGAGCTTTTGCTGGATCTCTATGGCGAAGATATTCGAAGCCGCGCTTATGTGACGAGTGACGCATTGCGAGGCGAACAGATGCTGCGCCCTGATTTCACTGTGCCGGTTGTGCAGATGCACATGGCGCAGGGCGCGGAACCTGCGCGCTATACATATGCAGGCACCGTGTTTCGGCGGCAGGAAGACCATGCGGACCGTGCCAATGAGTATCTGCAAACAGGCTACGAGATATTTGACCGGGCAGACCCGGCTAGTGCGGATGCCGAGGTGTTCGCACTTATGTCTAACGCAGTCGCCCACCTGAACCTGCGCGCAGCAACTGGTGATATCGGCATCCTGACTGCCGCTGTGGATGGGTTGCAAACCACCGAACGTCGCAAAGCAGCTTTGCGTCGCCACATCTGGCGACCGCGCCGGTTTCGGGCACTGCTTGATAGGTTTGCAGGACGCGTCGCGATACCACAGAGCCGTGCTGCATTGCTGGCCGGATCCGCGACTGTCGACGCGCCATTGACCGGTCTGCGCAGTGCCGCTGAGATCGAGGAACGGATCAACGCCTTGCGCACTGACGCAGCAAGCCCTCCGATCAGCGCTTCGGAAATGGACGGGCTTGAGGCACTTTTGACCATGCGCGTGACCTTGCCCAAGGCCGTCGAACAACTGCATGAACTGACCTCCCAACTACCCTCTATTTCGTCTGCAGTCGCCCGGTTAGAGGCACGGATAGAGGCGTTGGAACGGCGCGATATTGATTTAGAAAGGCTTGTCTTTGAGGCAAGCTTTGGCCGCACGTCGATGGAGTACTATGACGGCTTTGTCTTCGGGTTCTATGCAGAGGCTCGGCCTGATCTGCCAGCTGTTGCATCGGGCGGGCGCTACGACGCGCTGACCCGCCGTTTGGGACAGGGGCGTGAAATTCCAGCGGTTGGAGGCGTGCTGCGCCCCGGGCTGCTCGTGGAATTGGAGCGTGACGCATGACTGTTAAACTCGGGGTTCCGTCCAAGGGTCGACTGATGGAAAAGACCTTTGACTGGTTTGCGGATCGCGGAGTGGCGCTCAGCCGTTCTGGATCTGATCGCGAATATGCGGGATCCGTTTCGGGGGTTAATGGTGTTTCGCTGGTGCTGCTGTCGGCCGGAGAGATTCCGCGCGAGTTGGCGGCTGGCCGAATTCATCTGGGTGTTACTGGAACAGACTTGATCCATGAAAAATTGCCCTTGTGGGACAGTCAGGTTGAAGCTGTTGAAGAGATGGGTTTTGGCCATGCAGATCTGATTTTGGCCGTGCCGTGTGGCTGGATCGATGTGGACCTGACCGATGATCTTGATGCCGCAGCCGCGATTTTCCGTGAACGGCATGGGTTTCGGTTGCGAATTGCGACCAAGTATCACAGGCTTGTGCGTGAATTCCTACGTGATGCAGGTGTCGCTGACTATGCAATCGTTGACAGTCAGGGTGCGACCGAAGGCACGGTTGCCAACGGAACTGCCGAGGCGATTGCTGATATTACGTCAAGCGGTGCGACGCTCAGCGCAAACCACCTCAAGATACTATCGGATGGGTTGATTTTAGCCAGTCAGGCAACGTTATGGCGCAGCCGTTTGGCTGAAATAAGGGATGATGATATAGGTGCTCTGAATGGCCTTTTGAGCAAGCTGGCCTGACACAGTCAGCATTTTTGTTCACATAGGAAAGGGCGGTCATGGCCAAGTGATATTGCCATCACCGTTAAAAAGACGCGCAAGGTCTCTGGTGGTGCTCATAGTGTGTAACCAAATATTTGACACACAGAGCGGAATCTAACGCATTGAAAGCTTTGCCTTCAGGCAGTTTTAGGTATTTTAAGTTTTTCGCATAGTGTTTTAAAGCACGCCGATTTCGGCCAAGGCGCGGTTCAGCTCGACAGGTAATGGGTCTTCGTTAGCGCGCCCTTCGGGTAGATCGGGCGGCGTGTCACCGGGTTTGAGGTATCGCCAGCCTTGAAACGGGCGCTTCAGGGCAGATTGCACGCGCACCAATTGTGGATCTGAGACTATGGCGCAGCGGCGGATGCCGTCCTGGCCTGTGTATTCGTCAAGCCGCACAATGCGTTGGCGGCATGTTAAAACGCCCTTGATCACCCAAAAAATTGAACCGCCATTCAGAATTTCCGCCTCGCGCTTTGGCCACATGCGGGTGATGTGACGGGGCAGTCCGTCAGTCGTTTGCGCACGTTTGGTGGCCTGCCAGGCGGCGAGGTCTTCGATGGTTTCGCTGCCAACAGAAAGTTTGATCAGGTTGATGTAGTTATCCACAGAGTCGTCCCCAAGCCATACTCAATATTGTAGCGCGTATGACTGAATGTGCAATGTATAGGGATTGTTGTGGCGATTTGATGTTGTTTGAGCTACCTTTATTTCCTGCTAATGGGCCGATGGATTCGGCCCTCATCGAGGGGGTCTTGAATGACACGCTTTGCCGCGCCGATTGCCGAACAAATCTGGGATATGAAATACCGGTTCAAACAGGCCGATGGTACCGCCATCGATGCAACGGTTGAAGACAGCTGGCGTAGGATTGCACAGGATCTTGCCCGCGTCGAAGAAAACCCCGCGGAGTGGGAAGACAAGTTTTACTCCGCCCTCGAGGATTTCAAGTTTCTGCCTGCCGGGCGCATTACAGCCGGTGCGGGCACAGCCCGGTCGGTTACCTTGTTCAATTGTTTCGTCATGGGCACAATCCCTGACAGCATGGGCGGTATCTTTGAGATGCTGAAGGAGGCCGCTCTGACCATGCAACAGGGCGGTGGCATTGGTTATGATTTTTCGACCATTCGGCCAAAGGGTGCAGGCGTCAAGGGCGTGGCGGCAGATGCATCGGGCCCGCTGTCTTTCATGGATGTTTGGGATTCGATGTGCCGAACGATCATGTCGGCAGGGTCGCGTCGCGGCGCGATGATGGCAACGATGCGTTGTGATCATCCCGACATCGAAGATTTCATTACTGCAAAATCTGATGCAGCTCGCTTGCGGATGTTTAACGTCAGCGTCTTGATCACCGACCCGTTTATGGAAGCGGTCAAGGCCGATGGACCTTGGGACCTAGTGTTTGAAGGCCAAGTCTACAGGACCGTGCAGGCACGTGCGCTGTGGGATGGCATCATGAAAGCAACTTATGATTACGCCGAACCCGGCGTGATCTTTATTGATCGGATAAACGCCGCCAACAATCTGAACTATTGCGAGACGATTGCGGCGACTAACCCCTGTGGTGAGCAGCCGTTGCCACCTTATGGGGCCTGTTTACTGGGGTCGATCAACCTTGCGCGGTTGGTTTCACATCCATTTGAGAAAGCTGCTGTTCTGGATGAGGCACTGTTGGCTGATCTTGTGGGCACGTCCGTTCGGATGATGGACAATGTCGTGGATGCGTCGAAGTTTCCGCTTGAGGCACAGGCGCGCGAAGCGGCTGCCAAGCGTAGGATTGGGCTTGGCGTTACAGGACTTGCCGATGCGTTGTTGATGCTGGGCTTGCGCTATGGATCCGACGCAGCGGCGCGTCAAACGGAGCGCTGGTTGCATGCAATTGCCCGCGCCGCGTACCTGAGTTCGGTGCAATTGGCGAAGGAGAAGGGCGCGTTCCCACTGTTTGACGCAGAGGGCTACCTTGCCAGTGGTGCGATGCAGCAGATGGACGATGATGTGCGCGCAGCAATTTCACAGAACGGCATTCGCAATGCTTTACTGACCTCGATCGCGCCGACGGGAACAATTTCGCTTTATGCCGGGAATGTCTCGAGTGGTATCGAGCCTGTCTTTGCTTATGCCTATAAGCGCAAGGTTTTGCAAAAAGACGGGTCTCGCAGTGAAGAGGAAGTGGTAGATTATGCCGTCCAGATGTGGCGCGACAAGTTCGGTGATGTGCCATTGCCCAATCATTTCGTGGATGCCCAGACGCTCGCCCCACTGGATCACGTCAAGATGCAGGCGGCAGCGCAGAAATGGGTCGACTCGAGCATTTCTAAGACGATCAATTGCCCCGAAGACATCAGTTTTGATGCGTTCAAGGACGTGTATATGGCGGCCTGGGATCAAGGGTGTAAGGGGTGCACGACCTATCGGCCAAATGATGTGACAGGATCGGTGCTAAGTGTTTCCGCGAACAGTGAGTCAGAGATGCCGGACTTTGCATCTGCGGCAGAACGCTTGAAATGGGCGCAGGAAAAGGCCGGATTTTCGACGCAGTCTGCTGCTGCCGAAGCGCTTGGCGTATCGCTTTCGCGATATTTAAATTGGGTGAAAGACGCGTCACCCCTATCAAAAGAAGGGGCTGATCTGGCTGCTGCACATTTTCAAGTAACCGCTGACTGGCTTTTGTACGGCAACGCGCCCCAGCCATCAGTTGTCGCGACAGGTGATGATGAGCCAATGCAGCCTCATGGTGACGTCATCTATATGGCTGAGCCGCTTGACCGGCCATCGGCGCTGGAGGGGAACACATATAAGGTCAAATGGCCCGACAGTGAGCACGCGATCTACATTACCATAAACGATGTCGTCATTGGTGGGCGTCGACGCCCGTTTGAGGTGTTCATCAATTCCAAAAACATGGAACATTTTGCCTGGACCGTTGCATTGACGCGCATGATTTCAGCGGTCTTTCGACGTGGAGGGGACGTGTCATTCGTTGTTGAAGAGCTCAAGGCTGTGTTTGACCCGCGAGGCGGCGCTTGGATGGGTGGTAAATATATTCCCTCGATCCTTGCCGCGATCGGCGGCGTGATCGAGAAACACATGATCGCAACTGGTTTTATCGCAGGCGAGGGCATGGGGTTGAAGGTTGACCCTAAGGCAGAGTCCGTTCACGCTAGCGCGCCGCGCGGCAAGTCTTGCCCCAGCTGTGGCAGTTATGAAATGCGGATGATCGAAGGGTGCATGACCTGTGCATCCTGTGGGTTTTCGAAATGTGGGTAACTTGCCTGTGATATGCCAAGAGCGGTTGTGAACGCCGGCAACAGATTACAATTTGACCAGTTTAAATTGCAACTCTAACCACTAAAAGAATGCTCCAGGGCCTGTTCGACGCGTACTGAGAGGCGGGACATAGGCTTTAGCCTTTCTTCACTTCATCAGGGACAAAAAAGGAAGATCGCGACTCTCGAAGTTGCGGCCATTTCGTTTGGTGTTACGCTACATTACGTGATCCCCTTTCGTGTGCGAAGCAGGAGCCGGAAGAGATCAAAAGTGTGGAGGAAGAGGTAATCCCGTAGTTCAGCGTCATCTCCCAGCTCGGTCATCTCAAATTCGTGGTGCCTAAAACGCCTCGCTTTTAAATTGAGGCATATCTAGCCTCACAGAAGAAGTTCCAGCATTCGTTTGGTGTGAAGAGGGCGCAAGTTTCGGTGCGGGCGTCGAACATCTGGTGGAATGTTCGTGCCCCAATTCTGCATAATTGTACCTTTAGCTTTGAGAAGGCCATCGATGGGGTTAAGGTCGGGGGAGTATAACAGCAGGTACCGGCGGACATTGTGTGATTGTTGCTTGAAGGTCAGCTTAGGAAAGCAGAGCAGGTAATTGGGACCGTTGGGTATCTTTCTGTTTTAGTCGTTTTGGATGAAGCGAGGTTCAGGTTGTTGGTTGATGAAGTTGCCCTGCTACCAAGCAATACGGAAGCTGTGTCAACGCTTGGTGTTACTCCCTACGCGTTGGATTTGATGATTCACAATCGGGATGCAATACCACTCACCTGTGCAATCGAAGATAAAGGGCCCGGGCTTGTAAAAATATCTATCGAGAAATCTGAAATCGTCAGATTCAAAAAGAGTTTGGGGAGTATCCGAAACTCTGTGTATGAGGGTTGGCCCATGCGAGTTTCACGGGTCATTTGTTGAACCGTTCTGGATATAGGATAGCGAACTGGTTGCGCGCGGCAACCCATTCTCTGACCCCTCTGCC
>Ga0206126_10006544_pt1 | contig 10273 bp, 12 predicted proteins | sample Helgoland_Spring_5_FD_148621 | JGI IMG/M metagenome (GOLD analysis project Ga0206126, IMG submission 148621) | Pelagic subsurface seawater microbial communities from Kabeltonne, Helgoland, North Sea - Helgoland_Spring_Bloom_20160412_1 | ecosystem: Environmental > Aquatic > Marine > Epipelagic ...
CAGTTGCCATTTGTGCTGCAATAATTGGATAGTTCTGATATGTTAACAGTGCATCAAGTCCACGAACTGCTAGTGTGCAGGCCTTTTCCATGTCTTCTGGTGACTTAAACACACCCCAATTGATTGCGCTCAGTGTACATAGTGCAATTTCACCATTTGGATCATTCACATCATTCAATGGCTTAGTCGGTAGATCAATTTCACAACATAGGTTGCTTTGTTTAATTGGAGCAACTTCAGTTTTAAAACTGCTATGACTGTTTGCATGATCTACGTTTTGTAGATAGATACGTCCTGTGTCTTTGCGCTCTTGCATAAAGGCACCAAATAGTTCTTGTGCGTTTATTGTTTTCTTGCGTAGACGTGTGTTGCGCTCTGCTGTTTCGTACAAGCGTTTGAACTCGTCTTGATCAGCAAAGAAAGCATCATACAATCCTGGTACATCATGCGGTGAGAACAGTGTGATGTTGCCGCCTGTCATAAGACGCTCATACATCAGTTTGTTAAACTGCACGCCGTAATCCATATGACGCACACGATTATCTTCAGTGCCTTTGTTATTCTTCAGCACCAAGAGATCTTCAACCTCTAGATGCCATACTGGATAGTACAGTGTTGCGGCCCCGTTTCGCACACCGCCTTGGCTACATGAACGTGTTGCTGCTTGGAACATTTTGAAGAAAGGAATAACACCTGTGTGATATGCATCACCATTTCTAATAGGAGAGCCCAATGCTCTGATACGTCCGCCGTTGATGCCAATGCCAGCCTTTTGTGACACATACTTTACAATCGAACTTGATGTAGCATTGATTGAATCAAGACTGTCGTCAGTTTCAATAAGCACACAACTGCTAAACTGGCGCTGTGGCGTGCGCACACCTGCCATCACAGGGGTTGGAAGACTTACTTGGTGTGTACTGATGACATCATAGTAATCTTTGACATATTGCAGTCTTGTTTCGCGCGGGTAGTCTTGGAACAGTGTAGCAGCAATCAGCATGTAGGTCATTTGTGGTGTTTCGTACAACTGCTTGGTGACACGATTTTGAACAAGATACTTGCCGCGGAACTGTTCCATTGCAGCATAAGTTAAATCTTCATCACGATCATGTTTAATCCAATTATTGATTGTATTCCATTCTGTTTCAGTGTACTCACTGAGCAGTTCTGCATCGTAGAAGCCGGCTTCTACGTTGTGCTTAACTAGGTCATATACATGCCATGGCCCAAAGTCACCGTAAACCATTTTACGAATATGATATGATATCAAACGTCCAGCAACATACTGGTAATTAGGAGTTTCTTCGGAAATTAAATCAGCAGCACTTTTAATAAGTGTTTCCTGGATGTCACTGGTACTGATACCCTGGTAAAATTGAATATGGCTTTTGATTTCCACTTGACTAGCACTAACGCCTGATATACCTTGTGTGGCCCAAAAAACTACCTTGTGCAGTTTTTCAATGTCTAGCGGCTCTTTGCTACCATCGCGTTTAGTTACTAGTATTTCCATGATGTGTATCCCTATCGAATTTTGTTTTTGAACATGGCAGAATCCATGCTACGAGCAATTTTTAAACTGTTTGTTGAATTGATATTTAACACTTGGCCAACATCCCAATTCAATATATATTTCCCTTGGTTCAACGAAACTATATACTGGTTTTCTTGTGTTTCTTCAATACACAAGCTATTGATATCTGGACGATCCAGCATTAGTATAGTATAACTGATACCGAGACATTTTGCAAGATCACAATAGTTGTCTTCGGCAATTAAATCCCAAGGATCGGGCCAATCTTCTACCAAATCCCAATGCAAATAGTGCAACAACAATGGTGCATGTTGCCACCAAGAGTGTATTATGTTTATCACTGTATCGAGGTCAGGTTCAGATTTACATTGGTTTCGTAAATCAGCCCAGGCGATAAGTCTAGTCTGTGAATGGCTTTGCCACATGTGAGTTTAGATGCCTAAATGTTCGAGTGAATATTTAAATGTGCCTGCGGCAGTTGATGTATATTGTACGCTTATGGTGCTTCCGCTTTGTACAACGCTGAGCACAATTGCGCTTGGGTTGTCTTCGCTATAGTCATCGACATATGCCAGTGTACCTGCACTGTCGTCGCTGTCTTGTGCAACCACTCTCAGTGTTCCAAAACGTATGATGTTTGTAACTGGATCTTTAAATTGGTAGATACAGTTAAATCCTGTTGCACTTGCTGTATTCACAGTAAAGATTGTTGTTGCTGAACCTTGCACAGTCAAACTTGCACTTACTCCAGCAAGTCTGTGATATGTGCCAAACTCAATCTCTTCACCATTGATCAGTGCATAGCATGCCTTGTTATTGAGATCAATGCGCGGCTGGACTAGATTGTCAGCATCACTGCGTTCAAACATGTCACCAATGCTAACATTGTTATCGCCTGATATATCAATTATGGCTGCGGCTGCATTACCTGCGCCCAAGAAGTCGTTTGCTACGTTTAAGAAAATGTTGTATGCACTAACATTGTATGCCACTGCACCAATGATAATACCTTGCTTGGCAACTGCGTCAAACAGGTTCTGTACAATACGAACACCTTCTGGACCGCCATTAACTGGTGTTCCATCGCCAAGCAGAATAGCCTGATACAGTGTGTTAAACTGTGAGTTTTGTACTGTTACACCTTGAATATTTTCGTCGGTGTTAATACCATAAGTTAGTTGACTGAACTTACAATTGTTAAATTCAATCTGTTTAGTTGTATAAGCAACTGTGCTGTCAAATCGCACACCAGCAAGATCAGCGCCTGCACTGGTAAGACTGCTTTGCAGTAGAGGACCTTCAAAGTTTACATTGTTAAACGAAACTTGTTCTGCACGATCAACTAGCACAAGATCAATATCTTCAACTGACGTAAAGGTCATGCCTGAGATTACAATTGCTTGTGGTGGTGTTGCACTATTGGTTCCAATGTTTACACCAGTTTGTTGTAGACTGTCAGCAGTACGCATCACATACGCACCAAACGAGCTGTCGCTAGCAACATCCATTTCAATGATTGCACTGTTAGGGCCATCGCCCCATAGCTGTGCAAATGGAGGAACAGCAATTGACTGTGTTACTCTGTATGTGCCTGCTGGAAAATAAAGACTGCGTCTAATGGTTGTGTTTGTTTGACGGCAAAACAATTGGAACAATGCTCTGTTAATAGCATCAGTGTCATCAGTGACGCCATCTCCTGTTGCACCAAAGTCTAGTACACTGGCGAAGTTGTCCAGTTTTGCTTGTAGTGTTTGTGTTACTGGTGAACCTGATGTAGCTCCAGTTTGCACTGTGTATCCAGCATGCTCGCCTTTATAAGTATAGCTAGTCGCAAGGCTCAAGATATCGCTGTACTGTGTTAGTACTTCTGTGTTACCTACTGCTGGTGCGCCATCTGCGAGCGTACCGTTACCAATGTAAAGTTTACGCTGATCGATTACCCAGCCGAACTCTGCGCCTGCAAGCTGAGGTAGGTTCTCACTGAGGCCTTTACGGTTGGTAATACGGGATACTTGAACTATTGCCATCTTTTATCTAAACTCCGGAATCTAAGTGTATTTAGCTATCAAGATACTATAGTTCAAGGTTATTTGCAACAAAGTCATATAGTATTTTGTGCCCTTCTCTGTTAGGATGTTTGCCATCTGGATAAAAATATTCTGGATTGTTTTGCCACACATCTCGACGGGCTATTCCGTTAGCAACATCATCTAACACACTATTCATCTCTTGAACTGATGCTTGTTTTTTAATAAGTGCAATATCCGTTTTGTTGGTGCTGTCAAAACATGAATGAACCGGAGTATCTGTCTGGTGAGTATTGTTTATAATAAGATTTGTAACACTTTGACAAAGTATCGAGACACCAGGATATTCTTCACTGAATTTACTCATCCACATTGTGTCTGATACGCCGCCTATCACACACACAGGGACCTGATACTTTTGGCTGATTTCTGAGAGTCTGGAATAATATCTACTCATGTTTATATTTTGTGCTGCAATAAATCTATCAGAATCGTCAATATCCATAAACTGATCATACACTGGAGTATTGTGCGGCAGTGATGTAAATTCTTCAGATATCCATTCTGCATTTTCTATACTGCCATCTCTGGTCCATTCAGTTTGGAATACAATAATGGCTGATGGTGTTAGATGTTGGTTGGCTTCCATGAAATGTTTAAGGCGCTGGCAAATCATTCTATTGCTTACGCCGCCTTCTGATAGATTGACTACATCCACACCATTTTCTACAAAATATTGTGCAAGCCCGTTATGAGATATTGTGTATTGATCTGGGTTTGCCCAGTCCCATTCTCCAACTCCCCAACTGTCTCCGGTTATTAAGATTTTTTTCATTGCGTGTAATACGCCTCGACTCTCTTCCACCATTGCTGGCGCCAGTGTTCAAAGTCGTCACCTTCTATTACAAACTCTTGGTACACAGGATCGTTTTTGAGATGGCCCATTTCGTCCACATCAGGCTTAACACACATCAAGACCACACCTTTGTTTATCGTGGTGCCATACACTTCATTGTGTGCTTCTGCATATGCACACATTTGCAACTTGTAGTCTTCAATCCACTCTTCTTTTTTGGGCTTGTTGGTTTGCTTGAAGTCCATGATTGCATGTTCACCATTGTGTACTCCAACTAGATCCGTTGTGCCAGCATATATGCCTGGAAAGTACATGGGAACTTCAACACCCCATACTTCGTCAACATTGCACATGCCTTCACGTATCACAGTTTCAGCCATTGCGTGGGATTGCCAACTAAACGGATTGTTACCACGCTCTTTGATAACACCATCAACACAATAGTTTTCCAAATAGGTGTGCATTCTTGTACCACGGTTGGCTGCTTCTGTGGTGATTGCTTGTGCTTTTTGCTCTCCCACTCGTCGTCGCCAGTTTGCAAGAGCTTCCATTTTCTCTTTGCTTTTGGTCTTGTCAAGTATAGTGGTAACACTGGGCACAGGTTGACCAGTAGGAGTTTTATAATGTCGTTTACCGTCAATATTGGTCCGCGACATAGATTTATATTTGAATTTTTCTATTAACATACAACTATTATACAGGATCTATAATAAAAGTCAAGTATTTTATGTAAGTTCGTTAGCCGAATTTGCCATGCCAGCTACTGTGTCTTGTGCTTGGTCAACAGTCATAGTATCAGCATCGCTTGCGTCTTGCCCAGCACCATTTAGTATGATTTCGTCATCCGTTACATTGACAATGATATTCTTGAGTGGATCTTCAGTAGCCAGTGTACGCAGTTGTGTGTCAGTAATGTTAACACCCATGTTGTGTGCCATGCTGAGAAATGCATTAATAGGCACTGACTTGCTGCTGTCAGCGTCGTCAGTGCGGCCTAGCAGATATTCTGCGAGTGCTGTAAGCTGTTGAGCAGACGGTTTGTCCGATCTTTCAGTAAACTCGCGAATCTGCATTTATCTGCGAGCTCTACCTAGGCTGTTTGATGCTGGCTCTTCGATATCAACATCAACTTCGACATCGTCGACTGCATCAACTGCATCAATTGGATCATCCGCCATTGGGTCAGCTGGAGTAGCAACTTCTTCAGCACCTGGGACAACAGGCTCTTGTCCTGTTAGTGTGCCTTGTGCAGTTTCCATGCCAACTTTGGCAGCTTGTATTGCATCAACTAGGCTAGCAAGTGCTCCACTAGCAGCATTGTTGAAAGCCTGCGATTCATTTGTGCCAACTGTACTTGAAATGCTTGCACTCAACGCAGGAAGGTCCTTAAACTGCATAGCAGTTACGTCTTCCAGCATGTCTTGGATTCTATCAACCATGTCTTGTGCAGCAAGTACGACCTGAGCCTGCTGTACTTCATTTTCAGTTAGATATGCACCGTTCATTTTTAGTTTTACATTTTCATTGCGTAGCTTGTTTAGGATTGAACCAGCGACTCGTTCGCCTGCGGCTTTTGATCCATATTTCTTAGCAGCACCTTTGGCAATCTTTTTAAAGTTTTTACCCGGCTTGCCAATGTCTTTGCCAGCGGCAGCTTTCTTTGCTGAATAATCGCCTTCGCCAAGATCAATATCACCTTTGTCAACTGCCATTTTAAACTGTGCAGCCGCTTGTGGGTTATTTGCAGTCCCGATAGTTTCGCCATCAGCTGTGATTTTCATTGCGCCAGTTTGTGGCTCAAGTTTCACATCAGCTTCGCGCATGGCAAGTCTTGCAGTAAGACCTCTTTCCATAACCAGCAGTTTTACAAAACCAGGATCGCGCTCACTGTTGTGTGTGCGATGCTCACTGATTAAACTGCGAACTTTTGTTAGCATGCTTTTTGCTGCCGAAGAAGCTATGTTTTCAAAGTCAATACTTTTACTAAAATAGCTCTCTAAAACTTTCTGCGACTGTTTAGTCTGCGGTGATTCTAGGTCGAATAGTTTCATTATCAAATCCTTTTTGCTGACAGTATTTAGCAACACTTAAACATTTATCAATTTGTTTTTTCAGTGACTGATGCTGATCTTTTGCAATATCCAGTCGATCGAGGGTGATCTCTCGTTGCATTTGTGTGATCTTTCTGCTGTTAATATAGTGACGATAGTGCATCATTTCACTTTGCTTGCGAGTTAATTGTCCTTCAAGAAAGATCAAATTGTTTGCATCAACTCTTTTTTGATATTTGTCAAATATACACCAAGCAAGTGCAAGACGGCAACTGTTGAAAGTAACTGCTAGTGTATCATATCTATAGATTTCATAATCTTGATCGTCTGTCTTGACTATTTCATAGTCAGCAAACGCCATGATGCTGTCACCTTCCCTAAAAATAGCGTTGGGATTGGTAGTTAGTATATTGTCAGCAATTTGTTGTAGTAATCGTGAGGCTTTTTTTGTTAACCGACCACGTATGTTATTATTAACCATCCAACTACTCCTAAAAGAGATGCAATTATTCCAGTGCCCCAGCCGATTAGCTGGTCATTTCTGCGTTGTGCCATTTTTTCGACCATAACATGCACTTGGTTAATTAGCATTTCTAAATGGTCAACTTTGGAATCCAAAGTTTCAATGTTTTTGGCCATTGCTTTATATCGCTCAGCGCATAAGTCAACGTGCGCTTCTAAACTCTTTTTCTCAATTGGTGTGGTATCAGACATTTTTTCTCTACATAAGTTCGTTAATAATATTTACCTAAAGTTTAAAAATCTTCGCTAATATCTTGTATTAACTTGAAATAAATGTTAGCATTGTCACCAGTTGATAGCATATAGGGCATTAAAAATCCTTCTTGGTATGTTTCATCGAGTCCAACAATCATTGGCACACCATGCACATCTTGTTTTAGTAGACCTAGAGGATCGTTGCCGTCATCAAAAATACCTTCATGTTCAATACCAAATGTAAATTGCCAGGCATTAACACCGTCCTCGCCGATAAGACGCGGCTCAACAACGTTTATGGCTTGTGTTTTCAGTCCTATACACTGTAAAATAGTTTCCCAGTTACGCTGTTGGTTGCGACTTCTATCCCATTCCTCAACAGTGCCAATGGTTTTTCCTACTGCATTTACAATAGGCTGTTGTAACTTTCGATAACTTTTTGTCCCAGTTGGAGTGCAATCAAATAATGTAACTACGTCAATCAGTTGTTGCATGCTTCAATCTCCAATATACCATTAGCTGGTCTAACATCTCGCTTAGTGCTTGATCTGTTTCACTGGCAGCCACAATCTCACTGACATGCGCCGCAATACTGTGAGGCTCGGGTGCTTTGCGTACCAGCTCTCGTTGTGTGCTGTTTGCAAGTCTGCGGTAAACAGTTTTGCCGCCGTCTGGGCTTTCGTATATCCACTGTGTATGTGCCATACTATTACTTAGCCACAAAAAAACCCCAGTTGCAATAACTAGGGTTTTAATGAATTATTCAGTAACTAAAATTAGTTAGTGAATGTAGCTGTAGCAGTAGTTGATCCGCCTGTGGCTGTGTCAAGTGTTGCTGTTGTCCAAGCTTCTGTTGGGTAAACAGCAATAGCAACTGTGTCTGTGCCTGTATCAGTGAATTCCATGATAGCAATAGTAGCTTTAGTCTGGATTGAATCGATACATGCTTTAGCAACGTCACCGTCTGTGGCAACAGTAGCTAGTGCGATTGTGAAAAAGTCGAGCTTAGGACCAGCTGGGTTAACTGTAGCAGCTGATGTTGGAAGGTTGATTGCACCTGAAGTGTATGATGCTGTATCAAGGTGTAGGACTGGTTTAAAGTCACCGTGTGTTCTTGTAAATGAAGCCATTTTGATTTCTCCTTATTAATGGTGGAACATTGTTCCTACTTTTATTTAGCCCGTTTAAGAGAAATTGGACGTGCGCAACCGTTCGTAGTATTCGTTCTGAAAACCCTTTTCGCGCATTTGCAACATCAGTCTGTCAGTGATTGTGTTTCTATCCGAAGGTACAATACGATCCCAGTTACTGGCTTGTCTGCGCAGTTGCACCAGTGGAGCAGGCAAATAGTCTTGCATTTCGCGCTGTAGCATCAACATCATGTAACTGTAATCACTGTTGTTCAATTCACCTTTGGCAATGGCTCTGAGATTACGCTTGAGGCGTAGCTCAGGCATGGTTATCTTTACATTTTGTTCAATGCGTTTGTCAAACTGTGACGGCTTTAGCAGTATGCAAAGCACATTGTATAGGTCTGGTTGGCTGGTACGGAAGCCATCAAAGTTTTGCAGTTTCATGATTTGACCTGCTTGACGTGCAGCATAAACAGGATCACTCTGTGCTAGTATTTGCAGTGCAAGCAACTGTTCAAATGCATATTCGCCAACCTTGCTCATTTTCAAACCGTTTAGCTGCTTGATCTGCTTCCACATACGGCTTTCGTCGAGCTCTTGGAATATGCTTTGCTCTACTACTTCCGCTGGAGTTTCTCGAACTTCCTCAACTACAACTGGTGCTTCAGTGATGGCTTGATCACCGTACTGTTCTTTGTAGAATTGAAACAGTGCTTTGTTATCCATCTTGGCAAATGTTCTTGCTACTTGCATTGCATAATAGCGTGGACTGTGTTTCAGTTTATCACCTTGTGCTACTAACATCCTGTGCAGTCTTGCGGCTGCTTGTTTGTAACTGCCGCCGTACACTTTAGGCATCATGTAGCGTTTGGCAATTGCAAAAGGTGAATCTTCTATAGCAAAAACCTGATTGCTAGTTTTAAAATCATCTTTGCGCATCACTGTTTTGGCAATTAGATCTAGTTCTTGATTATCGTCATCCCATACAAGTGCAAACGGCACATTGATATTGGTAACTGTGTCGCGCATCACTGCTTCACTGTCTGGACCAAGTTGTGCAATAGGTTTGGCCCAACGCTTGTATTCTTGTTTGAATAAACGTGTAAGTTCAGCAGGCATAATCTCACGATCGTTGCGCTCGTCATTGGCTCTATCCAAGAAGTGGCGTGTGAACTCTACGTCAATGCCAACTTTGCCAAACATTCTGTCTGCAAATGTTTCCAGTTGTTTGATGTCTACTGGAGTAACAGCCATTATGCGCCTCCTGGATTGTTTTGTGCAAAGTTAGCCTGTGAGAATCGCATTCTATCCACAAACTTCATGCCTGCGCCCACATACCCTTCGTGTCCAGGTTCGTCACCGATTGCAGCTTTTACGTCTTGATCCTGTGCATCCAGTTGACGCACCAAATCATTTTTAAGTTGACTGATGTTTATAAAACTGCTAAACAGTGCTGCAACACCACCTTTGTTTTCGTTCATCCATTCAATGATACGCGGGGCTTTGGTTTTTTCTTTGGCAGTTATCCAAGGACCAAAGTCCTTGACCATGTTGTTGTAGTTGCCTGCTCGTACTTTGCTGTTGATATACTGCTTTAGCAGTGCAGGAGTGTTGGTTATTTTTCTTGCTCTTAGATCGCCAGGGTTGAACAATGCGTCAATTTCTGGAGCGTAATTGGCATAGATATCTTGTATTTGCTTGACCAAATCATTGTTAAGTGCTATTGCACTGCCAGTGTCTTTCATTGTAGGATCAAGTATTAACACTCCTGGTGCTTTGTCCAGAATAGCACTGGTTGTAGGCTTTGCACTGCCGCCTGGCGCATCAATGGTTGTGTGTACTGCAACACCTGCTTCTGAAGAACCAATTGCTTTGCCCAGTGGCGTATCAGCACTGACTCTGTATGTTACTGTGTTTGGAGTAAACACATAATTGCCATTTTGTACCGGAGG
>Ga0206126_10006546_pt1 | contig 10273 bp, 11 predicted proteins | sample Helgoland_Spring_5_FD_148621 | JGI IMG/M metagenome (GOLD analysis project Ga0206126, IMG submission 148621) | Pelagic subsurface seawater microbial communities from Kabeltonne, Helgoland, North Sea - Helgoland_Spring_Bloom_20160412_1 | ecosystem: Environmental > Aquatic > Marine > Epipelagic ...
AAACGCTGCCCTAGCACAATCCTCAATGGCTACAAACGATTGGTTTATCGAGCAATATGATGAAGCATTCGATCACCTCTCCGACGATAATGGCCCAAAAGCTCGTGTGCATCTGACTCAGATAGTCAGGTTCGAGGATGAACAACCTCGTTGGACCCGCAAAGCCCTCCATTTACTTTCAGAGCTCTATGTAAGTGACTCCTTTGGAATTAAAGCCGACCGCTTTGAGCAAATGAAGTGGCTTCGGAGGTCCGCGGCTCAAGGCTATAGTCCCGCCATGCTGGATTTGGGAAAGGAATACCAAACCGGCCTTGGGGCCGTTGGAAAAGATATAGATGTAGCCTTGATTTGGTATCAGCGCGCTGCAGAAGCGGGTAGCGCTGAAGCAATTGTTGAGATGGGCCTAATCTTCGCCTGGGGCTTCGACTTGGAACAAGACGTCGGCAGAGCTGAAAGGCTGCTGTTGGCGGCAGGTGAACGAGGACATTCGGAGGCCTTTGCTTCACTAGCTTATTTTCATTCACACGGCGCAAATCCAGAGCTTTGGCCAGAGCTTTCAAATTGGCAACAAGACTTACCCTTGGCGCTAAAACTTTATCGTCGAGCTAGCGACTTAGGATCAATTCAAGGCGCGCAGGGTATAGTTAGGGTTTGCGCTTTGATTGCTGCACCTCCAGCCTGTTAGCCCTATGCTGCTGTGTTCGAACACAGTGTTCACAACCTGAATCGGGCCCTTAACTCGAGATTTCTGCCAATCGAGAACCTCCTTAACCAACCTCGAAGTAACCACTCTCCAGCGACCATGCTAAAGACCGCTGACCAACGTCACCGCAGGTAAATCACTCTGGCTAACACAGTGATTTACCCTCCATCCCCAAGGCTAACTCTCTGCGAAAACCCTAGCTCAAACACTGTGTTAAACACCACAAAACCATGCTGAAATTGCGCGTCCGCTACCCTTTTCTGCTACGGATCTGCTACCGACACTCGCCGCCCAGCCAATAGCTACGGGCTTCTGCTACAAGTCTGCCACAACGAAAAAAGGGTCAGCCGATTGGCTAACCCTTTGAAATTCGATGTTTTCCCGAAGGAAAACCATGCAATGCATTCTAGCGCTTGGAGAACTGGAAGCTCCGGCGTGCTTTCCGGCGGCCGTACTTTTTACGTTCGACGCGGCGGGAGTCACGGGTTAGGAAGCCGCCTTTTTTCAGCAGCGGGCGAAGCTCTGGCTCATAGAGGGTCAGGGCGCGGGAGATGCCGTGGCGGACGGCGCCGGCCTGGCCGGAGAGGCCTCCGCCTTTTACCGTTGCCATTACATCGAACTGGCCCAAACGCTCAGTCACCTGAAACGGCTGGTGCAGCATCATCTGCAGAACCGGGCGCGCGAAGTACTGATCGATGGGGCGGCCATTGATCATCACAACGCCGGTGCCGGGCTTGACCCACACACGCGCTGCGCTTTCTTTACGGCGGCCGGTTGCGTAAGAGCGCCCGAATTCGTCACGGACGGCCTCGTACGTTGGGGCCGGTGCCTGCGTCGGAGCGACGGCTGCGCCCTCGCCTTCGCCGGTGAGCTGGTTCAGGTCCGCGAGATCTTGAACAGTTTCATTCATTGTCTTTGTTCCTTGGCCTAGCGCGTGTTCTTCGCGTTCTCAGACGCGAAATCGTAAACCCGGGGGTTCTGAGCGTCTTGCTTGTGCTCGGAACCGGCGTAAACGCGGAGGTTTTTCATCTGCTGACGCCCCAGAGGACCGCTCGGGATCATCCGCTCGATGGCTTTGGTCAGCACGCGCTCAGGGTAGTCACCGTCGAGGATCTGGTGCGCCTTGCGCTCCTTGATGCCGCCGGGGTGGCCGGTGTGCCAGAAGTAGGTCTTGGTCTCACGCTTGTTTCCGGTCAGACGGACCTTCTCAGCGTTGATGATGACGACGTTGTCCCCGCAATCCATATGGGGGGTGTAGGTCGCCTTGTGCTTGCCGCGAAGGATGTTCGCAACCCGCGAGGCCAAACGGCCCAGAACCACGCCTTCAGCATCAATCAGGATCCATTCCTTCTTGATGTCCTTGGGCGTTGCCGTAAACGACTTAATCATGCGTGGTATCCATGGTTAAATGGCGAGATAGACAAAAGCACCACAGAATCTTCTGCGGCGCCTTGACGATGACACGGGTTCTATCAAGAAGTTACGGAACTTCAACCCCTAAAAAACACGCGATTTCAGACCTTTAAATTTTTGGTATTATAATACCTTATAGTATTCAGGACGCTGGAACGGGTGCAAATCCGCCCCGGGGTGGTGTCCGAATCTCCTGAGGGGTGCGCAGAGCCGTATGGGGGAGTGGGCGTTGGCTGGCGTATTCCTCGACTAAAGCCCTGAAACCATTGAACTCTTCATTGGCCAGAAAGCTGCTCGAAAGGATCCGCATGTGGCGCTGTAGCGCGCGTGCCGGCACGGGTTCCCCGGCTGGATTCGACGGCAGCGACAGGGACAGCACCTGTTCAGCTATGCCTCTGGCGGTAATCTGGCTCAACACGCGGTGGCCGGCCTGGGTCCAATCCACGGCGCCCTGCTGCGTTCGACCGCCAAAGGACAGCGAGACCGTCTGAATGACGTTGGCGCGGCGGTAGAGGTGACGGGCCTGCAGTGCAGCCAGGCTGACGGGGTCAGGCGCCAGGGCGCCGCCACCGGAAAGGCGGAACTCTGCCCGGCTGCGTGCCCTGATTCTGGTATGGGCCTCGGTCTGCAAGGGGTGGCGCAGCGCGGCTGCGGCGATATCGCTACCGCGAAACTCAAACCGACCCGCTCCCTCATCCGGGCGGAGGTAAAGACCCTGTGCCTTCCAACTGCGAAACAGGAATGGACGGACATTTGCGGTGTCAAAAACCGGAATGGCGAGATCGGTGAGCGCCGAGGACAAATCCGCCCCACCCAGCAACCCATCCGCGCCGGTCAGCGACAGGTCGTCCTGCGCGCGCTGGTCCATCGACTCACCCCAAACACGGTCCCGCATCTGTGTCCACCAGGTCCGCGGCGCGCGAAAGGCTGGCAGGCCCTCTTCGATTGTAATAGCCGCAGCTTCGGCCCCCAGCGGCAAGACACGCCCACCCACGCTGCGCAGGGCCATCAACATGGCCAACACGGCGCCTGCCCCCTCACCCACGATCAAATGAAACAACTTGTGCACGGGCTGCCCCGTGCGGTGTTCCAATTCTGCCAAAACATGCGCCGCAACAGCCGTGCGTACCCCATCGCCAGAGATGGAAAGCACCCGCGCCACACGCTTTGATTGTTCAGCGGACATACAAAAGGCCTCAATTCCAAATAATTTTCTGCGCCTTAATTTGCTTTTTGCCCGTTGGGCGTGGCGCTTGAAGCTGAGGTTACAAAAGGTGTGCCGTTTTGTAGGCAGGCCTTAAAATTGGCAGAAATTCCACCGGATAGGCGATATTATGGTGTCTTTAGCTAGGAATTGGCGAATGAAACAGCCGATTCCACGTCATCCTTAACTGTGATGAGGCTGGCAAATCCGGTAACGTTCAAGATGTCTGCAACCATTTCGTTGGGCGACGCGAGGATGAATTTTCCATTTTCGCCAGCAGCCTTTGCAATAATGAACATGACCCGCAGACCCGCTGAAGAGACCGTCGCCGCTTCGGACAAATCGACCACGACATGCGTGCCTTCTTCCACCAGAGGCGCAAGGCGTGCTTGCAACTCGGGGCTTGTTGCGCGGTTGATGTTTCCCTTTGGCGCAATGATCGTCACACCGTCTTGAATGGTTTCATGCAGTTCCATAGCTCTATCCAATATCTCTCGCGGTTGCCTGCATCAGGACGGCGAACTCGGGGCGGTGTGTGGCCGCTGGGGCGAATAATTCGATCAAAGGTTCACCCGCAATGTCACAATGTTTCGGTCATCCTGGCGGTCATAAGAAATGCCGCTGAGCAAGTGATGCATCACAAACAACCCCATACCGCCTTCGCGTCGTCCCGAGAGCGTGTCGTCGAGGCAGTCTGGCACGGAAGCCGAAGAAGGATCAAACGGGGCGCCCTTGTCTTCGACCTGCGCGACCAACTCATGACCGTTTTCATCGATTACGACGCGGATGGGTGCGTTGGTCTGGTTCGGGAAGGAGTACTTGATGATGTTGCTGATCCACTCATCGAGCGTCACTTGCAGCGCAAATACAGCCTTTTGCGACCAGCCGCGCTGCTCGGCAACGGCGTCAACACGATCGGCCACCGACTGGATGACCTCATTCGAACTCTCAACTGTCAAATCCAGGAGCGCCATCTAAGCTTCAGCCGTCTCTGTGTTGAGGAAAACGTGAATTAGCATATCTCAAGCCCGACAAAATACGTATTAATTTCTCCTCCCGCTTAGGCTGTCGCGCCTGCTACCGGAGGACTCTTACACAGGAAAACGAGCAAGATTCGGGCCGAAAACGCGAAACTACGCGCCCAATTCCTCGCGGAATGACGTGCCGATCAGGGAACGGATGATGTGGTAGTGGTCCTCAAACATCCGCTGGGGGTCGATTTGGTTGAACGATACCCAAAGGGCGCCCGGAGAGTCCTCGCTGCCGCGGACTTTGGGGAGGGTGGCTTCGTCTCTGAGCTGGATCAGATGAGCGTGTGCGATGGTCCGGCCCCGGTCCGACCGCTTGGGATAGTCAAACACTTTGGTTTCCCGGATTGAACCGCGCAGGACCGCTTCGGGGATCTTGATACGTGTGTCTTCTCGCAGTTCGCGAATGGCGCCGTCTTCCAGGCTCTCATCCTTGCGCAAGAACCCGCCGGGTAGAGCAATCTGCCCAAGACCGGGGCGGGTTTTACGCTCAACTAGCAGCACGTGGCCCGACTGCACAACAACTGCAGCCACGGTGACAAAGGTGGGCGGATAGGGCGAGTTGGCCCACCCTTTCTTGTAATCCTGAATAAACCGATCTTCCTCCACCACTTCCGCGACGTCGCGCTGCGCCAGAAAATCCCTCAGCAGGCTAATCACGGCACTGGTTGTCACGGTCCGCAGATACGTCACCACACTCGAACCCTCCTGGCTGAGGTCGCCGCCTGCGTCGAAGATCGCGCGCCGCAGATCGGTGGCGTTGATCCCTCGATAGTTCTCACAGTCGATGCTCTGCCATTCGGGGAAAAGGCGCAGGTAGTAGGAACTTTCGTCCTTGGAATGACCAATTAAAGCGATCGAAGGCTGATCCTTCCCCGGATACAGCCGCTTGGTCTCCCGCCCCACGGCAACCCGGATATTCGTGATCCACGCCGGGTCGTTATAGAGAACATCCATCAGCGGCACGATGTGAATGCGCGCGTTCTCACTCTCGTCAAAACTGGCGCGGATCATGGCCGCGCGTTCATTGTGGGTGAAGGGATTGCGGGGGGATCGGGGCTGGTGAGCGGAACCCAGCAGCAATACAATGTGCTCGGCTTGGGTCAGAGCCTGTTCGATCACCGCACGATGGCCAAAGTGAAAGGGCTGGGCGCGGAGGATGAATATAGCCACATCCCGGCGGGATGACGCAGCGTGGCGAGCAACAGTCATAAGCCCAACAAGCTCCTTGCAGGCACAAAAAAACGCGCGCTGGTCTATCCGGCGCGCGTTGAAATCTAATGGTCGAACCTCCAACGTCAAGTGCGGAGAAGGTCCTGAGGAAAATCTGAGGGCTTGGCCTAGGTTATTTCACTCATAACCTGCGTTTTTGCCTCGATCATCAACTCGGCCAACCAGGAGCGAAGAGCATCGGCGGTTATTGGCTTGCCTGCGGCGTCGAGGTCGAAGGCTACTTTGCGAATGACGTCTTCGTCGCCTGCTTCTTCAAAATCAGAGGACAGAACTTCTTTCACGTACCCCTCAAGCTGATCAGCGGGCTTGCCCATCTGTTCAGCAACCCAAAGCGCCATCAACTTGTTCCGGCGGGCTGTGACCTTGAAGGTCATCTGCTCATCATGGGCGTACTTCGCTTCGAAAGCGGATAGGCGATCGTCGAGACCAGACACGGTTATCTCCTGACACTGTAGGGGCTGTTGCTGACCTACAGGTGCGAACGCCATTTCAAGGATTCAAGATCAAATCGAGTTTTTTATCTCGATTTTTGCTGCTGAACCCATCCCTTTTCCACCCGGTCCAGATAACCCCTTTCACGACCAGCGACATTGCCGGCATAGGTCTCTATGTCCGCTTCCACCTCTTCCCATGATCGGTCTGAACGAATGGTCGGCCCAAACTGCACGAGTTTCTTGTCGTAGTGCATGGTCACCAGCAGGATGGGTACATCTGCGCCTTTGGCGATATAGTGGAAGCCCTTTTTGAGCTGGGGCGTTGGTTTGCGTGTGCCCTCTGGGGCAATGCCCAGAATGACCCGGTCACCGGCATTGCGAAAAGCAAGGATCGCTGCTTCAACATGGCCGTGTGCTTTGGTGCGGACGATGGGAATGGCCCCGGTCCAGCGCAGGAAATGCCCAAAGCCAAACTTAAAAACCTCAGCCTTAATCATGTAACGCATGTCCACGCGGAACAGCAGGAACATCCACACCGCGATCAAGAAATCAACGCTCGACGTGTGCGGCATCAGGATCACCACAAACTTCTCGCGCTCAGGTAACGTCCCAACCGCGCGCCAGCCCATCAGCTTCAGCCCCCATACCCCGATAAATCGGAAAGGGCGAAAACCGGGTTTGATGGGGATTTCCTTTGGGAAGCGATGAAGGCCGTCCAGCTCTTCGAGCGTCTCAGGATCCGCATCAAGCGGGTAAACCCATGGTTTCCCACTATCGTCTTGTGCGCTCAAATCGCTACCCTCTCCCTGATGCCGTGTATCGGCTCTCTGTTACTATGTTACCACAAGTCAGGTGTCTTACCCGATAAGCCCCGTAACACCGTCCCACATCAACTTTGATGCGGTGATGAATAGGGCGGTTTCCATCAAGATGAAATAGGGGCGATCCGGAACGATCCGGTGCAGGTAGACGCCCAATAGCATGGCCGCAGCAGCCACGGGCAATAGAACGGCCGATAGCGTCAGCGTGCTGAGCGGGAACTGACCGATGGCGAGATAGAACGGGAACTTCATCAGATTGACGATAGTAAAGGTCAGGATCGTCGTGGCCTGGAACGTGGTTTTGTCAAAATTGAACCGGAGCAGATAGGCTGAACCCGCTGCACCACCCGCGTGCGCGATGGTGCTGGTGATGCCCAGCAACGGGCCGAAGATCCAAGACACCCAGCCACCCGGCGCCGGTGTTTCCTGCCGCGCCCGCTTGGCGGACAGACCCAGCGCCCGCAGCAGCCCCCAGCGATCAACCAGTACATAGTAAGCCACCAGTGCCAACAGGATTCGCAACCAGTTGGGGTCCACAACGGCAAACAGGACGATTCCGACAATAACCCCCACCAGCATCGGCAAGATCAGTGAGCGCACGGTCGGCAGGTGCCAACGGCGCCAATAGGCCTGGATGCCCAGCACGTCCATGGCGATTAGCAACGGCAACATAATCGCAGCGGCCAGAACCGGTCCTATCAGCAGGGCGAGCATTGGGGTTGAGGCAACATTCATGCCCGAGCCAAAGCCGCCCTTTGACACCCCCATGGAGGTCACAGCGAGCACGGCCACCAGCCAGAACCAACCTGACTGGTCCAAAAATACAAAATCAAACATGGGCCCGCAGACGTTGAAGAGCTTCAGGGGTATCGACGTCGCACAAAACCAAGGGGTCGCCAACCTCTATCGGCTCGTAGCCGTGTTGCTTGAGCAAGTCCTGTGGGCCTTCATCGCCGGAAAGCGCCACGAGATCAGGGATAAAGTGCGCTGGGAAAAGAACGGGATGACCGGCTTTCCCCTGGTGGGTCAGGCGCGCAATCCGGTCATTGCCGGCGCAAGCCACCAGCCGCCGCATGTCCTCGACGGCGAGCAAGGGCTGATCTCCCATGACCATCAGCGCCGCATTGCCCGGCGCGACGCGATCCGCCATTGCCGCCAGACTGCGTCCCATGCCGATGACATCTTGGGGCAGAAAGACCGGCTCGAAGCCCGACGGAACGCACGTAAGCAGGGCAAAGCGCCGCTCATCGTCCGGTAAGGCAACAAATCCGCCCCCCAGACCGACTTCGACCAAACAGTCGAAAACCCGCGCCAGAACGGCCGTTCCACCCAGGTCGGCGAGCAGCTTGGAACCGTCACCAAAGCGCGTGCCCCGACCTGCTGCGAGAACCAGCGGAGTCAGGCTCACGCCTTGCCTCGCAAAGTGGCAACGATCTCCGCAAGAATGGCAACGGCGATTTCCGAAGGGTTGGTTGCGCCGATGTCCAGACCGATTGGACCATGCAGGCGGGCGTAGTCGGCGGGGCTGACCCCAGCGGTGAGCATTCTGTCTCGGCGTTTCTCCTGCGTTCGGCGAGAACCAAGCGCGCCAATGTAGAAGGCCGGTGAGGCAAAGGCGGCGATCAAGGCTGGATCGTCGAGCTTGTCGTCGTGGGTCAGCGCCACCACGGCGGTCCGTGCATCAATGCCAAAGGCCTCAACTGCCTGGTCCGGCCAGTCGGTCAGCAAGGGTACGCCGGGAAACCGTTCCGGGCTGGCAAAGCCCCCGCGCGGGTCGATGATGGTTGGGCTGAGGCCTACCGTTGGTGCCAGAGCAACCAGGGCCTGCGCTATGTGAACCCCGCCAAGGATCAGCAAGCGCAACGGCGCGGCGTAGGTCACTGTCACAGGATCGGCAGCGTCGCCAAGATCCAAAGCTACCTCCGCCACCCCGGTTTCTGCCATGGCAACCAGGGTCTGATCAGCAAACCCAGCCGGCGGGATGTGCAGGTGGACGCGGATTTGCCCGCCACAGGCCAAGCCCACGGCCCAGGCGCTGGCATCGCTGACGCCGTAATCGGCTTGACGCACAGCTGTGGCAGCAGGGCTCGCCTCGGGCGTGGCATCCATCATTTCCAGGGCCTGCGCAATCACATCGCCCTCGACACAGCCGCCAGAGACGCTGCCCACAATGTGCCCGTCTTCGCGGATGGCCATTTGCGATCCGGGCCGGCGCGGGGCCGAGCCCCAGGCTGAAATCACGGTTGCCAGAACGGCTGCCTTTTGGGCCTTCTGCCACTGAGACAGAGCCTCAAGAACTTCCAGATTTTCACTCATCCTACGATGCTCTCGCCCTTGCTGTGCTCACGATAGCTCCCCCAGAGCTTCCCCTATTGCAGCCAGACTGTCGAGGGAATGCACCGATACACGCCGCTGAGCGTACGTCTCAAGAATGGCAGCACCACGCGCTGAGGGCTCATAGCCCTCAAACCGCATCAAGGGGTTGAGCCACCAGAGCCTCGAAAAACGGGACAGCCGCCGCGCTTCTGCATCGAGCAAGCTCGTATCACCGCGCTCCAGACCATCAGTGATGAGCAAGCATGTTCCACCACTGGACAGCACGCGGCGCATGTGGCGACGGTTAAACTCGGCCAAAATCGACCCGAGCCGGGTTCCCCCGGACCAATCGGCCACGCGCTCGACTGCGGATGTTAGGGCCTGATCCGGGTCTCGACGGTGCAAATCGCGGGTGATGGCCGTCAGTCGCGTGGCGAATACAAAGGTCTCCACCGGGCTTTCCATCCGCTGCGCTAGCGCATGCGCGAAGATCAGCGCGGGGCGGGTGTAAGCGTCCATCGAACCAGAAACGTCAGCGAGGATGACCAGTGGGTCGGGTCGACGGGTGCGCTGGCGATAAAAGAGACGCTGCAACTCTCCAGCGGTGCGGGGCATGGATTTGAGGCTTGCAGAAAGATCGATCCGCCCCTGCCCTGCCCGGCGAAAGCGCCGCGTGGGCCGAGGTTTCAGCGTGCGGGAAAAGCTGCGGATGATCGCTTCAGCCTGGGCTGTTTCCTCAGGCGACATGGCGGCAAAATCCAACCCTCGCAGGCGTTCGGTGCTGGCGGCTTGAGTGGCTTGGAGCTGGACCTCCACCTGCTGTCCGGTCTGGGTTTGCGGCATGTCTGCGCGCAGGGCGTCTTCGAGTGCTTTGGGCAGATCCGCGCGATCGTTGGGCGGGTTTGTCTCGTCCGTACCCTCGTCAGGATCGGGCTGGGATTGGGCCGTAAAGGCGCTGGTCGGCTCCCGCCAGAACAGGGCAAAGGCCGCATCAAACAAGGCGCGGTCTCGGCGGTTTTGCACCATAGCGGCACTCAGCGCAGCTTTGGCCTGGCGGCGGTCCCGCATGTCGATGGTCGCGAGTGCCTGGGCAGCAAGACTGGTGGTTTCCAGCCCTAGCT
>Ga0206126_10006549_pt1 | contig 10265 bp, 1 predicted proteins | sample Helgoland_Spring_5_FD_148621 | JGI IMG/M metagenome (GOLD analysis project Ga0206126, IMG submission 148621) | Pelagic subsurface seawater microbial communities from Kabeltonne, Helgoland, North Sea - Helgoland_Spring_Bloom_20160412_1 | ecosystem: Environmental > Aquatic > Marine > Epipelagic ...
GCCCTTCACACGCTCGGGGCAGTCCGCCGTGCACCTGGCGGCTTGCGCTGTCGCCCTGTGCCCTTGCGACGCGCGCGGCCCACCGCTTGCTGCGCACCTGTGCGTGACCCCTTTGGTCACCATCTTACAAGGCTACAAGCACGATCGCCACGCTAAAAAAGAGCCCAGGCTGCTGTCAGCCACCCGTCCAATTTTCGCAAGAATTGGAGAATGATCTAATCAAAATTGAGGCCAAAGAGAGTCAGCTCCAAACGAAGATTTTCGCCAAAGAGAGTTTGCTTCTGTTGTGCCCGCCGCCGCTCCGACCTCGCTAACCCCGCTCTCGCCACCATGCGCACAGCCACCTGTGGCGTCCGCGTGGCCGGCGATCGGGGGAGAGCGTCGAGCGGTTCAGCGGGAGGCAGCGGTAGCGGGGCGGGCGGCTTCCTTGTGGGTGAGGAAGCACGCTCGCTGTTTGCCGGCGAGCTGACCTTTCCGGAACAGTGCCGGCAGCAGGGAATGTGCTACGTCGAGCTGGGCTCTGGCGACGATGACAGTGATGCCGACATGCCGGCGTTCGTGGATGACGAGGCGGAGGAGGGGGGGGCGCAGGAGGCGACGCACAACACGTACTGCGAGATCTGTGGTGCGGGGGGGTGCATCGTGCCTTGTGACTTCTGTAACCTCTCGTTCCACGGTGCATGCCTCCAGCCCGAGCTCGTGTTGCCGCCTGGTGGCGACGACTTCGCGTGCCCGGCGTGCGTGGCTGACAAGCGCGCGGGCGGCGGCGACGGTGTGAGCGCCTTGGTGCTGCCGGCGCCTGACGACGACGCCGCTGCCGCAGCCGCAGCTCGTCACGATCGCGATGAAGCAGTGCGGCGCGAACACCACGCCATCTGTGCCTTCGTGCGCGATGACGCTGCTGCGGCTGTGACGCGCAGCCCCTCGCGGGCGGGTGCTGGCGAGGCGGCTGCGGCGGCCACGCGGGCGGTGCGGGGCGCGGCGGCGCGCGGCGCGGCAGCGGCAACGGCGGGCAGAGCGGCGGCAGGCGGCACGCCGCGCACTCCACGCGCCCCCAAGAAGCGGCGCACGGCCGGGCGCAAGGGGGGGCGGCGGGTGGGCGAGGGCGACACGGACGGCTCGGCGCACCGCGAGAACACCAGCGCGCGGGATGCCAGGCAGAGGAAGGCCGCACACATGGCAGCTTCGCGCGCTGCGGCGGCGGCCAGCGCGCCGCGGCCGCCGCCACCCGACGCGGCGCCGGGCTGGAGCGCGGCGCAGCTCGAGGCGCTGGGCCACGCGGTGGCGGCGGTTTCCGGCGGCAACGGTGGTTTGGGCGGCCGGCACGCCGTGCGGCGCGGCGCTGATGGCCGGCTGCACCGAGCGATGCTCGTTTCGCCCGCAAGCGGCGGCTACGCGGCGGACTTTGGTGAAGGCGAGGAGCTGCTCACGCTCGAGGACGCGCTGCGCTGCTGCGAGTCGCTGCCCGGCGACGGGGGGTGGCCGATCGACTGGCAAGCGGTGGCGGCGCACGCGGCGCGCGATGCGACGCTGGGACTGCGTGAGAAGGGCGTGGTCGCGCTCCGGCTGCGCTGGCAGCGTGTGGCGTCTGGCGACGGCGGTCGTGCGGTGCTGCGCGTCATGCTGTGCCGCCTGCCGCCGTCGGCGGCCCTGGCAGGCGCAGCGCCCCACCGCAGCAACAACACGCCCGACGACCTGCTGTGCTCGCTCTACGACGCAAGCACTAGTGCCTTCAGCCTCAAAAGCGCGCGTCTCCGGACGCTGCCGCACATCCCGTGCGCGGCGCAGGACATCGATCTGGGCGAGCCCGGCGTGGGCAGCGACGTCGTCTACCTCGCGGGCCACAGCACGGCGTGCTGTGGGCACGACGCGGCGGGGAGCGGCAGTTCGGCGGTGTTCATGCGCGGCACGCTCGTGTCCTGGCCGCATGACTGCGGCTGCGCGGCGGTGCTGCCGGAGGGTGGCGGCGCCGCCGTGGCAGCCCACCGCGTGTACAGCGATTGTGGCATTGGCACAGATGTCGCTGTCGCCGTGTACAATGCTGCCGAGCGCGCTGACAGCGCCGCAGTGCGAGCTGAATCGGCAGTTCCGCCCTCGGCGACCGCCGCGGTGGTGGCCCCTGTCGGCAGCGGTTCCGCGTCGTTCGAGGCGTGCGGCGACCGCACCGTGCGCATGTCCACCGGGTGCGTGCGGCGGGCAGCGGGCGGGTGGGCCTGCGCCGCCGGCTGCTTGCACGATGCCGCCGTAGCCGGCGTGCGCGACGACATCAGGCGCTATGGTACCGTGACGCCGCGTGACGTGGCTCGCATGGTGGGTGGTTTCATGGCAGCAGAGACGGAGCACGATGCCTTGCGCGTCTGCGCGGCGTGCGGCGTTCGTGATCCGCGCCTCAAGTACCATCACGAAGGAGCGATCACCGAGCTCGCTGCCAACCACTGGATGCGTGCGCCGCTGCAGTTCGTGCGGCGTCTTGCTGCCGTGCAGTTTGACCTGTACGTGCGCGAGGGCGACGGCTTCCGCACCGTTGTCGCTACGCGGCTCGACCTGCACCACGTGTGCTGCGCATCTGCGGGGGACGATGGTGGTGTGACCATGGAGAGCGGCGCGGCGGCCGCCGCGTGCGGCGGCAACTGGTTCCACGCGGTGCGTGCGGCCATCCAGGCCGACGGCACTTTTTACACGTGCCCATGCTGCCACAGCAAGATGGACGTCGGCGTGCCTGCGGCACAAGGGCAGCGTCCTGCCAGCGACGAAGCGTCGGAGGGCGACGCTGTGGTGTGCTTTTCCGGCGGGTCGTACGTTGCTGGCACGCTCGACCGGTGGCAGGACACGCGGGCGGTCATCACCACGGCCGCGGGCGAGTCAATCGTGAGCGCCAGCTGCGTCTTTCCGAAGCACGACTTTTCGGACTGCTATTCGGCCACCGCGCCGCCGGGGAGCATCGCTGCGGGCGACGACTTGGGGCGCGTGAGCGGGCTCGCGGATCTCGGTGTTGCCACCGACACCTCCACGCTCGAGCGCTTGGTCGTGGCGACGGCGCGGCCATACTGCGTCGTTGTGAAGGTGGTGGGGCGGACGGCCCGGACGAAACTTGTGGGGCACACGATAACATTTCCGCAAAGGGCTGAGCGCGGCGATGAGAACGCGACCATGGCGGCGCGTGTCGCAGCAGCCGTTGGCTGCGTGAGCATCTTGCTCGTGGGCGACAGCGGGCAACGGACTGTGCTGGAGCAGAAGGCTCTGCACATGCCGGACATGCGGCTGCGCCCAGATGTGGTGCTGAATGCCTTCGCCGTGGCGCACCACCTGCACGGCGCGCCGCCGCCGCCCACTCCGGAGGAGGTCTTGGAACACGCCACCGAGCGCGTGGCGCGAGACATTGTGGCAGCGGCGCGCCTGCTGCCGCCTGACGTGGAGCCCGCCCCGCCGTCGGACGTCGCCCATGTGCGATCGAGTTCCAGGACGGCGGCACGTGCCGGCGCCGAAGGCGATTGCGGTGACGACGCGCCCGCGGCGCACGCAGGCGTGCTGCAGGGCTCTGTCCCTGATATGCCTGCTGTCTTGAGCAGCCTGCAGCGCGCCGTTTGCGACCGCGGCGAGACGCCCGTCACTCAGCGCATCGGCCGCGCCGCGGAAGCGATCGACGATTACGCAAGCGGCGCGGAGGCGCTGTATGACGCGTGGCCGACGCTGCTTCCGCTGCGTTCGGGCTTGCCCAGCGGGCGAGCAGTCTCTGTGACTACGAGCACGCGTGTGTGCACGCAATACGACGGGCGCTTCGGCAATGATCCCACGCTGCTCTTCTGCTTGGCAGACACTCACCAGCGCCACGCCCGGAATGCGGCAGTGCAGGCGAACGTGAGATCATCGCCTGAGGCATTCGCGGCCTTCGAGGAAGCGGTCAACGATCCGGACCTCCCGAAGATGTTCGAAGATGCGCAGGCGAACCCAACCGGTGCAGAGGCGCGTGCCGTGCTGGCGCGTGTGTCGTCTTTCCTCAGCGTCGCTGGCTCCCGTGTCATGTGGACCAACGAGCAACGGAAGGCCTGCCTGCCCGCGCTGCTGGCGCGCGACCGCAAAAATGGCGCCGGGTCGCAGTTCTACACCTACCAAGCTGATGATGTGCGCGGATTGCTGCCCATGCGCCTCTCGCACGCGCACACGTCGACAGAGAGCTTTCCCGCTGTCATGCCCGCGTGCGCCTCTGCGGCCATGCAAGCACCGGTGGGTGAAGGGCGCAGGTGCGAGGCGGTTGACTGCCGGGAACACGTTCTGCAAGAACGCGCCGCGCACCACCCCGTCGCCACGGGGCTCGCGTTTTGCTGCATGCGCGACCGCGTCCGCACTCACCTCATCGGCGGAACCGGCAAGCTGCGCCGCACTAGCGTGGCAGAACGGCCGTGCGGCGCTTTCGGCGTGCCTGGCGGCAGCAGCGAGGTCGTGGAGACGAACGGGCGAAAGAACTTTCACGCCCACGGCACGTTCCACGGCGGCGTGCCGCCGCAAGTCATGGCCGATTGCGCTGCCGTCCCTGCCCTGGCTGCGGCGTGCGCCCGCGCCACCAGCTCGCAGCTGTCGGGCGAGCTGCCACTAGCATACCACCTCGTTGAAGCTGCCATGACAGCCCTGCACGTCGGACCGCCGCGCGTGGCGGCGCACAGTGTGGAGCCGCCGCCGAGCGATGACGCCAGCGATGATGAGGTGCAACAGTGGTTCGAGCACGAGTGCAAGCCGTTCGCCCATGTTGTAGCGATGCGCGACCACGTGCACTCGCACTGCGGGTCATGCGTGCATGGCGCGTCGGGCAAGGTCGGGTGCCGCTTTGGCAGCCCGTGGGCGCACGGCGTCGACGGCTGTCGCATTGTGCAGCTCCGCCGCGGCGAGCGGACCCGCGGAGATGTGTGTGCGTGGTGCGCGATGTGCACGCCGGATGATGGCAGCGGTGCGCAGCACGCTGCCGAGGCAAAGCGGCGCGGTCTCCAGTGCACGCCGTCAACCACAATCAGCGACGCGCCGCCCCACGGCTGCCCGGACGAGCGGGCGCTCGCCGTCGAGCTGTCGCGAAAGCTCCTGGGCACAGTGTCGCCGCTGCCGCCTTCCATCGGTGGCGTGACGGCGCACATACACGGCGCGCTGGAAGCGCGTGCTGCCGGGCGCGAAGTGTGCAGCGTGGTCCCCGTCGCGGACGACTTGGTGTTGCTGGAGCTGCAGCGGCTGTTCCAAGGCACGCTACTCGTTGTGAGCGCAGGCGGCGTTGTGTGCAACACGGAGCGATTGCCGGCAGCGATTGGCGGTGGTGGTGAGTGTGCACGAGTGCGTGACAAGCATGCTGCGCAAGCGGGAGACGCTGCTGCACTGGCAGGCGACCTGTGCGCGTGCGTGGCTGCGGCTGTGGCCGGGCGCGGATGCGGCGCGGAGCTGCTGCAGGTGCCGTTCACGACTAGCGCCGGGAACACTGCTTGCGTGCACGTCGCGGTCTTGCGCGTGAGGGCGTGCGGCGAGCGAGACGTGCTCGTGCGCGCGCCCTGCACGCACGCGATGCGCCGGGCGCTGGCGCATCGCCATGGCATGCTGCGCCACGCTGAGCACGCGCTTGCGGCGGTGGCAAGCGAAGGACATGTCATCAGCGACACCAGCGGACCTTGCGACGACGGCGAGGGCGCTTGGAGCGGGAGCTGGGGGCGCACCATCGCAGTTGACAACGTCGACATGGCGTCGGCTCGGCGGCTGCTTGAAGCGTGGACGAGCCCCGACCTCGCGTGCCGCAACGGCGTGATTGCAAACTACTCGCATGCCTTTGCTGCATGCTGCAAGGCGAATTGCGTGTCGCAGCCGCTGGGCGCGGGCGACGCGGCCAAAGTGCTAAGCCTATACAGCCTCAAGTACGAGGTGAAAAACCTCAACGACATCTTGTTGTCCGCGGCCGTCTTCGTCGCCGCCGCGCGGGACATCCGCGAGCACCCGTCCACGAGCGAGGACACAGGCTCCGGCCGGCGAAATGCAATGCATTTTGCGCAGCGATCGCTGAATCTCGGCGGCAAAGAGCTATGCTCGACTGTGGCGGCAGCGATCGTCATCGGCGCTGATCCGGGTGCCGCGTCCGACGATGTGACCTACGTGCAAGCCCGCGACTTTGTGCGGGTGGCCGTTGCTGCAGAAGCGGCAGGAGCAAACGGTCTGCCGTTCGGTTTCGGCGCTGCCGGCAGCGGCAGCGACAGCGATGGCGACGACGACGGCTGCCGCGCAGCGCGCGACTTCGCAGCGGGCCTCGGGGGCGGAGCGTGCTATAGCCGCGTGTTCCGCGCTCGCGGTGGCAAGGTGCCTGTCAGCCAGGCGCACCATTACGCGTACCGTGACCCCCGCATCTGGAACACCACTGCGCATGAATTCATGCAGTTGTACGACGTTGTGGAGCTCGATGAGTCCAGCGCCGCCGAGCTGGCGTGGTTCAGGAACGAGACCGAAGCGCTGCACGGGCATGAAGGGGTGGCAGCTGCTGTCGCGGGCGCTGCTGCTGCGGCGCGAGCGGAGAACCGCAGCGGCCCGCCGCGCATCGGTCTGGCGGTGGTGGAGGCGTTCCACACGCCAGGCGCAGCGTGCGTGACGGTGCCAATCGAAGGGCTCGCTCTCGGCGAGGGTGACGCCGACCGCGTCTCTGCTGCAGGGTACGTTTCCCAAAATGGGTGCCGTGACACGGCCACAACGGTGCTGCACTACTTCCACGAAGGCGCAGAGTCGCGGGCGCGCGTTGCGGCAGCGCTGGATGCAGTAGCTGCCGGGTCAGGCTTTGAAGCCACCTCAGCAACGTGCCGCCTCGACGATGAGCGACCAGGCGCGGTCACACGCGTTGACGTCACAGTCACGCGTGCGCCGCGCGGCACGGCAGCGGTTGCCATCAGACCAACGAGCTGCAACGTTGCCGCCCCGAGCGACGCCGGCTGCAAGCATGCAACGGCCACTGTCGGATGCGTCGTTGGCAGGCGGGGCGGCGGCTGGCTCGTCCGTTACCAGAACGGCTACGAGTGCGCGTGCAGCGACGCCGAGCTGCAACTCTTGCGAGAGCAGTCGGACAGCAAATTGCGCCGCGCGGCGCGCGGCGCGGGAGCGCAAGCATTCTCGCACGTTGTCGGCGGGGCAGCACTGCCCAGCGGCAGCGGCGGCGGGCTGGACGGCTGCACAGTATACGCGCATTCGCAAAACGGCGGTGCGGCGGCGCTTGGGCGACTGCAGGGCGACGGGGCTGGGCGCTACAGGGTGGTGTTCGGCGCCGCTGCGCAAACCGCCAGCATGAGCGAAACAGCAGCGGCACACGCGTTGCTCTCCTCTGCGCGGCTCGCCGCGACGGCAGGCGGCGGCGATGGCAACGTGGGGGGGGCTGGGCGCGGGCGGCCGCGAAGGCGCCGCTTGCTCGTCGCGCCGCACCCCCTCGCCTCGACACACGTGTTGAGCGTGCGTTGCGCGTCAAGCACCCCGCTGCTCGCGGGCAAGCCGCCCCCGCCTGCGCTGGGCGGCGGCGCGACAGGGGCGCAGCAACTGGAGTTCGCCCGGTACTACCTCTCCCTTTTCAAACCCTGGAGCGCGCGCGATCCGCCGCAGCTGTCTGTGGGGGCATGGCAGGCATGGGCAAGGCAACTCGAGCACGAATCTTGCGCGCGCCGTGCGTTGCCCAACAGCCTGGATGCAGCGGCAACTGCTGCACGCGTGGTTGCGCACGGCCGCTCGTGCGCGTGGCGGCACACTGCCGCCGGCTTCACCGCCGTGCGGCGCGTCAGCGATGATGCGAACCGTTACCGGATGCGCCACCGCGACGAGTGGCGAAACACAGCCAAACCAGTCGCGCGGGGGGGCAGCGCGCCCGTTGCCGCGTCGCAAGAGGCGATCGAGGCGCTGCAAGTGCGCGAGGCGGCACGGCGGAGGGCTAGCCAGCGGCCGCTCGCAACGCGTCTGCGCGCGGCAGCGCGGTTGTCGGAGTGGCTGGGCAAGATGGCGCACGGCCCGATTTGGGGCGCAGTGCACGCTGGGCGTGCTGCCGCCATGCAGGCGCAGTGGCCTGCAGCAGCGGGCCCGCCAGCAGTAGCGCCGTCGCTCGCAGACGTGCAGGCCGCGCTGGCGGTGAACAAGACGGTGCTCACAGCGGGAGTGGAGAGCAGCGGGGGAGCGCGTGCTGGAACGCCGGGCGATGGCCAGGGCGGCGGGGCAGGCGGCGTTGTTGACTACAGCAACGACGACGAGGTGGGCGAGATGACCGTGGAGCAGTGGACTGCCGCCATCGCGCAATGGCGCGCTGAAGAGGGCACGCCGCCGCCACTCGAGCCTTTCCAGCGCAAGGCTGCACGTGTGGTGCTTGAGGCCACTGTGAACCGGAAGCGCACCGGCGCAGACGCAGGCTGCACACTCCTGGTTGGTGCAGCAGGCACGGGAAAGAGTGAGGTCGTCAAAGCGCTGCGCCGCAAGGTGCAAGAAGCCGGCTGTGGTCGCCTTGTCGTGACTGCTTACACGGGCATAGCGTCAGCTACATTTCTCGGCAGCACGCTGCTCAGACTTTTCAACTTGGGCTCCAACCGCGGCAGCTCTTTGCCCGGCAGCATCCGTCTCCTGGGTGAGCAGGATTTGCAAAAGCTGCGGGAGCGCTTCAAGGCCGAGTGCGGCACTGATTTCGACGACGTCGGTGGCATCGTGATTGATGAGGTGAGCTTTTGCTCAGCCAAAGTGCTCGGGTTCGTCGAGTCCCGCATGCGCCAACTCGCGAGAGACGAGCGCCCATGGGGCAATGTGCCCGTTGTGCTGGCTGGCGATCCGGCGTTCCAGCGATCTCCTCCGGGGGGAAAATCGTGGAGTGACCAGCTGGTCGAAGTCGCGATGCAAGAGCGCGGCTGGACCGACGCAAATCCCAACTCAGCTGAAGGCGCAGGACTGGCGGCGCTGCGCAGTGCGCGACGCATCGAGTTCACATACAACATGCGTGCTCGCAAGGACAAGTCATTTGCCGACGACCTGAGGGATTCACGGAACACGGCGAGCACCCGCCCCTTTAAGTGGCGCCTGGTCAACATCAAAAAACGCAGCTTGAGTGACCCGCCCGAGTTCGAGTTTGCGCCCATCGGCTGCTTGCAAAACGCAGAGTGCCTCCACTTCAACCAGGTGCAGATGGAGCGATTCGCACGAGCGTTCAACACACCCCTGGTGCGTTGGCGGTGTGAACTCGCCGGGGCGAGCAAGCGAGAAATCAGCGGCAAAGACGCTGAAGACTTGTTTGAAGACGAGGAGGAAGGACTCTGGCAATATTTTGTCAAAGGCATGCCGTACTTGCTCAAAGAGAACATCCAGCCGACGCGTGGCATCGTCAATGGTAGCCAGGCGCTCGCACACTCCCTCGTGGTGGGCGATGGCACGCAGCTGGTGCTCGGCGAAGCCTTCGAGATAGTGACGCTGAGCGAGCCGCCGTACGCAGTCAACGTTCGCGTGGGCGACAAGCCGGGGGGAGTGCATCGCTGGCACGGTGAATGCTTGCCAGACCTTGGCGACGTGGTGAACAGCGTTGTGCAGGGTGAGCAGGTCATCCCCATCACCGTGGCGCCGGTGGCTGACGAGGTGGACACAAACGGCTTGGTGGCGGCCACGCGCAACCTGCCGGAGAAGACTCTTGTCAAGAAGTTCCCCCTCCAAGTCGCTTTCGCCATGACAGATTACGGACTGCAGGGACGTACGCTCAGTTACCTCGTAATTAACCTGTGCGTCCGCGGCAGCTACAAAATGAATTCGGAGGCGTTCTATGTGCTCGTGTCGCGCTGCCGCACGCGCAGCGGCCTGCGGTGCTTGGATGGCGACGACAAGGACAATGTGAAAGTGCTGCAGCACACGCTCAAAACCCATGCGTGGGTGCGCGCTTACAACGCGCACGGCGTGTTCGAGGATGCCAGAGCTGTGAGCGCCATGCGCGGTGACAACAGGGGAAAAAAGGGAGCTAGCAAGAAGCGCGGGCGCAAATAAAGCTCCTAGACCGCAAGACCCCAAGACCCTTGGACTGGGACCAGAGACCATTGTCAAAGCATGCGTGCCCTGCCCAAAACTGGCCCAGATGCTGCAAGCTGTGAGTCACAGTACTAATCTTATGCGTAATAAAGTACGTGTACAAGTAATTCAGTAATAACTTACACTTACCTGTATTAAAACTCTTACTCACAAACACATACAATCTATACACCCATACACACAATCAAGTACATTTTTATACATACACTTGCACATGATACTTAATCTTACAC
>Ga0206126_10006553_pt1 | contig 10258 bp, 8 predicted proteins | sample Helgoland_Spring_5_FD_148621 | JGI IMG/M metagenome (GOLD analysis project Ga0206126, IMG submission 148621) | Pelagic subsurface seawater microbial communities from Kabeltonne, Helgoland, North Sea - Helgoland_Spring_Bloom_20160412_1 | ecosystem: Environmental > Aquatic > Marine > Epipelagic ...
TCTTCGGATGATCCCTGTGTACGCCCCACTCGAAACCAATTTTCCGCACAGTATTGCTGCTTAAAATGGCAACGCTCGGGTGCGCAGCCAGAGAAACTGCCAATTGGCTACTGGCACAAATGAGATGAGGTGTGCTGTCATACGAGGGCGTGTGACTGGAATGATGTACGGTGTTCTCCATTCATCAAACTCCGCTAACGTGATATTCTTTCGGAAATTTGAAACTTTTTCAAAAGAGAAATCAGGTTGTCTGATCAGAAATCCTGACCTCAGTTTTTTCGTGCTCGACCTATGAGCCGTGTTTCTCGTCTGGTTTCTTCTTAAGGTGGTGAAACAACAATATGGTCTCTTGAATAAGAAGTTTACGTGCCCTCTTTGATATTGTCGCGTCTCCCGTCGACGCCAAGTATTTCGATAACAATTGACGCGTCCGACACCGTCGACGCTAGGTATTTCTATAACGTTGACGCGTCCGACGCCGTGGACGCTTGGTCCTACCAGGTTTTCCACAAAACACATGTTCTTCAGATAATCCCTGTGTACGCCCCACTCCAAACCATTTTTCTGCACAGTATTGCTGCTCAAATTGGCAACACTTGGGTGCGCAGCCAGAGAAACTGCCAATTGGCTACTTGAACAAATGGAATGAGTTATGCTGTCATACGAGGGCGCGTGACTGGAGTGATGTGCCGTGTTCTCCATTCGTCAAACTCCATTAACGTGATATTCTTTCGGAAATTTGAAACTTTTCCAAAAGAGAAATCAGGTTGTCTGATCAGAAATCCTGACCTCAGTTTTTTCATGCTCGACCTATGAGCCGTGTTTCTCGTCTGGTTTCTTCTTAAGGTGGTGAAACAACAATATGGTCTCTTGAATAAAGAGTTTACGTGCCCTCTTTGATATTGTCGCGTCTCCCGTCGACGCCAAGTATTTCGATAACAATTGACGCGTCCGACACCGTCGATGCTAGGTATTTCTATAACGTTGACGCGTCCGACGCCGTGGACGCTTGGTCCTACCAGGTTTTCCACAAGTATTCCTTAAATATCATAAGCTGTACACTTTTTACCATCTATCACGAACGACACGCCGCTTTCGTACGTTTCTCCTCCGATGGATATTTCACTCGATTCTTGCGCGACACTCACCGTGACGACGGTGTCGTCAGAGAGCGTCATACTGGATTCTTGCGTCTCTGATGTGTTCAGATCGAATGGTAGGAGAAGCGCGTTCACGTCTTCAATTTCCAACGAGTCGCCGTTCTTCAGAAATGTTGTTTTCATGGTTGTTTCTCTTTCGAAAGCCATATCAACTTCCACGATATCACCAGTGGCGAAGATCACATTGACTATCGATGCCGGCACCTCGAAGCCGACCTTGGATATGTCACGGAGTTCTTCTGGTACGTGATAAATGTCGTTGGCATCATCATAATAGTTGCTTGGATAATCACCCAGGTCAGTGAACATGGTGCCTTGGTTCATGATCTGCAGCAGATGTTGTGCTGTCGCCACCTCAAACTTGCCGTCGTCATTCTTGGTCCACGCCAACGTCTCTGGGGCATCAGGCGTGCTGTACATGACGGTTGATTTTGCATGATCGTACGCGACGTCGGCAGTGGTCTCGCTGATGGTCAGGGCGGCATCAATATACAGCGAGTTGTCGTCGGTATTGGCGTACGTGAGGTAAACCGTTGTGTTACCTTCCGCCAACCCGAAGTCTGTGGGGAACGGTGTTGAAACTTCAGACTTGTGCAGGCTTAGGTGCGTGTACTTGTCGTACTCCGCCTTCCCTCCCACATTCGCAAAAACGAAGTCCCAGTCGTATAGCCCGCCTATATCAATGTAAGGCAGGTCGGTAAAGTCGGCGTGGTACACGAACGCGCTGTCCGCTACCATCGTCGCTGACCCGTACCCGAATTCGTTTCCGGTGTAAGTCATGCCGAAACTAGTGTCAACGAAAACTTCTACCACGGAGGGCGTGAACTCGTCATGACCACGGAAGCACTGCTCCACGCTCCCATGCATCGCAACGATAGATGCAAGGAGGGGTAGATCGCGTGTGCGGTCGTCTCTCGTGAAAAATCCGATGATTCCACCTCCTCCCGTCGGTGCCGTAATGTCCCCCTTCATGTAGTTCAACCACCTTTGGCCATCAAAGGTATTGCTTGACAGTATGTACCCCACCACGCCTCCGGCAGCATACTGCGACGTGCTTGTGATATCGCCTGTCATGCTGTTCACGAGAGATTCCAATGATCCGCCGTACCGAATGTAACCAATAATTCCACCGGAACATTGCCCGTTTATGTCTCCACTCATTGCATTGAGCCAGTTTGATGCCGTCACACCCCAACCGTCAAAATTTCCGCAGATTCCACCGACATTTTCGCCACTGAGGCCGTTGGAAAATGTTGCGAGATTGCGCCAATTAGTGGCCGTGGCGTTGTACGTGATCATCCCCATCATGCCCCCGCAGTCTCCAGTGGAACTGGAATCAAAGTGCATAGATCCGCGCAATGTCACGCGGTCGATATCGCAGTTGGCGACCGAGCCGAACAAAGCGCCGCGATTATCGGCGGTTGAAGTCATGATCGTCCCTTCGGCAAAGTCTCCCTCTACATCATCAACGCTTCCATTGTACATGTATCCGCATAGGAAACCGGTTGCTGACGCGGAACCACTCGGTAAACCACTGAGTGTCCAAACACCTGACAGGCGGATGCTTTGCAGCGTGGCAGAACTCGCGTTCCCGAACAAGCCCTGGTACAACTCAGTGCTGCTAGCAAACGACCAGTTCTTGATTTCGAAGAGACCTCCATCGTACTCCCCTGTAAAAGCGGTCGCAGAGTTCCCGATCGGAAGGATGCTCGCGTGATCGTCCGCCAGGTCGATGTCGCTCGTCTGCACATAATTTGACCCCCAGTAATTGGTGGGTGATACTCCACTGTCTGTGTACAATGCGCCTTGGTTCATAATCTGTAGCAAGTGCTCCTTGGTCGCCACCTCAAACTTGTTGTCGGCGCTCTTGGTCCACGTGACAGACATGGCTGCAAATATAGTAATATAAATCAAAGGCAATATTTTATTTTCCATGATGTACCAATCGTTAAAGAAGAGCAGCAGTGTCGTCCCTGGCCCGCTCCTGTTTGTTGATGTACCTGCCGGCATGAGTAATGCACGGGGATAATCAGGATCAGGTCGCAAAAGTACAAAAAAAATTTCACACTTGTCCTGTTGCTCACTCTTACCACTCAACGCACCTTCCCATTGCCGCCGCCAAGAGCACCCTGGTCCTCGGACCGGGGCGTATCGGGCGTATTTTGAGAGCCGGTGGAGCCGGTGGAGCCGGTGGCTTGCGAACGATTTTCATGGCACGATTGGTGTCATGAGGCCATGCCCATGAGTTGGCGTGAACTGCATCCTCCTGTTGAAGGAGACGGACGACTCCCTTTAACCCGTCCACCCCCTCCGGATCCGTGTCTTCGAAATGGGTCTGTTCGTGCCGTAGCATGATCTTGGCGGCTGTAAGCGGTCCACCTACTATCTCGCCCAACCCTTCTATTTCGAAACGCACTTTCTTCTTGGTGTCGGCCCCGTGGTCAAGCAAAAACCTAGTCATCCTCGGGGCATACCCGCGTCCCGTTCCGAAGGCACATAGGAGGGCATTTTCGCATGCGTTGTCGATGTTCGTGTATTGGCGCTCTACCATGTGAGCATTCCCCCCTCGTCGGCTGACCAACAGCTGCAGGCACGCCTTGTTTCGACCCTCGATGGCATCACAGAGGGCCGTGCCATCCGTGTCTATGACACCGGCATCGAGTAAGAACGTCACAATAGTTTGGTGATTCTCGTATGCGGCGGTCTCGAGGGCGCCTATTGCGCCTTCGTCGGCACAGCCATCCACTCCGACCCTCTGTACAAGCTCCTGTACAACTTCCAGGTGTCCCCCGTGTGTGGCGATGTCGAGAGGATGGGTTGGGCCGACGCGTAGCAGGGGGTTTGCCTTTTTCTGTAGGAGAATCTTGATCGCCTCCAAGTTTCCGGTGCATGCGGCGATGTACATGGCCGTTGATCCGTTGCTCATGCGACTGTCGACATTGGCACCGGCGTTGATCAGTGCCACCATCCCTTCGCAGAACCCTTCTCCCGTAGCCAAGTGCAGGGGTGTCCTACCTTGAACCACCTCGGCTTCCGTACGAATGAAGGCGGCCTTTGCCTCGACGTCGGCCCCGGCCCTGATGAGTGCTTTGGTGACGGCCAGGTTTCGACCACCGATGGCGAAGTGCAGTGCTGTGTGTCCTTCGTCATCACTGACCGACACGTCGGCCCCGAATCGGAGGAGCACCCTGACAATACGCAGATACCCCTTGTTGGCGGCACACATGAGGGCGGTCACCCCATTTTCATCGCACCGCCGGTCGATCTTAGTGAATCCACCCGATAGCAGATCAAGCGTGCGTTCGACCGCCCCGGTCGACGCAGCGTCGTGGAGTGTGCTGATGGTAGATGGCATGATGATGATGATGATGATGATGATGATGATGTGTTGCAAAGTGATGATCACCGTACCCACAAAGTGTTTGGTAAATATTGTTCATCTGCACCCTTTCCCTTCCCTTCTATAATACAATAAATAGGCATGGAGCACTTCTGGTACGGTCTGTCCCATGGCATGCTGAACGTGTATGCGCAAGATGTGCATCAGCGAACCGTCCTCTTCAACCTGGAGTCATTCGACGCCTGTGCGGGTGACTTTTTGACGGTGTTACAACTGTATCGAGCTATCGGTGGTGACTTGGATCACAAGGATTGGGAGGGGAATTCTTTGTTGATGCGGAATCCGAATGATAATCTCGGGATGGCGCTGATTTGGGCGGGTGCTTCCGCGTATTATTCCCACAACGGCGTGTGGAAGAGGGGTTTAGCAGTCTCTGCTGCAAGGGGTTGCCTTGGTACGATGAAGGCGATTGTCGCGCGCGATGCTCCGGATCAAGAGTTTTTACACAGGAGTCTGAATGCGGCAGCACTGCGGCTGTCGAAAGACAGGCATGAACAGAACATGTCGGGCATACATGCGTTGGTCGATGTGTACGGGGCGAGCGTGAACCGATGTGGCACTCTGGCGAACTGCGTGAATCGCAACCCTTTCGTGGTATCTGCCTTGATCAGTCTTGGTGCGGATAGGACCAGGTTCGTGTGGGACTGGAAGAGAGGGTTGCGGAACACCGCACTTCATCGTGTGGCAGAGACTCGCTCTTTCATCGTATTCCAGGCCTTGGCGCTAAATTTGTCGCCAGAGGAATGGAGTGTGCGTGACGAATTCGGCTTCACCCCCATGATGACTCTCCTGAGCGAGAGGACTGCGAGCGAGGACTACCTTCGTGTACGTTTCGACTGGTTGGTGGAGACGGGGGCGTCGTGCCTTCCGTTCGACAATAGTGGTAGACGTGTGTCTGGTACTTTTTGGGGTCAAAGGCAGCCGTTCCACGGATTGATCGCGGCGCGTGTTTGCGAAGAGAACTGGGCCAAGCGCCGGGGCTTCATTTTGTTGCGCAAGCGCGGTGTTGATGCCGACGACGGCGATGACGGTGACCGCCTGGTGTTGGAAGTAGCCTTTCTGTCGGAATTCGGGGTGTTTCAGAATATTGTAGGGTTTGTGTGATTAATCCGGAAACCACTTTTCAACAATCGAAAACTACATCAAGTCGTGCGGGACTTCGCGTACGTTGTCCACTAGCAATTCCGCAAGCTTGTAGCACGGATCAGCGATCTTTTTTATGGATTCCATGACATCCTTTTGAGCAGGAGTAAACGAAGAAATGTCTACAGCATTAATATATGTCAACCTTATTTTGATGAAACCGATCGCTTTCTCGTAATCTTTACGCGGCAAGTGCCTTAGCTTTGGGTCGAGGCGAGCATCGTCCGTCTGCTTTACCATATCCGCAATTTCAAAACCGACTTCTGTGGGATCAACCAATTGCGCGTCGCCTGCGTGAGTTGATGCTATTTGACGAGCCTCTTCCAGCAACTCCTGGACCTTGTCCGAAAAGTGTGTGTTCCAGCCTTTGAGGACAACTGGCTTGTCTCTGCCGATGTACCTGGTCGCAAAGTACTGTGATTCTCTTCCCTGTAGCTTCGCCATTGCTTTGTACAGTATTTTCCTCTTGTCGGGCGTGTTATCCGTTTCCAATGTCTTGAGTGCTACACGCGCCGCATGCAAATCCTTTTCAGCTTTTGTGAGTGGCTCCTTCAAATATATCATGCGCAGATTGTGCACGGGGGGGAGCAGTGGGTTGGACGGATCGAGACCGATACCGGCCTTGATCATGGGTGTGCTGTGCGCGGGAGGACGGCCGGCGGCGCCCACGCCGATGCGGGACATGAGTCTTGCTGCGAGTGGATCCATTTGTTTTGTGCTTTGTGATATTTGTGATACCAACCAATATTTAAAATTTGTCAACTGCGTGTCGGTCGGAGTAAAATAAAAAAACTGATCTACGATGACCTTTCACCAATTTTTATCATGGGCGCAAATCGTACGGGAGATCCCATCGGCCGTCGACCACGAGTTGTGCGAGGCGTTGGCATGTTTTGGCGCTGATGAGAGAGGCTTTGATAGAAGCAATAGACGCTGCCTTATTAGATGTGCCTGGAGCAAGTGCAGTGGCGCTTCTCAGATGTTGCTCAATTTTAGGAAGAGCGTCGTTTACATCTTGCAAACTGGTGCCGAAACTTCGTGGAACGGTGTTGCGATTACTGCCTGAGTACCATTGGTCATTCATGAACTTCAGTGCATAACATGCTGTTTCTGCCTCATCTGCCGCATCTTTGGCGGTCGGGTGCAATAGATTAGTGTTCGCAAAAGCAACGTGTGCTTGGGCTTCAGTAAACAAAATATCAATTTTCGCCGTGAAATGTTTCTGCTTTCCTTCATTGTTCCACCCGTGTAGCACGGCCTGATTCTTCCTTCCAATGTAACGTCTCGCGAAATAGTCGGATTCACTTCCCTGTAGCTCGGCCATTGCTGTGTACAGTTTTGTTCTGTTAGGAGGATTGTTAGTCTTTTTCAATTCTCTGAGTGCTACACGCGCCGCATGCAGCTTCTTTTCAGCTGGTGTCAGTGGCTCCTTCAAGTATATCATGCGCAGATTGTGCACGGGGGGGAGCAGTGGGTTGGACGGATCGAGACCGATACCGGCCTTGACCATGGGTGTGCTGTGCGCGGGAGGACGGCCGGCGGCGCCTTTGCCGATGTGGGACATGATTCTTGCTGCAAGTGGATCCATACTTTGTGATATTTGTGATACTAACCAATATTTTATTTGTAAACTTAACAGATCATATACAACGAGCAACAACAGATCAGGGAGAAAATATCCTAATATTTAGAATAAAACTCAAACTTGCGTTACGCAATCAACTTCGGGTACGGCATGTCCTGCTTGAACACGGGGTGCCATGCCGCGCTCTCTACCAGCCCAATTGTGATGAACACGTGCGCGCACTGCGCTGGCAGCGCGTACGAGCATCTACCGGGAAAATCCATGACAACAAACCGAATCTTTGCCTCTCTGAGCTTCCGTGCAAACTGGGGGAGCGTTGTGAGCGTACCCCTGTACTGACTGGTAGACTCCTTCCTGATGTCAATGTCTAGTGTGTCAGTCGCCGTGTCCATGTCGTCCGCGTGCACTACAATGGCCTGCTTTGCGGGCCCGGGCACGTCCTGGTGATTGACTCTCCGAACGACTCCCGCTGCGGGCATGTACATGATTTGTCCACTTCCTCCCGGTACAGACTGTACGTCTATGTGCGGGTTTGTCATCCCCCCGTCTTTGGCAAAAAGCATGCATTCGCTACCCGACCACTCTACTCCGTCTGCCCGACAACCGGTCAACTTGCCACCTTGGCGCCCTCTTGACCGATGGGGAAAGCAGAGCTCTCCCATTCTAGTCCTTTTTCGTATCAAGTCGGTTGTGGCGTCGTGCTTGATCGTGGCGTAGACGTTCGGTCCCGTCGTTTTGTCGTCCTGTCATGGTTCGGGTTCGAGACGTAAAATAAGCTCAGTGTTTGAAATCCGTCAACAGAACGCTTGAGATCAAAAAGAATGACAACACCCTAGCCTGAACGCACCTCTGTGTTGTCGATGGTGAAGGTCCCTCCCTTGAGCGTGTCGCGTAGTTGCCTCGCGGACACGTTGGCATGGTCCCAGTTGTAGGTCAGGTCCGTGTCCAGCTTCAGTGTCGAGCTCCCCGATTTCTTGCCGACGTAACCGAGGTAAGTCGCCCCCTTCCGTTGAGCAAACGTCATTGCCGTCGCCATGGGTGAGACAGCAGGGGCATCGCCTTCAATCACGAGTGGGATTCTGGCCTTCGTGCATGCGATGAACAGTCTTTCCGTGAACAATTGTCGCGGGCGGCCGTCGCTCCAAGAAGGACCCGTGTGGTCGCGAGAACACCCCAGTGGCGCCATCTCGTTGTTTATGCCAAGAAAACAGTAGAACATACCGTTGTTCCGACCGCTGACGTTTCCCCCACCCTCAACAAAGCTCTCTACACCATCGAAGATGCAACCGGCGTGGAAGACCCGCGTGAGCACGCCGCGTGTTTCTTCGTCGAGATTGGCGATGGAGTGGATGAATTGAGTCTCCGTGTGATCGCTCGCGACAGGTGGTATCTGATCAAACGTTGTGGGGACGTGGCAGGGTAGTTTATTTTTAATAAAAATACATCTACCACTCTTGTCTGGCTTTTCGACACATTTACCCTATCTCACCGTGAAATATCCCCCAAGCTTGTGTTTGAGTTTTGTATTAGGCGTTTGAAAGTCTACCGACCAGGTGGAGGGCGACCTTTGGGTGCATCTCGAAGTGTCTGCAAGTACCACCAAAGACTTTTTTTTTCGTACCTTTTGTTGCGAGATCTCCGGTGCGTCCGTCCTCGCATCAGACACGGCGGCACCCGATGTGCCACAGGACCCGTCTCCCTTTCCCGTTCCGCCAGAAGCAGGAGCAGCAGCAGCGGCAGCAGCAGCAGCGGCAGTGTCAGAAGTAGTAGCGGTGGCAACGACCCCGGGTCCCTTGATGTTGGATTCGATCATTCCAAACGACGGCCACGTGCAGCCCGTAATCGTCAAGTACATATGCCCGCGGATGTTGACTCTCGGAATGTCGCCGTCGGTACCCATTCCACGGTGCACGAGGATGGAGTAAAACACCGCGGTATATCCGAGGGGGATGTGGTGGATGTCGGCTGCATCTTGGCCGAAATCGGTTTTCTCCCCCCTGTTGTGCGAACCCTTGACCACGTGAAGCACGGTGTTTTCCTGGAAAGCAGTCACGGCCGAGAAGGGGTGTGGTTCCGGCCTCCTCCTCTTGCCCATGTGACCCGGATTCGTCTTTTGCACAACCTCTTTACCTCGCGCATCCCGGTGCCACTGCTGCACCTCCGTCCCAGCGGCGTTGGCCAGTACCACGTGCATGGTATCTACCACTCCGGGTGACGCGCCGTCTACGACAGCACGCAGGACCGCGGTCAGCAAGGAGGCGATCTTCGTGAATGCCGCAACCGTCCCACCCCCCACGTATTCCGCCTTTAGACCGTACCGCGTCTGTCCCCCTATCATTATCCTCTCCTTGTGGGGCTTCTCGCCCAGCACAGAGTCTTGCGCCGCAGTACACACATCGCCCGCCATGCAGAGAGCGTCCTCTTCCGACTTCCCGTACGGGATGTTCACGATTCCGTCGACATGAAGGCCGTGCATGATCTCTTTTCCAAAGTCCGTTTCTCGGAAGGCTTGGCACGCAACCTCGGTGTCGCCGGTTCGACTCTGTGCCGCACTAAGGGACGCCATGAGATTCTTGACCGCATGCCTGGCGTACTGTACGGGGGTCGGCCCCGGCGGCGACGCTCCCGTGGTAGCAGGAGCAGCAGATGCAGCAGCAGGAGCAGCAGGAGCGGCAGTAGCGGCAGTAGCGGCAGCAGCAGCAGGAGCAGAAGGAGCAGCAGGAGCAGCAGTAGCGGTAGCAGCGGCAGGAGCAGCAGTAGCAGCAGTAGGTGCAGCAGTAGGTGCAGCAGTAGCAGGTGCAGCAGTAGCAGGTGCAGCAGTAGCAGGTGCAGCGGTAGCGGCGACGGCAGCTTTTTGGTGCTCTTTCTTCAGCTTCCTGCCATGCCTCTTCAAAAAATTTCTCCGTTTGTGCCGTGATGCCTGTTCCGGTCGGTGCCACAAGAGATATCGTGGGTAGGCAACCAGATGTT
>Ga0206126_10006557_pt1 | contig 10252 bp, 11 predicted proteins | sample Helgoland_Spring_5_FD_148621 | JGI IMG/M metagenome (GOLD analysis project Ga0206126, IMG submission 148621) | Pelagic subsurface seawater microbial communities from Kabeltonne, Helgoland, North Sea - Helgoland_Spring_Bloom_20160412_1 | ecosystem: Environmental > Aquatic > Marine > Epipelagic ...
AACCAGATAGATATATTAACGGCGGAGGAGATCCTCTTTGTGCATCTTGCCCATAAAACATTTTACTACAACTTTTTAAAAAGTGTATACATGCTAGTAGGTATTCTGCTTCGACAGTATCTTGTGCAGTAAATTCTGCTTGTAGTTGCACCGTTTGCACACTAGAACCTTTGTAAAAGTAATGCATGTAATTACTGTGTGTTGGCGAGTAATTTGTGTATTCTGCCCTGTACTGCACATCTATTGTTGGAGTATAAGGAAATATAATGCCATCTGTGACTGCTAATGGAGCAAGTATACCTGGATTAGGATCTTTGTACAAGTAAGTTGCCTGCGGAGCTAATCGGAGCTTAACACGCCAATCACCATCTGCGTTTTTAACACCTGATGCTTCACGCATCTGACTAATTGTTTGTTGTTGTTGTGCCTTTTGTTTTAATGCCATTGCGTTAATAGCGGCTTGTTCTTGTTGTGATATAGCTGCCTGCTCGACTCCGTCAATGCCATCACCTTCTGCGCCGTCGCCAATGTCAGCAACTGGATCATCACCAACTAAACTTGTTCCATCGTTTTCAACTATTGGAGTAACTGGATTGCCAAATGCATCAAAGTCTGCTCCTGGTTCATCGATAAAGTCGCCATATTCCTCAAAGTCATTTACATCTGCTGGAGCTCTAAGTGGATCACCAAAGGCATCAAATTGTGCCGCTTCTGGATCACCAAAATCATCTACTCCAAATTGGTTTACTTGATTTGCACTTTGAAATTCTGCAAAGTCATCTACTTCTGTAACTGGTGGACGATATTCAGCAAAGTCATCAACAGGTGTAATATTTCTAGTAGGTCCACTAAAGTCATCAACTTGTGTAATTGGATAACCACTGAAATCATCTACAGGTGCATCAAAACTTTCTACTGGACGCGGCGGTGGAGGTGCAGGATATGGTGACGGTGCTGGTGGCTCCTCAAATGCATTACTAGCTTCGATTGCTCTACGCTCTTGATCACGTAGGGCATTTGCCAATCCAGGGTCAACTGTGTTCTGCGTAAGCTCTGATGTCCTACTAGTCGGAAAACGTGTGTCTGTTGGAATTGGCGTAACTTCTCGAAAACTTTCTCCGTATGCATCAGCAAATTCAACATCATCATCTTGTGGTTGCACAACTGGTGTAGGAATTGGTGTTGCTTGTCTAAAATTTTCACCATACGCATCTGTAAAATCTACATCACTATCTTGTGCTTGTACTGGTCTTGGTGGTGGAGCCGCTGGAAACGGATCCGGTTGAGGTCGCTTGCCAAATGCCTGTTCAGCAATAGTACCGCCACCTTGAAATGCAGTTCCTGATCCAGGAGTGTTACGTGCTGTATCAGCTGATTGAACATTCTGCGAAGTTTCGCTTGTTACCCTTCCAAAGTTAGCATTAGCCGCTCGGGTACCTACACTGTCAGTGGTATAGTTTCCAAGATCGCTTACTGATACTCGTGCCAATGTAGCAAGTGTACCAATCGGTGCATTTGGATATAGTTGTGCTAGTTGATTCATTCTAGCGGCTTTTGCTGGATCAAAACCTGCCATGTTAACTCCTCTAGTCTTATTTATGCTTACCAAAAAGTGCGTAGTTAATGATTGACTTATGATAAGTAATGTTGTATAATATACAAGTTATTAGGCTAAGGAGAATCGTATGCCACCGGTGAAAACACCTAGAAAAGTAAACTATCTAAACAATAGAGATATACTAAAAGAAATACACAAAAGCAAAAGTACTTACTGTTCTTACTTAGAAAGAGAATATGCACAGTTTGATATTATTGTACCTAGCGTTGACAAAATCAATCAGCGTAGTGTTGCTGAAGCAAGACGCAACAAAGCAGATAGAATCAAAAGAGAAACTGGTGAAATAGTTGATCCTGTTAAACTAAACAATCAAGAATTGGTCTTCAGAGTAATTTGTTGGGATCATATACCAATGGTTCCTAAGAAACTAACCAAAGCACAAGAAAAGAAAAAAAGCAAACTCGAAGAACTGCTTGAAATGGATGATGTTGACGTTGAAGATGATGGTTTGCAAGAACTAATGCAGGATGTTGAACAAGATCTCAACTATGTGAAACTTAACTTTCCTCCTTTTTGGCACTATATGATTGATGAGAATAAAGTTCCTTATGCAGTAGGTAAGTCTCATTGGGTAGGTGGTATGGAAAACGGACACTTCTCAAAAGATCATGGAAAAATGACCGATAAACTTGCACACATGTTTATTAAGTTGTGTGAACGTTATGCTACAAGATCAAACTGGCGTGGTTACACATACAATGAAGAGATGCGTGGCCAAGCATTACTACAACTAAGTCAGATTGGCTTACAATTTGATGAAAGCAAAAGTCAAAATCCATTTGCTTACTATACTGCAACTATTACAAATAGTTTTACTAGAGTGTTAAACATAGAAAAGAAAAATCAGAACATAAGGGATGATATACTTGAACAAAACGGATTGAATCCAAGTTGGACAAGACAGTTTAACAATTCACCAGATGCAAAAAAACTACAACCAGCAGAAGTCGCTAAAAAATAGGAAACACATATGGGTTTGTTTAAGAAAGCTCTAGTGTTCACAGACATCCACTTTGGCATGAAAAGCAATAGCATCATGCACAACCAGGACTGTGAAAACTTTGTAGAATGGGCAGTACAACAAGGCAAAATACACAACTGCGAAACTGCTATCTTCATGGGAGACTGGCATCATCATAGAGCAAGTTTAAGTTTGCAAACTATGAGCCACAGTCTAAGAGCATTAGAAAATCTTTCACGAAGTTTTGACATAACCTATTTCATTACTGGCAATCACGACTTGTACTACAGAGATAAGCGTGACATATACAGTTTTGAATGGGCAAAGCACATACCAAATCTAAAGATCTGCAACGACTGGTTTGAACAAGATGATGTGATACTGTGTCCTTGGCTGGTTGGTGATGATCACAAGCAGATAAAAACTGCAAGTGCCCAGTACATGTTTGGACACTTTGAACTTCCGCATTTTAAAATGAATGCAATGGTTGAAATGCCTGATCACGGAGAAATAAAAAGCGAACACTTCCAACAGTATGGCACAGTGTTTAGTGGACACTTTCATTTGCGTCAACAGAAAAACAACATCAACTATATTGGCAATGCATTTCCACATAATTTTTCAGATGCTGGTGATGATCAACGTGGTTGCATGATACTTGAATGGGGCAAAGAGCCTGAATACATTGCTTGGCCAGATCAACCATTGTACAAAGTGCTTGACTTGTCGCAGGTAATTGACTATGCTGACACAATACTAAAACCAAACATGCATGTTAGAGTAAACTTGGACATAGAAATATCCTATGAAGAAGCAAACTACATCAAAGAACAGTTCGCAACCAAATACAAACTGCGTGAGATGGCACTTATACCTAACAAACGCAGTGCATTAGAAGAAGAAATGCAACCAGGCGATATCAAATTTGAAAGTGTTGACCAAATTGTTACAGAACAAATCATAAACATTGATTCAGAATTTTACGATAACAAATTGTTATTAGAAATCTATAGGAGTCTGTAATGCTAGTGCCAAAAAATGAGGCATTAGAAAGCAGAAACTTCAAAGACTGTGTTGATTTTACTAAAGAAGATCCGTGTATCTTTGTTGTGTATCCAGCAGGAGCTTCAGGAGACTTGCTTATATCAATAGTGGACAAGCACTATCTACGTACTGGTTGTGAATATTATGGCATTGCAGACAATGGCCGAGTGCATATGTTTACTACAGACTATGAGTTTATGGATCAATTTGATCACTATACATTTGATGATAAATTTTTCTATCATGTTGCTGAAAGTCTTGGGCAAAGAAACTTAAACTATAGTTTGCTTGATCAAGTGATTTTTGGCACACATATGTGGCGAGATACAAGCGTGAAATTAATACTCGATACATTTGCAAAAGCAAAAATAATACGCATTTTACCGCATGATAAAAGAGGTAATGATATATTACATGCACTTGCACAGAAAAAGTTAGGTGATCTCACTCCAGGACAAAGCACTATGAATCAAACACTGTCCGCTAATCCTCGTGTACTTGAAATACCTTTTGGTAGTTTGTTTAACAAAAACAACTATTATAAACAATATGATAGAATTATAAACTTTTTAAACCTAAACGGTAGACTTATTTGCTTTGATTATGTACAATATTACTTGACAAGACAAGGCCAAACGTTGGCAAAAACCTTAGAAGACTATAGCAAAACAATATGATTCAAATCAAGGACCTTACGGTTAAAAATTTTATGAGTGTAGGTAATGCTACACAAGCAATAAACTTTGACAGACAAGATCTCACACTTGTTCTAGGCGAAAATATTGACTTAGGTGGTGATGGTTCACGTAACGGCACAGGTAAAACCACAATAATAAATGCACTAAGTTACGCACTCTATGGTGAAGCACTTACAAACATACGCAGAGACAATCTCATAAACAAAACCAATTCAAAAGGCATGATGGTAAGTTTAGACTTTTGCATCGGAGAACAATGTTATAGAATTGAACGTGGACGTAAGCCCAATGTGCTAAAGTTTTACATAAATGATAGTGAACAAGAAGCAGATGACTATGCACAAGGCGATAGCAGAGAAACACAAGGTGCTATACTAAAGTTATTGTGTATGAGTCATACTATGTTTAAACATCTTGTGGCACTTAACACATACACTGAACCATTTTTAAGTCTAAGACAAAACGATCAAAGAGAAATTATTGAGCAACTGTTGGGTATTACACAACTAAGTGAACGTGCTGACAAAATTAAAGAACTAAGCAAACGCACACGTGATGACATCAAACAAGAAGAGATGAATATTAAAGCATTGCAAACTGCTAACGATAAAATAGGTGATCAAGTAAAAGCACTTAAACGCAGACAAACACTTTGGATGAACAAAAAAGCAGAAGATGTAAAAAAGTTTGAAACTGCAATAGAAGATCTTGCACACGTAGATATTGATGCAGAATTAGCTGCTCACGCTGACCTCCTAACTTGGACTGAACTAAACAATACACAAACACAATTACAAAAAGACATTGCCGCACTAAATGCACAAGTAAGTAGAGCAGAGAAGGATGTAAACAGAACTAAAAAAGCATTAGACAGTTTAGAATCAGGCACTTGTGATAGTTGCGGACAAAGTGTAACACATTTACCTACACACCAACAACAGGTTGTAAAAGCACAGGAGGAATACAATGGGTCAAGTGATTTCCTTAGCGAAATACAGGAAGGAATCTCTGCACTCAAGACAGATAAAGCGGAGGTTCCAGCGAGACCAAGAGTTTTTTATGATAGCCTGTCTGATGCACACAATCATAGATCAACTTTATCCTCACTTGAAACACAGTTACGAAGCAAACGTGCAGAAGCCGATCCTTACGTTGATCAAATAGTAGAAATGCAAACCACTGCCGCCACTGAAATTAGTTACGACAAACTAAACGACCTAACAAGACTGTATGATCATCAAGACTTCTTGTTGAAACTGTTAACAAACAAAGATAGTTTTGTGCGTAAACGTATTATTGATCAAAATCTAAGTTATTTAAATTCAAGACTCACACACTATTTAGATAGAATAGGATTGCCCCACACAGTTATATTCCAAAACGATTTGACTGTTGAAATACAAGAACTTGGCAGAGACTTAGACTTTGATAACTTATCAAGAGGAGAAAGAAACAGGCTAATTATTAGTATGAGTTGGGCTTTCCGTGATGTATGGGAGAGCTTGTATGGGGCTATCAACCTATTGTTCATTGATGAGATGATTGATTCAGGTATGGATACATCAGGTGTTGAGGCTGCACTTGCACTGTTGAAAAAAATGGCAAGAGAGCGTAGCAAAAGCATTTGGCTTGTATCACACAAAGATGAACTAGCAGGACGTGTGAATAATCTGTTGAAGGTTGTTAAGGAAAACGGCTTTACAAGTTATAGTACGGATATAGATATTGCATGAGTTGGTTTTATAAAAACAAAGAAGTACTTGATATACCAGAAGGCATGATTGGTTTTGTTTATATAATAACCAATACAACTAATGATAGAAAATATATAGGTAAAAAACTAACACAGTTTAAACGTAGTAAAAAACCTCTTAAAGGTAGAACAAACAAACGTAGATACACAGTTGAAAGTGACTGGCAAGACTATTACGGAAGTAGTGATGAACTGTCAGCGGACGTAGAACTATTAGGCAAAGACAAGTTTAAACGAGAAATAATGTTTTGGTGTAAAAACAAAAGCGAACTAAGTTACATCGAAGCTAGAGAACAATTCACACACAAGGTATTAGAATCAACTGATTGGTATAACGGACATATTAGAGTACGTGTTCATCAGAAAGGAATACTCAAAGGATGACTGTGTTGTATTCAGGTTGTAGTTTTACTGCTGGTGTAGGTTGGGGGTCTGGATGGATTGATGAAAAAGGACAACAGTGCTTCAATGACTGTAAACATAGCAAACACCTATGGGTAAACTTGCTTCACAATCGGTTATTTTTTGATACACCTTTAGACAACATAGCAACTGGAGGAAACAGTAATTTAAGAATATTTCAAACCACTGCCACTGCTTTGTTAACTAGCAAATACAGCCATGCATTTGTACAATGGACGTCGCCTATGAGATATGAATGGTCGGCTGGATTAGAGACTTGGAATACAACAATACGTTCTTGTGTAGGTAGTAAGCAAAGAACAATTAACTTGCACAACAATGTTTCATATCCTGGTGATTACGTACAAGAGTGTTTTGATAGATTTATATTATTAGAACATGAACATTATAGATTAGTTCAATTGATAGAATATATAAACATTTTAAATCGCATAGCAGAACTAACTAATACACACATTTACTTTATCAATGGTATTTGTAAATGGGATAAAGATTTTTTTACTCGTTTAGATCCTAGCGTGCCTAGCGATACTACTGCGTATACACAAGAACTTATAGATTTAGAAAATCGAAATGACAAAGACTATAAAATATTATATAACAAAATGCACAACGAATACCAAAAAGCAGGTACTATATTAGAAGATAAGTGGCTTAATCTTTATGAATCAATGGACAACAACATAATTGACCGTAACAATGATAAGAGTCATGCAGGCATACAAAGCAATAAAAATTTTACATCTACTTTTTTACAGGCACTCAAAACCAAGTCATAAACAAGTATGACACAGGCACTACTAGAGCAATGCTCAGAGCAACTTTTTAAATTTCCCAAGCTAATATGACATCGTTTGATCGAGGAACCTCGATCCACCTTGAAGTCTGCCAACGCGAGTTGTAGCCGACAGAACTGGTGAGTCAAAGGATAAGGCTAACTTAAGGCTAGAATGACATGGGCTCTGTGAAACAGATACAACCCATACGTTTGTATACTTTGTTTGAAGGGGTATATCAAACGCTCCGTTGTGAGACAAGGCTAGAGTAAGGGGTACAGCACAACCGCCCCTGATACAGTAATGTAAATCTCTTTATTCAAATGACTGGATAACTCAGATGATGACATCTTTTCAGTTCACTTGCCCGTAGTAGGGCAAGTATGACTAAACTATCTAGATGATAACTGATTACTTCGTTACACTCGTAATAAAAATATTGCTGAAGCAAAGCGAAGCAATAGATGTCTTTAGACATCTTATTAAATAAGCATATGGGATTGATAAAGTTTAAGCACAGTAATAGAACTATAGCAATAGTGCGTAATCATAAATGTAGTACTACGACTATGTTGAGTTATGTAGCACAAGCATTATGGAATGCTGATCCCAAAGAAGAACAGTTCTATCAAAACTTTCAAAACGAAGCACCTGGTGTGTATAACAAGGCTAGATCATTTGAGGAGTTTGAGACAGAGCTACTAGACGCGGACATACGCATAGCATTGTGGCGTGATCCTGTTGATAAATTTGTAAGTGGTTTCTATCATACCATGAGCAATCCAGCAAATAAAAATTTGTGGATTAAATCACCTAGTCTAACCAACTTTCTCAAAGACATTGATGTATACAGACAAAATCCAAATGTAGCAGATCATTGCGAAACAAACACTGCAAGACTTGGTCCTGCTAGAGGTATCTACACGCACATTTACAACTATAAACATGTACATAAGATAGCAGGAATACTTGGTGTGCCTGCATTGGACACACACCATCGTCGAGACAACACCATGCGAGCAGGACCCACTGATCTACAACGACTGCGTATACGTCAGGTTATGTTAGAGGATTTCTCTAATGGCTGGTGCGAGTCTGGATAGTCTCTGTATAGAAAGTGTTGTATGGTTTCTACATCTACCCATTGATTGAAACCTACATGTTCAGTTTCGATATCATCAACATTTGCAACCACATGACTCATTGCGTCATCTAGTGCTTGCATGCTTTCAAACTCCATGTCAATTCTAAACTCTGGCAAGTCCATTGAACGGAATCCTAGTTTCATTCTTGTGATTCTATAGGCATGCATAGTAGGTAATTTATCTAGGAAAAGCTTCATGTTAGCCACAAATGTTCGTGCATCTATACCTTCTTTTACATCGGCGTAAATAGTATAAACGTTCATTATAATCTTCCTCCTAGTATTTCAAATCCGTCGATCTTTGTTTTGTAATCGTCTGCTTGTCCGAGATACAGATAATCAAAACCGCGTTTTTTATATATTGCACACTCGTTTTTTAAACTGCGTATGCCTAAACGCATTCCTGGGTTTGCATAGTCCCAAGCAAATTGAACTGCTTCAACGTTCTTATTATTATAACATCTAAGTAGACTGAATGCAACCAGTTTTTCTTCCTTGTCATAGTATCCATAGACATCGTTATTAGCGTCAAAATATTCTTCTGGAAATATAGGCATAACACTTTTAAATTTCTTGTGCTTACAGTATGCATCATAGATAGCTTCAAGGGGTTTAGGAAACGGACACTTGAGCTTCTTACAATTGTCCATCAGCGAATAGTTAGTTTCGCTTAGGTTAATTCTTGCGTATATCATTTTCTTGGGTCTTTTCTGTGTGCAAATATTTCTTGCAGGTATTCTTCATCCCATCCATCATAGTATCCTCTGTGAGCTAACATTTTAGCATGGTCCTGTAGTTTTGTTTTATCTTGTATGAGTACAAGTGCATATTTACCCATGTTAAAACACACACCGTTTTGTTCTTCAACAGTATCTGGGTGATCAGCTAGTGCCAGTAGGTTACGTTTGGTAAATCCTTTTGACGTGTTTACAACATCAACAACAAAATTAAAGTATGCATCATCATATTGCTTGGGAGGATATGCGTATATAACAACATCGTTTTTGCCTAAATATTTTTTCTTAGCAAACAGAAACAAGTCACGTTCAAGATCATCGCCGAGTCTAATATCATATTTGTTGCGTAGTCTTGCCTGTCGGGCAAAAGGACAAGGCGGAAAGTTGCCTAATGCAGGATGCGGCACTTCAACAAAGTTAACCAACCACTGTTCAATGTCTGCTTTCACTTGATCTATTACCAAAACGGTTGTCCGGTCTTCTTTGCAGTTTCTAAGTTTTCTTTAATTAGTTTACCCATCAGTTCACGTTCAGGGCCACTCATGTTTACAATTTCTTGATAGGTAACTCCGCCACGCATGAACCAAACCATTTTAAACAAGTCTTGCTTTAGGCTCTTAACTTCGTTGTCCATATCTGAGATTATCTTTTCAATTTCTTCAGGTGAGGACGTTAAGAGCCTTATACGAAAAAATTTGCAACATTCAGTGTGAAAGGTGTATTGAATTCGTGTTTACAATCAGCACACACAATAAGCAGTGGTTTGATTTGTTGACTTTCTTTTATACTTTCGATCTTTTTTCGTATCTTATCAAATGCTTTATTGTCGCAATTCTGTAGATATTCTTTAATGTGGTCTTTGTCTACTACAACATCATCGCCACTCTTTATCATTGCAATACTATCAGCTATTGCATTGAGTGTGAGAACACTGATGTTTGTAAATGCCTGCCTTAGTGCTTCTATTTTTTCAGCTTCAGGAATCTCCGCAGTTGGCAGTGATTCTAACATTTTTTGATCTTGAAACTGTTGTGAGTTATTGTCGTTTTGATCTTTGTAAGATAACGGCTTGAAGTAAATTGTCATATCACCGTTACT
>Ga0206126_10006565_pt1 | contig 10245 bp, 23 predicted proteins | sample Helgoland_Spring_5_FD_148621 | JGI IMG/M metagenome (GOLD analysis project Ga0206126, IMG submission 148621) | Pelagic subsurface seawater microbial communities from Kabeltonne, Helgoland, North Sea - Helgoland_Spring_Bloom_20160412_1 | ecosystem: Environmental > Aquatic > Marine > Epipelagic ...
ATTAGTACAAGATGCAGAATTGGAACAATGGCATGATTATTCTTTTGGAGCTTCACTTGGAGCCAAATTAGGGAAAAATCTTGGCATATTTATAGAAGGTGAATATTCCCAAATGTGGGATAGTAAACTATATCAAACAACATTCGGATTAAATTATACATTCAAATAAAAAATGGCAAAACAAATAGGCGAAGATACTAAAGTAATCCTCGATTTAAAAACAATAGCAATGATAGTAGGATTTGTAGTCTCATTATCTACAGTATGGTTTACATTAAAAGCAGATATTGCTAGAGCAATGGTTCTACCAGAGCCCGTTATCGAAAGAGTTGAATACGACTTAAAAGATGAGTTGGTTCGTCAAACAATAATGGATACTCAAGAAGATGTAGAAATGCTTTTAGAAAAATTTGACAAACTAGAAGAACGTCTATATGAGTTATCTAAAAAACCATAAAATGAAAAACATTATTTTTCTATTATTAATAACCCTTCCTATATTTTCTATTGCACAATCTCAATATGAAGTAACTCCTAAAAAATACTGGATTGATGATACTAATTTTGAAGATAAAATTGATCCTAAAGATGCATTTGGAGATGATGATTCTCCTTTAGTTATAGTAGAATTTTGGGCTAAATTTAATGAAGATAACTGTTTTAAAGATTGGAATAAATTAAAAAATGTTACTTACTATAGAGTAGATATAGCAACAGCCCCAATAGCTAGAAAAAAATATAGAGTTAGAATGGCCCCTACATTGATCTTATTTGTAGATGGAGTTAAAACTGATGTATTTAAAGCAGGTTTAGATTTAGTACTTAAAGAAGATCTACTCGAAATACAATCCTCGATTGACGAAGCAAAGCTTTCTAGTCAATTTTAATATTTATAATAAAATTAAGTTTCACCAAAAAGTTACCTTATGTTGAATAAATTAAAACAAAAATGGATGGCATTTAGAGATATTTTTAAAGACAGCAATGACATAAATGAAAAAACCGTAGTAGGTTTTGCTTCCTTTGCTATTATGACTATATTTGCAATTGTAGATTTAGTAACTGGTTACTTTGGAAAAGATTTGGTTATTAACGAATTTATTTACGACTCGTTCTTATTTATTACTCTGGGTAGTTTTGGTATTGCTGAATTAGGTAATATCTTTAAGAAAAGAAAATAATATGAATTGTTATACAAGAGAACAAATTGAAGAAGCAATGAAATGTAAAGACTATAAGTACTTTACTGGAGGTGATTATGATGTTAATATTATAGGAATTAGAAATTCAGAAACTAAAAATAGAGTTACTAATTCATTTGATGACTGCGTTACAATATCATATAAAGTAGAAGGTGAGTGGCAATTCCATTGTTTTAAAGCTACTACAGACCCTGGAACACATTGGGTAGAAAATGTAATGAATGAAGATGGAGTAGCAATACTTAAACCAGGTCAATATAGAGGTTCACACAAACTTAGATTACATCAAGGTAAATACTTAGCATTGGGTCAAAAAGAACCAGTTAAAGTATATCGAGACAATAATAGAGATAATAACTATGACTTATTAGAAGAAAATGTACAGGAAGGTATATTTGGAATTAACATTCATAGAGCAACTAGCAGATCAGGTGGTACTTCTACTAGAATAGATAAATGGTCAGCTGGGTGTCAAGTTATAGCGGATAACGATGATTGGTATGAATTTTTAGATATATGCCAAACAGCAAGAGAAATTTGGGGTAACTCATTTACTTATACCCTCCTAGAAAGTAAAGATATAGTATAATTACTTGGAATCTAGATAGATTTTTCTTATATTTATCACCATGTATACATATAACGCAAAATTAGATCGAGTCGTCGATGGGGATACCATTGACGCCTTAGTAGACTTAGGATTTAATACTTGGAAAAAAGTAAGAATCCGAATGATGGGTATAGACGCTCCAGAATCAAGAACCAGAGATTTAGAGGAAAAAAAATTAGGACTGGCCGCTAAGGCTAGACTTATTGAACTAATAGAAAGCAATGACTTTTTGTTTACCTTAAAATCTCATGGTGTAGGTAAATTTGGAAGATGCCTAGGTGAAATTTTTATAGAAGAAGAGATTAGTATTAACCAAACTTTAATAAATGAAGGACACGCAACACAATACAATGGGGGTACTAGGTAAAATAAAACAAGGAATGTTTCCATTCCTAATAGCCTTTTCGGCTTTATCAGTCTCAACTTCAGCCGCTTTCTATTCAGTAAGTGGTCTTAGCAAATTATTTGCTGGAGCTTCTCTAGAGGTTATTATAATGGCAGGTTCATTGGAATTTGCTAAATTAGTAACAGCTTCATTATTGTACCAATATTGGGATACAATTAATAAAACTTTACGAACTTATTTATCTATAGCTACTATAATATTAGTATTAATTACTAGTATGGGTATTTATGGCTTTTTAAGTGCTGCATATCAAGAAACATATTCTAAACTATCAGCAGTAGAAAATCAAAAAGGGTTTATCCAACAAAAAATTGACTTTTACCAAAATGATGTAACACGATATGACACGGAAATTGAAAGAATATCTAGTAATATTAGTACTTTATCTAATGCAAAAGCTTCGACCATCCAAGTACGAGACACCTCGGTATCTGGAGGCTTTAGACAAACAATCTCCACAACTGAGCTTAGAATGGCGCAAAGTCGTATTAATACTGAGGAGGAAAATCGTAAGTTGGCGCAATCAAAACGAATAATATCCTCAGATAGTTTACAAAAGTTTCAATTACAAGTATTGGAACTTGACAATAACACCGAAGTAGCTGGTGAACTAGGACCACTGCAATATCTATCGAGTTTGACGGGTTATCCCATGGATAAAATTATAAATGTGCTACTACTTATTATAATTTTTGTATTTGATCCCTTAGCAATATCTCTAGTAGTTGCTGCAAATTTTGCTTTTGATAAAGCTTACCCAAAAAGAAAATATAAAGAAAACTTATATGGGGAAAGAGTAGAAGATATTATAGTTAAAGATTCTGAGGAAATAAAGACTAATAAAGAATTTATGGATAATCTTGATAAAATTGAAAAAATTAAAGATTGGGAAAAAGCTGAAGAAAGAATGAATATAATAGGCCAAAATGGAAATGATGGAGAACATTATGAAGATATAAAGATTGACCCTAATTTAAAGTTATTTCAAAAAGATGGAAAAGAAATGAATTTAAAAGAATATATACAAAAATTTCAAAAAGGTCCAAGTGACGACGAAACTAAAACTTATTAAATATGAGCAGTAAATTTTTTAATAGTAAACTAAACAATAAAAATAACAACAAAAACCATACACCTAAAAATTCCCAACGTTCAAGTGCTAAAAAAACTATAGTCCAAAAAGCAGGGAGGGGTAAGTAAGTTAAAGACTCCCACATAAAAACTTTGAATCTCCAATAATCTTTCGTATATTCACGTATAAAATAAAGGTTATGCTATACGAATTTTCAAATCTCAACAAACACGGTAATATTAGATCAAGAGTAGTATCTTGGCCTAAAGGCAAAGCATTTGGAATTAATCCAAAAGGCTTTGGTAGTTTTATTGCTGTAAAAGTATTTAAATATGAATACCATCACGAAATCAACCCCCCAAGTTTAGCTAATATAGGAGGTAAAAAATATATACTTCCTACTTGGCAAGAAGTATTACCCGAAACTGAATTGAGTGATATAAAATGGGTTAAACCAAAACCTAAGTTTAAACAAGAACCTATTATCGAAATCCATACTAGTAGTAGTAACCCATCTAAAACATATAAAACAACATACTACCCAGAATCAGGTAAGTTTCACTGTAACTGTCCGGGTAGATGGAGAGCGTTTGATAATCGTTGTAAACATATAAAAGCATTAGAAAAAAAAATAAAATAATAAGTTATGAATGAATTAAAAATAAAAATACCCGAAGGTATAGAAATTACCCCTGAATTTAGAAAAAGAATTCAATTAGCAATTTTACCTGAAATAGGAGAACACCATGCTTTAAGTATTTGTGAAAAATATTTTGGTAAAAAGTTTATATTAGGTAAATATAATTCTATAGGATTTGATGTTTTATCCGAAGATGGTACCATAATAGTAGAAGTAAAACAAACCTCTTCTATTATGGGAAATAGCAAACGTTTACAAATTGGTTCTTATAAATCCAAAAGAAATATAATGACCCATATCCTTATATTAGATTATAATTCTGGTAGAGGTTGTATTTTGGAACATGATGACTTTTTTAATAAAACTCAACACCATGCTGATAATGCTTCATGGAAATGGGATAGTGAATATAATATGAATAAATCAAATAGATGTGCACAAAACACAGAATGGTTTTTAAATAATGAAGTTAAATTAAATTAAAAGTAATCGTAAATAGTGTGGCTACCGCAGTAAGGGTTCGTATATTTACACATAAGTGGGACACGAAGTTTCATTATTAATTAAAATAAAGGTTATATGTTTTATCAAATCAAAAACACAACAAAGAAAAGAAACAATCAATTTAGAGTTCAAACAATATCCGCTGGATTAAAAGAAATTAAATCTAGAGGGTGGATTGTTGATGATTGTAAATTCGAACAATTAAGAGACGAATTAGTTACTACTAAGTATAAAGAGTTAGATGGACGTATGAATACACGTGGAAAACAATTTGCACAAAGAGCAGGATTATAATAATAAAAAATAAAGGTCATGAATAATTTTTTAAAAAAATTTTTAGGTATTATTTTGATTGTGTTAGTATTGGTCGTATTTTTCCTACTTATTAAAGCAGGATTTTGGCTGTTACTACAAGTATTCAATTATCCATTACAAGTATTATTAATTTCAATTGTATTTATATGTATTCTATACCTATCACCAGAGAAGAAGTAGATAAGGAATTATCTAAATATCAGAAAATAAATTACAACCAGTTTAGATGGTGGAGAATGTATCAACCTAAAAATAAACCTCTCCATCATTTAACCCCCTTGCGTGATCGTATTTTTAACGGTGATTTTGATTATTCATGTTATAGAGCACAACAATATCTTGTTGAATATCAATTAAATGATATACTAGAAGAATGTGGTATCGATTATCAAAAGTACCTTGAAAGAACCTCAGTTATTAGAGCACGAAGAAAACGTTTGATAGAGGATTTTGAAAAGGATGAAGCTGAAAGACTACGTTCTCTAACAATTGAATTTACAAAATATTTTAGATGTAATAAAGAACAGGTAGAAGAAGAAATGTTAGAATGTAGTGGTTCCCTGATAGATCTTTATTATATTATAGAAGATAAATACAAAATAGTCCATATGCCTGTACCTTTAAAACGTAGAGGACGACCTAAAAAATTAAGTATATGAAAGTAAGCCATGAAGTACCTAGATGTCTTTTAACAGCATCACCTGAATTTAATGATTATGACTATTGTTTACCTCATCTATTAGATCAAGATGAAGAATATAAACAATATTTTATTGATGCCCGAGATAAGGGTAGGTATGTTATTATGGATAATTCACTTCATGAATTAGGAGAAGCATATGATTATTATAGATTAAAATATTGGGTTAATGAATTAAAACCTAATGAATTTATAGTACCAGATGTTTGGATGGATTGTTCTCAAACAGCAGCACAAGCTAAGTACTGGAAACAATTCAAATATCCTAAAAAAACAAAATTAACTGCTGTAATTCAAGGTGAAAATAAAAACCAAGCATATCTATGTGCTAACCTATTAGCTGAATTAGGATATGACAAATTATGTGTATCTTATGGTGCTACTTGGTATAATGATTTCTTCCCACATACTAACGCAGATATGGGAAAGGCATTAGGTAGAGTACGATTTGTGCAGGGTCTATTTAAACTAGATCAATTAAAAGATGTCAAATTTCATTTATTAGGATGCGCAATACCCCAAGAATTTGGTTGGTATGATAATGATCCTAGAATAGAATCAATTGACACCTCAAATCCAATAATGGCTGCCTTAGAAGGCACTTGGTATAGTGAAAATGGTTTAAATTCTAAACCAAAAGCAAATATGAATGATCATTTTGATATGATGTTCGATGAGTTGGATTATTTAAATATTATCCATAATACAAGAAGATTTAAAGAAATAGTTAAAAAACATATTAATAATTAAAATAGAAACAGTTATGAATCAAGATAATTTTGACCATTTGATTAATGGTATTCTTTCACCTAAAGTAACAGGAGAATTAGAATTTGAATCCTTTTCCTCCATTAAGGATATTTGTAAGAGAACAAACCCAACCTCTATATTAGAGTTAGGATTTAACAGGGGGGCAAGTGCTTTAATGTGGTTAGAAAATAGTAAAGCAACTCTACATAGTGTAGATATTAGAACTGAAGCTGAAGTATTAAAATCAACTCAATATCTAACCCAATCTTATCCAAATAGATTTACTTATACATCATTTGACCATTCACTTCTTCCTGAAGTTAAATCAGAATATGTTAACAAGTATGATTTGATTTTTATTGATGGGGATCATAGTAAAGAAGCAATTCTTAGAGACACAAAAATAGCACTTACTTTCAACCCCAAATATATAGCCTTTGATGATTACTTTCATAGATCCCACGGTCAAGACACTAAGGATGTTATACAAGAATGTAAGCTAGAAATAATATCAGAATATAATACTTCTTGTGGTCATGTTTTGACAACAAACCCTTTTTATAATAATAATTTAAAAACCAAATAGATATGATGTCACTTTATGATTACCGAGGTCACGCAGATAAAGACGGGACAGGATTAAAAGTTAATGCTTATGCAATATTAACAAACCAACCTTATAAAAAAAGGTTATTAGAATTTAATAATATGGAAGTATTTTTATATAGGAAAGAATTCTTAGATGAATATTTTAAAGTTCAAGAAATTTTCAATAAATAAATTATGGCTAAATTAACAAGAACAGTAAATTATGCTAACTTCAGATGGGAAGAATACGTGCTAACAGAAGAAGAACTAACAAAGTGGAAAACAGGTGATGAAGATCTTCAACAAGAAATTATAGATGATGCGGATTGGGATCTAGTAAGAGATAAACCAATTGATGATTACAGTGACGTAGAATTTAAAGAAGACGAATAATATGGCAGAATTTATAAAACACGCATTAGGTCTTTGTGGAGAGCACTTTCATCCAAATTTATGGACACTTCTTATAGGAGGGGTTGGATTCTCTACTTTCTTTTCATATGTTCGATCATATATAAAATGTAAATTTAATCAAGCGTTGGCCTATACGCAAAATACCTGGCAAAAATTAAATAAATAAATATGGCACATTGTGTAGTAAGTTTAAGTGGTGGAATGGATAGCAGCACCCTATTGTTAAGAGCTATTAAAGAGTATGATTCTGTAACAGCTATATCTTTTGATTATGGTCAAAAACACAGAGTAGAACTAGAAAGAGCTCAACAATTAGTTGATTATATTAATGAAAATTGTCCAACAGATGAAAATTGTTTTAATGGATGTACAGTTAATTACCGTCAAATTAAACTAGATGGACTAGTAGATTTACTAGATTCAGCTTTGGTTCAAGGTGGAGAAGATGTACCAGAAGGACATTATGAGCAAGATAATATGAAAGAAACAGTTGTCCCTAACAGAAACAAGATGTTTGCTTCTATTACACAAGCTGTTGCATTATCAGTTGCAAATAGAACAGAAGGACCTTGTGATATTGCTTTAGGTATTCATGCTGGTGATCACGCAGTTTATCCTGATTGTAGACAAGAATTTAGAGATGCGGATGATGCAGCCTTTAGAATGGGAAATTGGGATGCTGATAGAGTAGGGTACTTTACACCTTATTTAAATACTGATAAGTTTGGTATTTTACAAGATGGAGAAAAATTATGTGAAGTTTTAGGTATTGATTTTAATGAAGTATATAAAAGAACAAATACCTCATATAAACCTTACCCAAGTGGCAATAGCGATTATAAATCAGCATCATCAGTAGAACGTATTGAAGCATTTATTAAATTAGATAGACCTGATCCAGTACAATATGAAGATGAAACAGGAGAAGTTGGATACGAAGTTGCAAAAGCTCATGTTGAAAAAGTACTTGCTGAATACGTATAACATTCAAAATATATACATAAATACGTAAAATTAAAGTAATGACAACAAATCAACAATCAAACAACGGACAAACCCAAGTCAATCAAGCTAGGGGGTCGTTTAACAACAAAGTAGCTTCCTATAGTATGTTAGGAAAATCTAAAAAAGTTGCCTGGGATAGCTCAAGAAGAAACAGGTCAATTTAATGGTGAATGTCTTATGGTGTAATTGGTAACACGTCTGTTTTTGGTACAGAAGAGTCTAGGTTCGAGACCTAGTAAGACAACAAAAAGTTATGATATGAGTGATATAAAAATATACGATAATTTCTTATCTCTAGAGGAACAAGATAATATTGAAAGAGAAGTTATAAAATATAGTTTATTTAAGTGGAGATCTACATATTCTCGTATTAACCCCGCACCCCCAGAATCACATCTAGGGGATTCAAGACCATTAGCTTTGGACGCTCCTAAAAATGGTAAAATTAAAATTAAAGACAATATATTTTGGAACCAAAATAGACCAGGATTAATGGTTGCTGAATGTTTTGAACTTTATTCTGGATGGGCTTGGTGGAGTACAAGTACTTACTTCCAGGATATAATAAATATGCCACTTAAAAAGATATTTGGGGATTCTTATGAAATCCAAAGAATAAAAGTAAATTACAATGCTCAAGAAATTATAGAACATAAAGGTTCATGTTATGTACCCCATGTTGATATAGAAGGTGGTGGTGGTTTAACTGGGATCTATTATATAGATGAAAGTGATGGGGGTACTGTTATATTTAACGAAAAAACAAACCAACCAATTAGAAACAATGAAGAGATAAGTGTCCAATCTGTAATAGAAAATAAAAGAGGAAGATTAGTTATATTTGACCAAGACTCTTTACATGCAGGTTGCCCTCCCCTTTATTCAAATAAGAGATTAGTAATAAATTTTAACATAAAACCACTATGAAACAACAACTACCAGACGCAAGAAAACATCAGCAAATCAGCTTTGTTAAATCAGGGATTCGTATATTAGGTTACGGAGCTTTATGGTTTAGCTTGGATATAGCAGTTATTTTACTTATATTGAGTGAAATAGTAGGAATAGGAGAAGAATTAGTATAACAATTAAAAATTAAACATGAGTAAAATTTATTATTTTAGTGCACCTTGGTGTGGTCCTTGTAAAATGTTAGGACCCGTAATGGATAAAAGTGGGTTGCCTTTTCAAAAAATTAATGTTGATGAAGATTCAACTTTATCAGCCAAATATGGAATTAGAAATGTACCTACTCTAGTAAAAGTAGATTCTAATGGTACAGAAATTAGTAGGCTAGTGGGAAATAACCCATTAGATAAAATTAAAAATTGGTATAATGGGTAAATTTCAATCAAGTAAGGTATTTGACGGTTTTAGTACAGTGTTTCGTCAATGGAGAGCAAAAAATACACACTGTAGGTTTGTACATGGTTATGGAATTTCATTCAAAGTATATTTTGAAGGGGAATTAGATGACAGAAACTGGGTTTGGGATTTTGGAGGTATGAAACGCGCTAAAACTCTAATTGACGGTAAACAACCAAAAGCTTGGATGGATTATATGTTTGATCATACAATGATTATAGCAGAAGATGATCCCGAAGTACAAGCATTTAAACAAATGGATATGGTTGGTGTAGCCCAGGTAAGAATAATCCCAGCTACCGGAGCAGAAAAATTTGCTGAGTATATTTATGATAAACTTAATGAATTTGTTAAAACTGAAACTGATAATAGAGTAAGAGTTATTAAAGTTAAGTTTATGGAACATGGAAAAAATGCAGCTTATTACTGCGAATAGAGTTATAATAGTGAATAAAAAACCACTTAAAAAAATTATATGGAACACAAGCAATTAAAGCGTATTGAGGATTACGATAAAAACCTCCCGATTGTAGAAATCTACACTGCAGTACAATCAGAAGGATCAAGAGCAGGATACCCAACAGTAGTAATTAGAACAACAGGATGCACTCACAGATGTTATTTCGGTGAAGGTGGTTGGTGTGATAGTTGGTACACAAGTATTCATCCAGAAA
>Ga0206126_10006567_pt1 | contig 10242 bp, 6 predicted proteins | sample Helgoland_Spring_5_FD_148621 | JGI IMG/M metagenome (GOLD analysis project Ga0206126, IMG submission 148621) | Pelagic subsurface seawater microbial communities from Kabeltonne, Helgoland, North Sea - Helgoland_Spring_Bloom_20160412_1 | ecosystem: Environmental > Aquatic > Marine > Epipelagic ...
CAATATGATTATTTAGATTTCCTATGGTAGCCGTGGTTTTGTATTTTTTTGATAAAACGGCATGTATTAATTCCTTAGTGGTTGTTTTACCGTTACTACCAGTCAATCCGATAATCGGTGTTTTTAGCAAAGTTCTATGGTGTTTTGCCAATTGTTGAAGCGTTTCTAAAACATGGTCTACTAAAATAGTACGGGGATGTGTGTGGTATTCTTTTTCATCTACAATAGCGTATGAAGCTCCGAGCGATAGCGCTTTTTCTGCGAATTTATTTCCATTAAAATTATCGCCCTTTAGCGCAAAAAAGAGGCTATTTTTTCTGATTTTTCTGGTGTCCGTATCTACTAGATAGTGCTTGGAGTATAATTGATAAATATCTGGAATCTTCATTCTTTAAAAATAAAAAAAACCTCACTGTAAATCATGCAGTGAGGTCTAAATTTTTAAAATATTTTTTTTATTATCTCGATGGATTTCTTTTGGTTCTTTTTTTATAGGTCATAGGGCCTAATTTGTCAGTAACACATCTAAAGCCGATATAGTTTGTTGCCATATACTCCGGTAAATATCTTCTTTGAGCAGGATCTAACCAGTATTCTCTATCAGACCAAGCACCACCTTTATAAACTCTTGTTCTATTGCTAATTAATGTTGTTCTATTTTTTGCATCATTTTCTACAGTTTCTATTCCTGTCTCAGGATCTGTAACTCTAGTTGGTTTTCTTGGAGAATTATACATACTTGGTTTAGATACATAGTCCTCTTCGTTTTCCTCGTAGAATCTACTAGAGTTTAAATCGCCATCACCAATGTCAGTATTGTCTGATTCACTGAAGTTTCTTCGTAAAGTTGCATCGTTTTTCGTAATTGGAATGTATTTGATGCTACCTGGTAGTTGTTTTGGAATTATTTTTCCACTAGGTAGTGTGTCATATTCTACTTCAGCGTCACCTGAAGAACCATCAGCAATCACAACTTTCCCATCTTTATCAATCATTTTTTTTGTAAAGATATTTCCTCTAAAGTAATTAAAGTCATTCGCATCGTTGTCTATGATTGGTCTGTATACATCTGCAACCCATTCTGCAACATTACCGGACATATCGTATAATCCAAATCCATTTGGTGGATATGCTTTCACTCTAATAGGAATATCAGAACCATCAGAGCTCCAACCAGACAAGCCACTGTATTCACCTTGGCCTTGTTTAAAGTTGGCTAATTGATCTCCTCTAAATCTTTTATCCTTTTCTCTGGTATATTTACTATTCCAAGCATATTTTTTTCTACCTCTAATGTTGTTGTATTCTCTATTTTCAATATTTGCTTTTGCTGCAAATTCCCATTCAGCTTCTGTTGGTAATCTGAACTTCTGGGTTAAAATACCGTCTGCCTGTGTAATTTTTCTCCCTTGAAAAGAGCCTCTTTCTCCCTTTACTTTACCTCTTGTTTTTACACCTCTTTTATAAACAGTGGTATCCCCATTAAAAAGTCTATCAGAATCTGTTAAGAAAACATCGGTATCAAAGAAATTTCTTAGCGTATCGTTCGCAAAAATGTTTTTGATATAGCCTTTATCTATTAATTTTTTTAAGTTAACGGCGTTTGTACGCCATTTACAATACTCATTTGCTTGTAACCAACTAACACCTACAACCGGATAATCTGCATATGCTGGGTGTCTTAGGTAGTTTTCAGTTAAAATATCTGTATTACCTAAGCTTTTTCTCCATACCAATGTATCTGGTAATACTGAGTTGTAGACATGTTTGTATTTTTCTTCCGATGGAGGAAAAACATCTTTCGTGTATTGTACGTACAAAAAGTACTCCGCGTTGGTAACTTCTGTTTCATCCATGAAGAATGATCGTATGTGCATTTTTTTAGGAGTTGTGTTCCAATCAAACATCACGTCATCTTGCACTTGTCCCATTGTAAATGAACCACCTTCAATGGTAACCATTCCTATGGGAACTTCTTGCCCTGCAAATGGGTCTCCTTTTACGTAGTTACCAAATTTAGCATTGTTAAAAGGTAATCCTGTCAGTTTTGAGCTTCCTGATGTTGACTTACTACAGCTTGCTAGAGCCAATATTGATAGGACAACTAAAGATATTTTAAATATGTTTTTCATTTCCTAATTGAAAATTATTGAGGGTTTCTATTATAGCGTTGCAATTTACAATAATATTGCATGCATACAAGTTATTTTCCAAATTTAACGCTTCATTTTTTGATACACAATTTATTTAACGATTGCATTTCGATTTTAGTATAATTTATCTATGTAATAGATAAAATATCTATGAATAATTTGCGTTCTTTGACTAGAATTATGAAAAGACTCATTTTAATATTTTTTTTTAGCTTTTTAAACCAATTAATTTGTGCTCAAGTAACCAGTTCTGTGCTGGCCTCAGGTAATTGGTATAAGTTTTCAGTAGACACAACAGGTGTTTTTAAAATAGATAAAAATCTACTACAGCAAATAGGGATATCGACAAACAACTTAAATCCTAAAAAAATTCATATTTATGGGAGTGGAGGAAATATGCTTCCTGTTTTAAACGCTGATTTTAGATATGACGATTTGCAAGAGAATGCCATTTATATAGAAGGTGAAAATGATGGTTCTTTTGATAGTGGTGATTTTATCCTTTTTTATGCAAAAGGACCTCATGATTGGGTTTTAGATGCTGCTAACAATACCGCAAAGCATCGACAAAACATTTATTCTGATGAAGCTTTTTACTTTATTACTGTATCCAATGTCGATGGAAAGAGAATTGAACCAAAAGTGCCATTAACAGCAAGTGCAACGAAACAAATAAATACTTTTGATGAGTTTACTTTTTATGAAAAAGAAGAAATAAGTTTATTAGCAGCCGGCACACAATGGTTTGGTAAAAATAACTTTAATATAGAGAATGCTCAGAATTTTAAAATACCCTTTCCGAATGCGCTACCAAACGGAGATGTAAGTATTAAGGTTAGAGGTGTTTCTACATCAGTAGCCTCCTCTACCATGGAAGTGAAAATTAACGGAGCACCTATTTATACTTTAAATTACGCTGCTGTAAATTCTGGTTCGCTCACCAAAGCCAGTACATCTGAGAGAAAAGCAAGTATTCAAAATTCGGCCAATATAATTGATGTTTCTATTAGCTATAACAACAATGGAAACCCATCAGCCAATGCTTATCTAGATTATATAGAAGTTGTTGGAAAAAAACAGTTAGTAGCTGCTGGTAACCAGTTTTCTTTTAGAAGTTTTGAGCAAGCAAATGCATCCGAAGTTATAGAGTACGACATTCAAAACAACACAAATATTTTTCAGGTTTGGGATGTGAGTAATTCAATAGCGCCTCAAAATATTACCAATGAAGATGCCGGAGGTGCTTTTAAATTTAAAGATGATTCTGGAAATTTGAAGGAATATGTGGTATTGAGTCAAAATGATTACTACACACCAAAATCAATTCAAAATGGCAAAGTTCCAAACCAAGATTTACATGCTATAAAAGACATTAATTACATTGTCATCACAAATTCAGAATTATCTGCCCAAGCACAGAGACTGGCAAATTATCATCAAACAAATTCGGGTTTTACAACCAAAGTTGTTCAGTTAGATGCTATTTATAATGAATTTTCTTCAGGCTCTAAAGATATTACAGGTATTCGAGATTTTTTAAGACATGTGTATACTACCAATTCATCAGAGGATAAAAAGTTGCAATATGTTTGCTTTTTTGGTGACAGCTCTTATGATTATAAAGACAGAATTACTGGGAATGATAATATTGTACCCGTTAAACTTTCTGAAAATAGTTTTAATCTAGCAAGCTCTTGGGTAACGGACGATTTTTTCGTGATGTTTGATGATAATGAAGGAACGATGAGTGCGAGTCATACAATAGATGTGGCTTCGAGTAGAATTCCGGTTTCAACAATACAACAGGCAACAGATGTAGTGGATAAAATTTTATCATATTACACTAAAAAATCAATAGGAGATTGGCGCAATACAATTACGCTTTTAGCAGATGACATTGATGTAACGGGAGAAGAAGTTATAGAGCAAGGTGTAGAAAAAATTGCCGATGAGATTCGGGCGAATAAGCCTATTTTTAACGTGAACAAAATCTATGCCGATGCCTATGTGCAAGAAAATTCTTCTGGTGGAGAACGATATCCAGAGGTGAAAAGGGCAATTACCAATGCGATAGAAAAAGGAACGCTTGTTTTTGATTATTTTGGTCATGGAGGAGAAGATGGTTTTGCCTCTGAAAAGATTTTAGAAAAGCCGCAAATACAGGAGTTTACAAACCCTAATACCTTGCCTCTTTTAATTACCGTTACTTGTGATTTTTCTAGATTTGATAATCCCAACAGAACAACTGCGGGAGAACTTACTTTTTGGAATCCTTCCGGAGGTGCGGCAAGCATGATAACGACAACGAGAGAGGTTTATATTTCTGTTGGTCAGCGTTTTAATCAACAATTAATTCGAGTTTTATTAGAGTTCAACAACGAAGATCTAACCATTGCAGCATCTTTAATGAAAGCTAAAAATGAGTTTTCAAGTACGCAAAAGTTTTTTATTTACCATTTTGGAGATCCAGCAATGAAATTAGCGGTTCCTCAGCCAAATATTAGGATTACAAAAATGAATGGTAAAGATATTTCACAACCTTTAGATACTTTAAAAGCTCTTTCTAAGGTTCTTTTTGAGGGGGTGGTTGTTGATGATTCTAATCGAGTTTTAAATGATTTTAACGGTTCTCTCTCCACAACAGCTTTCGATAAACCAATCGATAAAACTACTCTAGATAATGATGGTTTTGGAGTTAAAATGGTTTTTGATACACAAGATAGTAAATTGTTTAGAGGAAAGTCTACGGTAGAAAATGGTTATTTTAAGTTTGATTTTATTGTACCTAAAGATATTAAAATTGCTTACGGAAAAGGCAAATTAAGTTTTTATGCAGAAAATGGGGAGCTAGACAAGGCGGGTTATAATTTTGATGTGGTAGTTGGGGGCATCAATAAGAATGCACCAGAAGATACTGTTGGCCCAGAAATAAAACTCTTTATGAATGATGAATCCTTTATTGAAGGCGGTAATACCAATGTATCTCCAAATTTAATAGCAGTTTTATCCGATCCAAGCGGAATTAACACTTCATTAACGGCTGTAGATCATGATATTGTGGGTATTTTAGATGGGGATAATACGAATCCTATCATACTAAATGACTTTTATCAAACAGAATTAAACGATTTTACGAACGGAAAAGTAAGTTACCGATTGCGAGATTTAGCTGTGGGGCCTCATACTTTAAAAATAAAGGCTTGGGATACTTATAATAATTCCTCTGAAGCTACGTTAAGCTTTGTAGTTGTGAGTGATGCAACTCTAAATTTAGAAAATGTTTTAAATTATCCAAATCCGTTTATTAATTACACTGAATTTTGGTTTAATCATAACAAGCCTAATGAAAACCTAGAAGTACAAGTTCAAGTTTTTACGATTTCTGGTAAGTTAGTAAAAACAATAAATCAAAATGTGATAACAACAGGTAACTTAGCCAGAAGTGTTACTTGGAACGGTTTAGACGATTTTGGAAATAAGATAGGAAAAGGAGTATACGTTTATAAATTAAAAGTAAAATCAAGTAATCTGGCAGCAGAGAAGTACGAGAAATTAGTAATACTTCAATAAAAGTTAGATATTTGCCAAATAAAAATAAGAATAATACAAGATGAAAAAATTAGGAATCTATTTTTTACTGTGTGCTTTTGTAAGTGTAAAAGTATCGGCACAAACAAATACTGAGGTTACAGGAGGAATTACAACTGCAACACCCTTTTTACTAATTGTACCAGACGCAAGAGCAGGTGGTATGGGAGATATGGGAGTTGCGACATCTGCAGATGCTTTTTCTCTTTTTCATAATGCTGCAAAAATGACATTTAGTAATAGACAAATTAAAACAGGAATAACATATTCTCCTTGGCTGCGTAATTTAACAGACGATATTTTTATTGGAAGTGCTTCTTACATGAATCGTTACAGTGAAAATGCGGCTTGGGGTGCAGATTTTAAATATTTTTCTTTGGGTCAAATAGATTTAACGGATAGTAATGGGAATCCTAATGGAACTATTAATCCGAATGAATTAGCGGTAACCGGTTCGTATGCTTTAAAACTAAGTGAAACTTTTTCTATGGGAGTTGGATTAAAATATATTCGTTCTAATCTGGCTTTTACCGGAACGCAAGGAAGCTCTTTGCAGCCTATCAACTCTTTTGCTGTTGATATTTCTGGTTATTATCAATCTTTAGAGGAAAATTATGGGGATTTTAATGGACGCTATCGATTAGGTTTTAATTTTGCGAATGTTGGTCCAAAGGTTTCATACTCGCCAGGCGAAGAGGACTTTATTCCAACCAATTTAAAAATTGGTGGTGGTTTTGATTTTATTTTAGATGATTACAATACAATTTCTACAAATGTGGAATTTACAAAATTATTAGTGCCAACACCACAACCTGATGGATCTGAGCAAGACCAGGGTTGGGTAGAAGGTATTTTTAGTTCTTTTGGAGATGCTCCGGGTGGATTTAGCGAAGAATTGAAAGAATTTACATATGCTTTTGGAGCAGAGTATTTATACAATAATGCTTTTGCTTTAAGAGGAGGATATTTTCATGAAAGTCAAGACAAAGGAAATAGACAATACTTTACAATAGGTGGTGGTTTTAAAACCAATGCAATGAACATTGATTTATCTTACTTAGTAAATTCTTCTGATGTGAACAATCCTTTAGAAAACTCTTTACGTTTCTCTTTATCATTTGATTTAGGAGAAGTTTTTGATGATTATTAAAATTCAATAATTTTTAGTAGTTTTATCACATACATTCAAAAGCAGTCAAATTAGGCTGCTTTTTTTGACCGATAGATTTATGAGAAAAATTGAGATTTCAACTTCAGCGATTATTTATAAAGATATTTCAGAGCTTTCTGCGGAAGATAATATGTTAATGAATAAGGCTATTGAAGCTAGGGAAAAGGCGTATGCTCCATATTCGAAGTTTAATGTAGGGGCGGCTTTATTGTTAGATAATGGAGAAATTGTTTTAGGAAATAATCAAGAAAGTGCAGCCTACCCTTCTGGCATGTGTGCAGAAAGAGTTGCTATTTGGAAAGCGGGATCCATGTATCCTGAAATGATAATAAAAAAGCTGGCGATCTCAGCAAGTTCTGTAACTTCCACAGTAGACAAACCTGTTGGGCCTTGTGGTGCTTGTAGGCAAACATTATCTGAATATGAAATAAACCAGAAAGCACCATTTCCTGTGATTTTTATGGGTGAAGTTGGTGAGGTTGTAAAAACAGAGTCATTGCTTTCCCTTTTGCCTTTTTCTTTTGATAGTTCTTATCTCTAATCTTTTTTTTTAGGGGCGATGTATAGAAAGAAATTTGTAGTTGTCTCAGTTTAAAAATCATAAAATAAGATCAGATATTTCATCAAAAGAAGATATTAAACTGAGTATTACGAGGTTTTACGAAATGTTATTGGCAGATCTAAAAAATGATTCCTTTCTTCTGGGATATTGTTTACAAAATGATACAGAGGAGCATGCAGAAAAGGTTATAGATTTTTGTAAGGATATTTTTTGAGACAAAATATCATGCTAATAATGTGATGAAAAAACACGCTGATAAGTTCGTTTTTCTACGATTTAATGAAGAATATTTTACGATTTGGATGTTGTATTTTTTAGAAACTATTTATACTTTTTTTAATGTTGCAAACGCTTCAATCATGACAACTGAGTAAGGTCTATTATCAATGATATGCTATTAAATCTAAATGTTTTGGAAATAAAACACCTAACTCTTTTATGTGTTGTAACCATATGAAGGTTTGTTTGAATATCATTTTTATCAGAATAATTACTAAACTTATCTTTTAAGTAATTTGTATTTTAGTTTTTAAAGTTTATTCTAAAAAGAAAGTAATTTTTTTGACTTATGATTTCATCAAAAATAACGGGAACAGGAGCTTTTATACCTTCTGTGATAAAAAAAAACAAGGATTTTCTCAATAAAGAATTCTTGAATGAAAATGGAACTCCTTTTAGTTCTGAAACTGATGAAATTATTGAAAAATTCAAAGCAATAACAGGCATTGAAGAAAGACGGTATGCAAAACCAGAATTAAATGCATCAGATTTGGCTTTTTTTGCAGCCGAAAATGCAATAAAGGATGCAAATATCAACAAAGAAGACCTTGATTACATTATCGTAGCTCATAATTTTGGAGATGTCAACAAAGGTTCTAATCAAGCAGACTTATTGCCAAGTTTGGCGACAAGAGTTAAAAACAAGTTGAAGATAGAAAATCCTAATTGTGTTGCTTATGATATTCTATTCGGGTGTCCTGGTTGGGTCGAAGCTATCATTCAAGCACACGCCTTTATGAAAGCAGGCATGGCCAGTAAATGCTTGGTAATTGGTGCAGAAACATTATCGAGAGTGGTAGATGAAAATGACAGAGATTCTATGATTTTTAGTGATGGAGCGGGAGCTTGTATTTTAGAGGCAACGGAAGAGGAAGGTATTGGTATTTTAAGTCATGCAAGTCAAACATATGCGCAGGAAGAAGCCTTCTTTCTTTATAATGGAAAGTCGTACAATACTTCGAAAGAGAGCGATACCCGTTACATTAAAATGCTGGGACGAAAAATTTATGAGTTTGCTTTGGTAAATGTTCCATTAGCGATGAAAATTGCTTTAGATAAAAGTGGTGTTTCTATAGATGATGTTAAAAAAGTATTCATACATCAGGCAAATGAAAAAATGGACGAGGGAATTATTAAACGTTTCTTTAGGTTGTTCAAAAAGAAAGTTCCGGAAGGAGTGATGCCAATGAATATTCATAAATTAGGAAATAGTTCTGTTGCAACTGTTCCCACTTTATTAGATTTAGTGTTAAAAGGACAAATTGAAAATCAAAAAGTGAATAAAGGTGATGTCGTAATTTTTACTTCTGTAGGCGCAGGGATGAGCTTAAACGCGATTGTGTATAGATTTTAATGAATAGGATATTTTTCTTTTTCTAATTATTGTCATAAATACTTTAGATATTTTATAATGTTATATGTACGAATGCTAATTCGTCATAAAAAAGATGAATTTCATTGTTAAAATTTAATATGAAATGGTATTTTTGTGCATGCAACAAAACCACGTACTTATTTTAGATTTCGGATCGCAATACACACAACTCATTGCGAGAAGAGTAAGAGAATTAAACATCTATTGTGAAATTCATCCTTATAACCATCCACCAAAAAATCAGAGTGAATTTAAAGCTATTATCTTATCAGGTAGTCCTAATTCTGTAAGAGGTGAGAATGTTTTACATCCTGACTTGTCAGAAATTTTAGGAAAAAAACCAGTTTTAGCGGTTTGTTATGGAGCGCAATATCTAGCCCATTTTTCTGGAGGAAAAGTAGCTCCCTCTAATACAAGAGAGTATGGAAGAGCCAATTTATCTTTTGTAAAAAGCAATGAAACTTTCTTTGAAAATATTTCAGAAGGAAGTCAGGTTTGGATGAGCCATTCTGATACTATTAAAGAATTGCCAACGAATGGAGAATTATTGGCAAGTACAAAAGACGTAGAAAATGCGGCTTATAAAATTAAAGATCAAAATACTTTTGCAATTCAGTTTCATCCAGAGGTATATCACTCTACAGATGGAAAACAATTACTAGAAAACTTTTTAGTAAAAATTGCAGGAGTAGCACAAACTTGGACACCAGATTCTTTTGTTGAAAGTACAGTAGCAGCAATTAAAGAAAAAGTAGGAAACGATAAAGTAGTTCTCGGACTCTCTGGAGGCGTAGATTCTTCTGTAGCAGCAGTGTTGTTAAATAAAGCAATAGGTAAAAACCTATATTGTATTTTTGTGAACAACGGTCTTTTGCGCAAAAATGAATTCGAAACTGTACTAAAAAGATACGAAGGGATGGGATTAAACGTGAAAGGTGTAGACGCATCGGCACGTTTTTTGAAAGCTCTAGAAGGATTAACAGATCCCGAAAAGAAAAGAAAAGCAATAGGAAACTCTTTTATTGAAGTTTTTGATGATGAAGCAAATAAAATAACAGATGTAACTTGGTTGGCACAAGGAACTATTTATCCTGACGTAATTGAATCTGTTTCC
>Ga0206126_10006568_pt1 | contig 10241 bp, 3 predicted proteins | sample Helgoland_Spring_5_FD_148621 | JGI IMG/M metagenome (GOLD analysis project Ga0206126, IMG submission 148621) | Pelagic subsurface seawater microbial communities from Kabeltonne, Helgoland, North Sea - Helgoland_Spring_Bloom_20160412_1 | ecosystem: Environmental > Aquatic > Marine > Epipelagic ...
ATAGATATAGGTATGGGAAAAGGTAGAAACGTTCTTAGGTTTGATCTAGACAAGATAGAAAAGAAAGCTACACCGTTTATAAACGCAGAGGTTGCAGGTTTATTAAGCTCTGAACAAGAAGCTGTAGCTGCTTGGAATGTTTATATAGCTAAAGGTTCTAGCGTAGAAGAAGACGATCAAATGGTTCAAGATGCAAACGCTGGAAGTTTAGCATGGTCTTACGAAGAAGACTTACCTTTAACGCAAGATAACAAAGAATTATTTTTAGAAAAATATAAAAAATATTTTATGAATAATTATTTAAAACAATTCATAACAAATAAATTTCCTACTGTTGAAGCAGACGCTGCTGTGTTTGATTTGGCAGAAGCAAGAAAAGCAAAGGCTGAAAAACTAAACCAAAGTCTAACAAGTTAAATTAAGTTAAATGACATTATTAGAATTTATAACAGACTTACAATCTCAAGGTTTTACAGACAAAGAGGTTTATGACAAAGCTCAAGAGTTTAAAAAAAATAACGCTACTGAAGAAGTAGTTGAAGAAACTGAAGTAGTTGAAGAAACCGTAGAAGAGGTAGAAGACGTAGAAGAGATAGAAGAGGGAAACTCAAACGATTCACCGCCAGCGGATGCGGATGTGGATCAGACAATTGTTGCATCCGAAGAAACAGAAACTACGGAATCAATATCGGAAAATGGTTCTTTGGAATCACAAGAAAAAAAAGAAGAAATAAATGTTCCAGCTGCTGTTGTTGAAGATTTTGATAGTATTTATGGAGAAAAAACTATGGCTATTTCTTTTGGAGATCTTAGAAGAACCGGTTTAGAGTTATCTGATATAGTAAAAAGCACAGAAGGAGGAGGTAAAACAAAAATAAAAGTTTCTGATTTTTTAAATTCACCTGAACAAACTAAAAGAAGACAAGATTTTTTTAATTTACAAAAAAACTTAAAACCAGATTCAGAAAAAACAAAAGATATTGCTGTAGAGAATTATTTTGCTGTATCACAAATAGAAAAACCATCTTCAGGAGGTATTTCTAAAAAAGGTTTTGGAGATAACTATAGAGACGAATATGTAAAATTGAGTAAAACCGAAGCCCAAGCTTTAGGAATAACTAAAGACATGAAAGGTAGACTTGTAGGTCAAGATGGGCAACCTTCTAACGCTCGTTATAATTATGATGATTATTTAAAGGGAAAACTAGGCGATCGTTATGATGAATATATAAAGTATCAAGAAAATCCAGATGGTTTTAAGTTTCCACCAGAAGTAATAATAGATTCAGAAAAACGTGAAATAGAAAAACAATTTCAAAATCTTTTAAGAGCAGAAAACGATCCTTTATTTCAAGAATCTTTAAAACCATTTATTGAAGCTCAATTAAAAAACGAAACAATAAAACTTGAGGCTGCTAAAAAATACCAAGCTGCTGAAAAAAAATTAATTGAAGATAAAGCAAAAGCTTTTAATTCTAAAAACAAAGAGCTTGAGGCACAGTCAAAACCTTTTATAGAAGAAATAAATAATAGCGTTGAAGATATTAAAAAACAATTTGGAGATAATATATTTGAGGACGGTTTAACTCAAGCTCAAATGCAAAATCCTTTTATTTTAAAAAAGTTTGACACTTATTTAGAAAAAGTTAAAGCAGCGCAAACAGCTTATGAAGAACAAGAGTTTGAAGCTCAGTATGAGTTACTAGCTCAAGACCAAGACGGTTTAGAAGTTTTAGTTGATAATTTTAATTCTGGTTTAAAAGATAGTTTTGACGGGACTGATTTAGAAAAAGCTGAAATGATGGCTAAATCTTTAAACATGGATTATTCTTTGACTGCAAGTCTTGGAGCTTCTATTGAAGACTTTTTTATTGGTGGTACAAAAAACGTGGCCAGTATGATTGGTCAAGGGTTTTTAAAATTAGCAAAAGGAATGACAACACCACAGAATGTTCCTAAGCTAGATAAAATGATTGAAAAAATGCAGCAAAACATAACTAATTATAATGTTAGAATTGCTGCTAAGAGAGAAGCAACTATACCACCACCTTTAAAAGCTGATGATATACAAGGTATTGGTGGAACTTTTAGATACATTGGCGAAGCTTTATCGGAAAATGGTCCATCAATATTAACTACTTTTTTACCACTTGGCGCTGCTTTTGCTGGTGGATTAAGAATTGCTGGAGCTACAGCAAGAGGCGTTGGTATGAAAGCTGCTTTAAAAGCGCAAAAAAGATACGCTATGTTTGCGATGAGATCTTCACAAGCAATATTTTTTACTGGAGAATCAGGAGGTAAATATGGGGAAATACAAGTTGCAGAAGATAAAGCTATAAAAGCTTTACCAGAAATGCAACAAAGATACAATAACATGGTTGTTGGAGAAAATGGTGTTACTCAAGATGATAAAAATCAATTAGCAAATGAAATAGCAGACAACAAAAGAATGTCTAGTTATAGTTTTGCTCAAAAAGCTTTTACTTCATTTGGTTATGGTGGTACTGCGGCTTTAGCAGAAACCTTTGGTTCACTTAAATTTGTAACAGGCGGTGCTAATTTAGCTAAAAACTATGGAAAAGTTGTAGCAAAAAAAGCAGCTTATGAATCTATGGGTAAATACAGAATTCAATTAGCTAAAACTTATATAAAAGGTATGTCGCCTTTAGTTACAAAAGCAGCTCCTACTGAAGTAATGGAAGAAGGTTTAACTCAAATTGGTCACAACAGTTTTGACATTATAGCTTTAGGTGAAGATAAAAGTATGTTTGAAGGTCTTGATAAAGATTTTTTACTTAAAACAGCTATAACCTCTTTTGCTATTGGTGGACCTACAACTATGCAAGGCACAGTAAATCTTCTTAAAAATGAAGTTAGAACTAAACAAGAAGTTGATGCTAATAAATTAAAAGTAAATGAACTTTTAAATATAGAAGCAAGAAAACAACCTGGAAAGCCTTTATCTAAATTAGACCAACAAAGAAAAACAGAACTAATAACTGATTTAGCTTTTGACGATGCTTTAACTACTCAGAAAATGGCGCACTTAAGCGTAGACCAGATAGAAGAGGTAGGTGAAATAAACAGACAACTTAGATCTTATAAATCACAAATGAGAGGGTTAGGAGCAACTGGCGATGTTGCTTCTGCAGATTCTAAACAAGCACAAAAACTAATACAAGATAAAGTAGCTGCGTTAGATGCTAAAAAACAAGATATATTAGGAGCTAAAAATAAAACTATGGCTGAAAAAGCTTTAGAATTAAAAACAAGATTTGGAAGACAAAGTGCTATAGACACACAAAAATACCTTGGCTTAAATGATTTTGCCAATGATGCTGCTATGGTTTTATCAGCCAAAGGTAAAAAATATATTAAAATAGAAAATGTTAACGGTGGTTACCCTACTCTTTCAGATATAAAAAGCCAACTTAAAGAAGGTGGTTTTTCTGATTCTGAAATAGAAAGTTTAGCGCCTAGGTTAGCTGTAGATGAAACTGGCATAGGTAAACCTACTAATGGCTTAGAAATTAATGGAGACATAATAGTTAACCAAGCAGCTATTGACGCTAGAATACAAAACTCTGTTGATTCTAGTGACGCTGCTTATGCCGCAGTTGCTCCATTAGAAGAATTATTCCATGCTGATCTTAGAGATAAGAAAATGGTAGATAAAAATGGAGAGCTTGGTTTAGAAACTACAGCAGCTATTAACGAAGCTGTTGAACAAATAGAAAACGCAAAAGAGTTAGGCAATATAAGCGATAAAGATTACAACGCTCTAAAAGAAAGATTTGATCTTTATAAAAGCAAAGACGGATCTTATGATATGGAAGAAGTTATGGCACAGATAAATAACGCTATGATTTTAGGAGCTATAAACAAAAGTGACTTTACTAATATGAACTCTACTAAAGCTATGCTAAACGGTATGGTTAAAAATGTGTTAGGTGAAAACTCTTGGATGTTAAACGTTAAAACAGGTTCTGATATGTTTAACATGTTAGATAGGTTTCAAGACAGAGTTGCAGATAAAGACGCTGCTCAAGGTTTAGGTGATGATGATGAACTAGATCAAACACAAGTTAAAGAGTCTAGAGGCGCTGGTGTTACTGCAGATCAAACTTTAATAAATAAAACAACATTAGAGCAATTAAAAGATCCTAATATATCTAAAGAAAACAAAGAAAGACTTACTAAAATTGTTGTAGAAAATAACTCAGGTTTATTTTTAGGTAAAAAAAATGATCCTAATTCAAATAAATATGGCGTTAATTTTGACGCTAATTTTAAAGGATTTAAAAACAGAAATGGTAATGTTATAACTAGACAAGAAGTTTTAAACGAAATAAGTACAAAACTTCCAAATATTATAAACGCTTATGACATAAAAGGTGAAGGTAATTTTGCTACATATGCAGGTGCGTCGTTAAAGTTTAAAATTCCAGAAATAAAAGAAGCTATAATAGGTGCTAAAGATATAGCTAAAAGAAAACAAACTAGCATTGATGATTCTACTTTACAAATAGCAGATGAATCTAGTCAAGACTTTGATACTAAAGAAACACAAAAAGATACTAGTAGAAAAAAAGTATATCCATCACAAATGGAATCTGTTAGTAAAACTATAAAACCTGAAACAATAGCATCGATAAAAGAAGATGCTAAAAGAGAAATATTACTAAATGCTAGCAAAGGTCCTGAAGCTATTATTAAAGGCATAAAAAGTGAAGCTAAAAATATAGCTAGAAAATTAGCTAAAGATACAGGTACGTTTAAAAAAGGTTGGCCAAATTTTGTTAATGATATAGTTAATGAAGGTTTAACTAAAGTTATACCTGCTGCTGCATTAAAAAGAAGATTTGGATCTGTTCTAGGTATAGAACAAACAGGTGTAACACCTACTAAAAGAGTAAACCCTAAAACAGGTAAAGTAACAAACTTTAATAAACCTGTATATAGAATACCTAAAGCAAACGATCAAAAACTTATAGATTATTTTACTGGTCAAGAAAAAAGAAAGACATCTTTACTAGAAGTATTAGGCCAAGATTTAGTTGTTGAACAAATGGAAGAGCTAATGGCTGATCAAGACTTTATGTTTAAATTAGATACAGCTACAGATGGTAAAGCTGTTGAGATTATGGAAACTCTTAATAATGATCTTGATGCAAGAAAACTAGAAGACACTTCTATAGACACAGTAAAAGCTAGCAGAGGCAAAGAGTTTAAAGCTTTAACACAAGAAGAGTTTAAAAAACAACAAATATCTATAGCGCAAACTGCAGATATAAATGAAGTTGCTAAAATTTTAGGATATCCAAATGTTACTGCTACTAAAGAAAATAAAGAAAAAAGAAGAAAAGAAATATTAAACCTTATTAAAAAAGGTAAAATTGGATCTGTTGCTTTTGAATTGACAAGACTTGAGTTTAACGCTAGAAAATATAAATATGTTAACGGTGAAAAAGTTTTTGAAATAAAAAGTGGAGAATATGTAAAAGAATCAGATCCAAAATATAAAAAAGCTGAAAAAGAAGGTGGTTTTGTTGCTGATGGTAATTCTTTATATTATAGTAAAAAAGATCCTGCTTACATTACGGCTATAGAAGCAGCTAAGAAAAACGACACAATTTCTTTTAATAAAAAACTTTTAGAATTAAATAGCACAAGACCAAAAATAGGAAAAGTAATTGTACCGCTAGATGGAAACTTAGACGCAGCTTGGGTTAAAAGAAATAGCGTTAAAATGAAAAAAAATCAAGAAGCGCTACAACTGTGGATACAAGCAATGAATGAAGCTGCTAACAATGGTGCTTCTGTAGAAACTATAGGTTTAATGATAGGTTACGCTTATCAAGCATCGACAGGTATAATTAAAATAGGTGCGCCTTTTAAATACACTCAAGATTTAAAAAGTTTTAAAGTTGGAAACAAAGCGCAAGGAAGAAGTAAAAAATTGTTTAGAGAAGAACACAATCCTCCAGCGTCAACAATTGGCGGTAGCATATGGGGAGCTATAAAATCTGACAATATAAAAGGCGTAATGTCTGACATAAAAAATAATTTTAGCCAAGCTATTATATCTAAATTTGACGATTCTAAAATAGACGACGCTGGTTTAGCTGGTAAACTATCAAAAGGAAAAGATATATCTGATGACCCTGCTTTAAGATATGCTGAATCTGGTATTGATTTAGAAACTCTTAAAAATTTAGAAACAAAAGAGACGATGGCTTTTGAGCAAAACGTAGCTAGTGATATTAAAAATAATCCTAATATAAAAGAAGCTCAAAATGATTTAGTTGCTGAACAAAATAGAGATGATAACCCTATATCAGCAAAAGAATCAAAAGGTAGAATAATCGCATATGGACCTGTTGCGATTAAAGAATCAAAAGCTGGTAGAATAAACGTTAAAAACACTGGAAATAAAGTTAGCAATGAGCAAAGTATTGCTAAACAAATAGAAACTTTAGGTAATTACGACAAAGCATTGTCTTTAGGAAGAAATTTAAATACACCTGCAAAAGGTATAAGTGTTTTTGATTTTGACGATACTTTAGCTAAAACTAAAGAAAAAGTTCTTTACACAAAACTAGATGGCAGTAAAGGATCTTTAACCGCACAACAATTTGCTGAGCAAGCAACTGACCTTGAAAGTAATGGAGTCACGTTTGATTTTTCTGAATTTGACAATGTGGTTAACGCTAAAAAAGGACCTTTAGCAGATCTTGCTTTAAAGCGTCAAGATAAATTTGGTAGTAAAGATATTTTTGTATTGACAGCAAGACCTCAACAATCAGCGCAAGGTATTAAAATGTTTTTAGATGGTATAGGTTTAAATTTACCATTTAAAAATATAACAGGTTTAGAAAACGGATCACCACAAGCAAAAGCAGGTTGGGTTGTAAGTAAAGCTGCTGAAGGATATAACGATTTTTATTTTGCAGATGATGCTATACAAAACGTTAAAGCTGTTGCAGAAATTTTAGATCAAATAGATGTTAAATCAAAAGTACAACAAGCTAAGGCTAGTAAAGGTAAAACTTTTTCAACAGTAATGAATAATATTTTAGAAGATTCTACAGGTATAAAATCTGAAGCTGAATTTTCTAAAGCAAGAGCACAAACAGTTGGCGCTAGTAAAAGTAAATTTACTTTCTTTACAACACCATCTGCCGAAGATTTTTTAGGTTTAGTATATAAATTTATAGGTAAAGGAAAAGTTGGTGATGCTCAACTTAAGTTTTTTAAAGACAATGTTTTTGATCCTTATAATAGAGCTGAACAAGCTGTAACTAGAGCTAAAATAACTGCTGCTAATGATTTTAAAGCTTTAAAAAATAGTCTTAAAACATTACCTAAATCATTATCTAAACAAACAGGTATTGGAGGATTTACTTTTGGTCAAGCCGCTAGAGTCGCGGTGTGGACAAGACAAGGTATGGAAGTTCCTGGTTTATCTAAAAGAGATGCTAAAGAACTAAATGATTTTGTAAAAAATAAACCTGAACTAGATGTTTTTGTTGATGAATTAATAAAAATACAAAAAGGTAAACCATATCCTAAACCTGGTCAAACTTGGTTAGCTGGAAATATAACATCAGATATTGTTAACGAAATAAATAAAGTTAACAGAAAAGAGTACATGCAAGAGTTTAATGAAAATGTTGATATAATATTTTCAGATAAAGTAATGAATAAACTTGAAGCTGCTTATGGTCCTAAATATGTAGAAGCTTTACGTGATACATTACGTAGAATGAAGTCAGGCTCTAACAGACCTGTAGGTAATTCAAGAATTGTAGATGGATTATTAAACTGGTTAAATAACTCTGTTGGTGCTATAATGTTCTTAAATACAAGATCTGCAGTACTGCAAACTATATCTGCAGTAAACTTTATAAACTTTGGTAACAATAATCTTTTAGCTGCTGGTAAAGCATTTGCTAATCAAAAGCAATATTGGAAAGATTTTATGACGTTATTTAATTCACCTTACTTAGTTGAAAGACGTGATGGATTAAAGATTAATGTTAGTGAATCTGAAATTGCAGACGCTGTATCTGAAAGTTCTAATAAACCAAAAGCGTTTTTAAACTTATTACTTAGTAAAGGTTTTGTTCTTACAAGATTTGCTGATAGTTTTGCTATAGCAGCTGGTGGTTCTACATTTTATAGAAATCAAGTTGCTGCTTATGTTAAAGGTGGTATGGATCAAAAAGCTGCAGAAAAACAAGCGTTTGATGATTTTTATGCTATTGCAGAAGAAAGCCAACAGTCAAGTAATCCAAGTAAAATATCACAACAACAAGCTTCAGGTGCTGGTCGTGTAATACTAGCTTTTGCTAATACACCAATGCAATATGCTCGTATAATAAAAAGAGCTAGTCAAGATCTTATAAACGGAAGAGGTGATTGGAAAACTAATGTTTCTAAAATAGTTTACTACGGAGCAATGCAAAACCTTATATTTAACGCATTGTCTAACGCTTTATTTGCTTTAGCATTTGATGAAGAAGATGAAGAAAAAGAAGATAAAACAGGTAGAATAGCAAACGGTATGGCTGATTCATTATTAAGAGGTCTTGGTATACGAGGAGCTGCTGTTGCTGCTATTAAAGATGCTTTAATAACTGTTTATGAAGAAGAAAGTAAAGAAAAAGGAGCTCCTGAACTTAGAAAGGCTATAGCTGATCTTTTTGGATTTTCACCACCGTTAGATTCTAAAGTTAGAAAACTAACAAGTGGTCTTAATACGTTATCTTGGGAGCGTGAAAAAATGAAACAAGAAGGCTTTAACTTAAATAACCCTGCTTATTTAGCATTTGCTCAAGTTTTAGCTGGTTTAACAAACGTTCCACTTGACAGAGCAATACAAAAAATAAATAACTTAAGAGCTGTAACAAGTGATAGTTCTGCCAAATGGCAAAAAGTTGCTTTGCTTATGGGTTGGTCAGCTTGGGATCTTGGTTTACCTTACTATGGTGTTGAAGATAAAGAAGTTCAAACGCCACAAACAATACTTAGAGATAAAGTATTAAAAATGAAAAAAGAAACTAGTACTAAACAGCAAAAAGAAACGTTGTTAGAATTAGGACTTACTAAACAACAGATAAAAGCTTTAAAATACGAAGAAGCAAGGATTAAAAAAATAATTGAATTACAAGAAAAAAACAAAAAATAATGGGTGCAGAAAAAAGATTACAAAGAAAACTAGACCGCATGGGTAAGAAAAAAGGTAACACTGTTGATATTGAAGATGGTAAGCAAGAAGTTGGAGAGTTTATACAAGACCACGGTACAAAAGGTCAAAAACGTAGAGCAACAAAACTTTATGATAAAATAAACAAAGGTTCTGGTATTAAAATGATTAGCCCTTTGGATAAAAAGAAAACAAGTTGCTGGACAGGTTACAGTAACATTGTAGATGGTAAACCTACTTACAAAAAGAAAGGCAACAGAACAGTACCTGATTGTAAACCAATAAATTAAAAGATTATGGTAAAAATTAAAAAACTTTGGAACTCATTAATGTATAAATTAATGTTTAAGAATTACGAATGCGAATGCGAAAATAAAAAATAATGGGAGGAATAAAAATACCAAACTTTTACGCGTCACCTTTGTATAAAAACAAAATGGTAAGTATAGGTGAAAATACAGACAAAATAAAAACAGACAAAAAAGGAGAATATTCTTTAGTTACTGAAGACACTGTAAATCTTAGTGCTGGTGACACTATTAGACCAGCTAACAATAAATCTTTTAAACCAGCTGTTATAGGAAAATCTTTAGGTTCTGAAGGCGGTTATTTAGTAGGTGGTGATTACAATGTATCAAAAACAGGAAATAAAAGTTTTCAAATTTCTCCTAATCTTAAAACTAAATTTGGCGGAACACCTGACAATACAGAAGAGCAAGCAGCTCGCGAAAAAGCTACTGAAGAACTTTACGCAGAAGGTAAAATAACTGAGACTGACGATAAAGCTATGAGATTAATTAAAAAAAGAGTTAAGAAAAACGCAAAAAAACTTTCTAAATAATGGAAGAGTTATCAGACAAGTCACAGGTAAAACTTGACATAAAAACATTAATAGGTATAATAGCAGGTATTGTATCTATAGCGGGTATATGGTTTGACTTAACAGCTAAGATAAGCACTATAGACAGCCAACTAGTTAGACTAGAATACAATCAAACACTAAACGATGAATTTAGAATAAAATGGCCCAGAG
>Ga0206126_10006569_pt1 | contig 10239 bp, 12 predicted proteins | sample Helgoland_Spring_5_FD_148621 | JGI IMG/M metagenome (GOLD analysis project Ga0206126, IMG submission 148621) | Pelagic subsurface seawater microbial communities from Kabeltonne, Helgoland, North Sea - Helgoland_Spring_Bloom_20160412_1 | ecosystem: Environmental > Aquatic > Marine > Epipelagic ...
TATGAATTCTCATTTATGGAACTTATCGAAAAAATGCTTCAAAATAGATTGAAAAAAAAACCTAGGTGGCTATATTATTATTATACACTTGTTAATCTTTCGAATAATCATTTGAAAATGAATAATCTTTTGGAACAAGAGGTTAACGCATTGATTGAAGATTTTGAAAACGAAGTAAATTACTTCGATATCCTTATTAATGCCTCAGAAGTTATAGAACAAAACGATTATTTATTGCGATATTCAGATATGTCGCTTTATGATCATCAAAAGCGAATCTTTTCGTTATTCAATAAAGAAAAATTGCGTTCACCTAAAATGGTTCTGTATGTCGCGCCTACTGGTACGGGTAAGACACTCACACCTATTGGGTTGGCGGAAAAATATCGTGTTATCTTTGTATGTGCTGCTAGACATGTTGGTTTAGCTCTGGCTAAATCTGCTATTTCATCAGGACGTAAGATTGCTCTGGCTTTCAATTGCCAAGATGCCGAAGATATTAGACTTCATTTTGCTGCGGCCAAGGAATTTACCAAGAATTACAAGACCGGAGGTATTTTCCGTGTTGACAATTCGGTTGGTGACAATGTGGAAATCATTATTTCCGATATTGAATCTTATACCATTGCGATGCGATATATGAAAGCATTCAATCCTGTTGAAAATATGATTACCTATTGGGATGAACCTACAATTACAATGGATTATGATTCACATCCATTTCATGAAATCATAAAGCAAAACTGGGGAGAAAACGTAGTGCCGAATATTGTCTTGTCGAGTGCTACACTTCCACATGAAGATGAAATTAGAGATGTTATTGCCGATTATCGTTCGCGATTTGAAGGGGATGTTGTTTCCATTATCAGTGCCGATTGTAATAATTCCATTTCACTTGTGAATAAAGATGGAAAGATTGTTGTTCCACATACTCTTGACGCGAATGAAGACTATGAAGATTTGATGGACTGTGTCGAGCATTGTCAAAAGAGCAGTAGTCTGATTCGATATATTGATCTACAAGAAGTCGCCAATTTCCTTGTCTATGTGAATGAAAAAAATTATATTAGTGAACGATTGTACACGTTGAATAATTATTTTGAGAGTGTAAAAGATATTACTATCTTTAATATTAAAACGTATTACCTTTCGTTGTTCTCTAAAATCGATGAAGATGATTGGGAAGAAATTTATGACTACTTTCAAAATACAATGAAGAAACTCTATACTTCAAATATTTATGTCACTACAAAAGATGCGTACACCTTAACGCACGGACCGACAATTTATTTGACAAAGGATGTGGAAAAGGTGGCTAAATTCTATCTTCAACAAAGTAAAATACCCGATAGTGTAGTTAATCATATTCAAGAGCAAGTGCGAAAGAATGACAAAATCAGTGCTGAAATTGAGAAGCTTGAAAAGACGTTTGAGGATACAATGGCAAAGGAGGCAGAAAAAGATAAGAAGATGGCAAATGAAGGCAGACTTCCACCAGAAATGAAACAATTGCGTGGTAAGATCGAACGACTCCACACCCAAATTCAGAGTATTGCGATGCCGGAAATATTTGTACCTAATTCACCAGAACATATTAAAAAATGGTTAAATAATAATCTTGATAGTGATGAAACGATTGCAAATGTTTTCCGACCAGAAATCCCGGATGAGTATGTTATTAAGCTTATGCAACTTAACGATGTTGAGCCATTTTGGAAACTGCTATTACTAATTGGTATTGGTGTATTTATGAACCATAAGAGTGTGGGTTATGTAGAAATTATGAAGGCACTCGCACAAGAACAAAAACTGCTTATGGTTTTAGCAACAGATGATTACATTTATGGTACTAACTATCAGTTTTGTCATGGATATATTGGTAAGGATCTAGTTCATCTTACACAAGAAAAACTGATTCAGGCGCTTGGACGCGTTGGTAGAAATAAGCAAAACAAAAAATATTCTGTCAGGATGCGGGACGATGTATTCCTGCGTAGAATCTTTATGAAGCTTTCTGTCAAGAAGGAGGCAGATATGATGAATCTACTTTTCACCAGTTAGTTTGGATCTGTATCAATAAACACGTGAATGTGGCTAATTTCGAGGATGCTGCAATTTTGAGCCAGATTTTTCCAATACGTAATTACATTAACTTTTGACTTCAATTCATTAATAATTTTTTCTGGGTCCTTGTCATCCATATACCAACAAACCCAGTGCTCAATACCTGGAACAGTCTGATATGGAAAATCGTTCTTTACAAAATGATATTCTTTCCCTTCCAAGTTTTTTTTCATAGTGTCTACAAAACTACCGCGACCTTTTTTTTCTTTCGAAAATGTTTCATATGCGGTTTGAACTTCGGGAGACCGTCCCAGCATAATCTCAGGAGGTTTTTCCATCGAAAATTGTTTCAGTGTCTGGCAGGTAAGCATTGTTGCGGGTTGGAATACTTTTCATTACGTTATGGAAAGTATTTCAATTTTTTGAAATGGACAATTAACATCTAAGTTGACGAGCTCCTGTGCGTCTAAATTTACTAATGGTGGTCGCACATATAAAGTTCTTATTTTTAATCGTATATGGAGTATCCGCGCGTCCACTATACGCATAGGCATTGGCTACATTTGGTCCAAAGTTTGGATCATTGTTGAATCCAGAAGCAAACTTAGTAACTGTATCTAATTTAAGACGAGCTGTGCGTCCAGCGGACGATACACCTCCTTGGACAGCAAATTTACAGTTATTGGGTTTGTAATAGGAAACTTTATTACATCCATTATCATTACAATTTAAACATCCTACACAGTTTGGTCTAAATGCTTGTGGATCATTTAAATTACCACATTTTGTCTCATTAACATTACCATATTGAAAATTGTTTTGTGTGTAAGTACGACATCTCGCTTGTAAATAGGAAGAATTGGTAGTAAAATATTTGGGTTTAGAACTATCCTTATTTATTCTGCTTGGATAACGGGTTCGCATGCGGGCCTTATGTTCAGGATCACAAACAGTAACGCATTTTGTCTGGGGAACTGTATCTGGTGGACATTCGTTCACATAATCAGTTGTACCTGATAAATCGAAATAGTCTTGATGTCCCTTCTTTTGGTAGGTAATATTGTCAGCAGGAATAACAGTATTTAAACATCCATTACACTTATCTTGTGTAGCATTAATATTACGTGTTGTAGCACCTCCTGGAACTTCATAATAATTAAGCAGTATTTTGCTTCTTACAATGTCATTTCTATTCTCACTTATATTGATTCTCTGTTTACGCCAATGTTTTATAGGATTAGCAGTAAAAGGAGAACAGGCTCCTAAATTTTCAGTAGAAACCGTTCTAACATAATTTCCCAAATAAATATTACCTGGGATAGTTTCAGTTTTAATTATGTCATCTTCTTGACGATTGTATTTCCAGTTTTGTCCCGTTCTCTTTTTAATTAAATTTTTGGGATGATACATATTCATATTTTATAATAATGAGAGAAAATAAAACCTAATGTAAATATAAATAATAATAAGATGTCAACACTTATTTTGTTACTACTCTCATTGTTATTAATGTTAATATTATTATATATTACCCATGATGCCCCCACCATCATAGAAGCAGTTACTAATAATAACAATGATGAAGATCAAGATGAAGAGACAGTAGAAACAGTTAAGCCCGCAGCTAATAATTCTGTACCTTCTGGAAATGGTTCAGCTAATTTAGGTTATCAAAATTATGATAATGATAATAATGCCTACATTTTAGCTCAGAAAAATGCGGCTAATATACAATATTTAGTAGAAAGACTTAACAATATAAACTCCTTAGAAGGTGAATTACAAACACTTACAAATAATGTCAACATAAATACGAAAAGTATCAAACAAGTGGCAAATGTTATGTCACAAAAAGTCGGTCAAATTACTGGTATAACACCATCCGTAGCAAAGAATGTTGCTGCTGGCAACTTAAAATCTCCGCCTCCTGTCAAAAGTTCTGCTTAATATTTTATAAACTATACATTTTCAAATCTTTGTCATTAAAATCATTTTTGCTATAATTGTACTGTTTTGAATTATATATTTCATGTTTTTGAAAAAGAAATTCATGAAGTTCTTCAAGATTTTTTATTTTCCCCTTTTCCTTTTCCCAATTTTCAAATCCTTTTCTCTCTTTATCCGATATTTCCAATGACGAAGGAGTTTCTAAAAAATCCAACGAGAATATTTTAATAGGGAAGAGAGAAAACACTTTCTCAAAGATGGAACGGGAGCGCGGCATATGAAAATTACTAGTTATAACCAATATATTTCTCAAATTTCTTGGTACACAATGCATCATTAATGCGGCATATGCGTTTCCAATAGTATCCATACTCCATGATTCAATGAATATTTTTGAAGGACAAATGTTTCTCTCAATCATATAGTTTGCCATTATTTGACATTCGTCAATTGCGTGACCTAAATCACACAAAGGACTAGGTTTATGTGGTGAACCACGACTTAATAAAATAAAATATTTACATGACGATTTATGTTTAATAGCCACATTTAATCGTTTTTCAGCCCATTCTGGTAGTGTCTTTTTATCTATAAAAGAACCTCCTAATACAATAATAGCATCATATGTTTTGACCATATATGGTAATTTATATAATTATATTTTATATTAAGTTATTATATACACTAAGATTTATTATGTCAAACTTATTTGAAGATATAGCAAACGATGCGAAAAATGTAGAGCAGGAATTATTAGGACCAAGTTATAAATATTATCAAAAGATTAAATCGCCAGGGGAGATGGGAATGAGCAGTGATGGTAGCATGGACGCCATTGTTGATGATGTTTCTGGATTAATTGCTTATGTAGAATTGTTAGTTACAGGTAATTGTAGTGGAGATAAGTGTGCTTCGACGACTGGTAAAGCTCTTGGAGATAGTTTCTTTCTTAAAACAGGGGCTAAATGTAAAGATAAGAAAACAGGCAATGAGGAGACTCGTTATATCTATGTAAATAATATTCCAACAGGTCGTATTCCATTTATTTCATCGGCTATGGGAGTTGATTTTACAACATTTGAAGGATTACTTCCCGCAATTCTAGAAGATTTAGATCAAATAAATCCTTTCGATATTTTTAAAGGATTTTTAAGTGGTTCTACACCCGAATGCCAAGAACTTACTATGGAAACTACACCTACAAAACAAAATAGTAATCAACCCAAACAAACTGAATATGTTACAACTTCTGATATAAAAGGTATGGACCCGTGTACTTTCACATTAAATAAAAAAACTAATCCTGTAACTGGTAAAACATGTCGAGAGGGTTTCGAAAATTATAAAATGTTGAATAGAAATCCTAAAAACGACCCTCTTTTTCATTTATATGTTCTATCAATTGGATGCGTTTTAATTTATGTTATCTATTCATTGTTAAAAAAACATAATTAAATTATGCCCTTTATTCATAAATTTAAATCGTAAAAATTTATGAATGAAAATTAATCGCGAATCTTGTAGATTCTCTCTGGTGGAGCATTTTTCGCCTCCTCCTTTTGTTTTTTAATATCTTCTTCATATTCAGCATGTCGTTTTTTCATCTCATCCACCGATTGACTACAATTTCCATTGGCTATTGAGTTATAGCTAACTGTTGTAACTAATAATCCAGATAATAAATACCATATAAATTCACCAATAAGTTCTTTCAGACGAATAAGTGTTCTAAATTTATTTAAGTTTTCTGATTGATTACTCATACCACTCTTAAACATAAACCGCGATTTTAAGACGAACTGGTCAAAGTTATCTGGTGTCACCTGATTAATAAATAATGAAGGATCGCTGTAAATGTCATGAAGTGTTTTTTCTAATGGAGTACTAGTACCCTTTGGTGCCTTTAAAATTTTAAATAATACATCATTAATACCTGCCATTCGAGTAACTAAATAACCAAACGTATTTGAAAATGGCTGTTTCCATCCAGGGAAAATAATAAGCATTGCTTGAAGCACGCCAAAAATCATAATCCATGGTATTAATGTAACTAGAATAGCAGAACCATAATTCGAATCACCACATAACTCATTTTGGAGCGACATATTAAAAATAAATTGGCTAGAAATAACAACTAAATAATAGATAGTAGTTGATATGGTATTGTATTTAGGTGTCATGAATCGCATAAAAAAATAGAGAATAGTTGCGATTATAAATATTACTAATTCTAACATTATTATAATTAAATGTCATAATTTTTTTTGGAAAATACATTATATGAATAGAAATTCGTGCGGATCACATTTGGTAGAACCAGGTGTTAAGTATTTTTTAAAGGAATCTCTTAAACAATGTCATCATGCTCGTGAGCAGCGTTATACTGTATTTTATAATTTAGTAGCATTTGTGATTTTAATTGGATTAATTTCAACAATACTATGGTTTATGTATAAAGGAAAGTTAACGCCAGTTGAGAAAGCTTTACGGGAGAGAAAAAAACAGGAATATATTTTAGAAAAGTTACGCAACATACCTGTTTCTCAAAATAAAGACACAAGTATTACTAATTTGCCTAAATGGAATGAATAAATATGAATATATATAGTATATAGTATATACTAATGGATCCAGCAATTGTAGACGCGATGGAAATATTTTACAAATTAAAAGGTCAATATGATAAAAATTTAAACAAGATTAAACAACGGATTATCGGAAAAGATGATTTAAGTATGGATGAAAAACGTGATTTATTTTTGGCTCAAAAACCTAAATGTATTGTCTGTAAAAAACCAGTTGGTACAATTTTCAAAACAGAACCCAACAAATTAGTTGCTATGTGTGGTGCCCATAATATAATTGGCGAGTCGGAAAAAATAGAGCCATGTAAATTAAACATTCAGATCGTTAAAGGTGATATGGTTTATTTGCCAGACTATACAAAGAGGTTGCGTGAAAAGCATAACGAAATTGTATCCGAAATTATTAAAGTAAAATACAATTTACTTTTCAAATATACTACCGAGGATAAAACAGTTGAAGATTTTGAAAATGTAAAATCTAAATTAGATGAAACAGGAGGATTATTTGATAAATATGTTACTCGTCTTATTGATATTACTCATCTATTAAGTAAACAGGAAAAGATTGCTATTACAGACTTACAGATTTTTGAGTTTGTAAATGAAATGAAAGAAATGATACGTGAAGCTATTGCCACAAATGAGGAACAACTTTTACGAGATGCTATTGAAATTTATGTCACGCGTATTATGGATATCCTAAAAGAGAATCGCAGATTAAAATATAGTTATGAAGCGATTGAAATACATGGGGACCGTGGAAATGAAACACATAATCTTGTACAGTTACCATATACAATTTATGATTTAGAAAGTGTAGTTGGAGATTCATTTAAGATTGAATCACTTGTCATAAAAAAATAAAATATGACGTTAATGTATATTTTAAATGGGAGTAGGAAGATTTATTTCAATACCGGCATTTATTATTAGTTTTGCTATTGGTGTATTTGTAGTTTATTTATCAGAAGCTAAACAAAGAGTAATTCATGTTTACCCTACACCTGAAAATGAAAAACGTATACTCTATAAAGATAAGGCAGATCAATGTTTTGAATTTAGACATCAAGTAATGAATTGTCCTAGTGATAAAACCCAAATTAAGGAGATTCCAATACAAAGTCCATAAACATAAATCATGTGAGATGAATAATATTATCTCACCTAATTATAACTTAAATGAATTTTCAAGATGTTTTAAACAGTAAAAGTACTTCTGTTATAATTTCTATTTTATTAGGTTTTGGATTAGCCACTCTTTTTAAAAAGACATGTAATACACCTGATTGTTATGTTTTCAAAGGACCTCATCATACAAAAATAGAAGGCCAAGTATTCAAAATGGGTAATAAATGCTACAAATATGAAAAACAACACGAACATTGTAATCCATTTAATAAGAACTTGGTCGAATTTGAAAGTCTTATGGATATGGAATCACAATAAATTAATTTGCGTAAATCTCTTTTTAAAACAATATAAATTACTTAATAATGACAACAGAATTAAGTAATTTGCCATCCAATCCTTCTGTGCCTCAAACAAATTCTGCACCACAAATTCCTGAAAACATCAAAATGGAGACCACAGCGTATCAAAATAATTTAGATAAAAACCCAACAATACCGCCAATTGTTGATACAAAACAAATGACTACTATGGTGGATAATTTAGAATCAGCATCTAAACAGGGATTAACTAGTTTAGCAGAAGATATACCTAAGGATACAACCCACATAACACATGATATACAATCAGTTGTGAACGAAATACCTCAATCCCCACAACTACAGTCTAATAGTACTCCAATTGATTATATTAAAAATTTTGCTACTCAGGAGGATGTTATAAATCAACTTTCGAACCAAGAAAATAAGGAGACAACGGTTGAATACATTTTGGAGGAAATAAAAATTCCAATTTTAGTGGGCATCTTCTTCTATGTTTTTCACAATAAAAAGTTTCATAAAATCATATTATCAAAGGTCCCTTCCTTTTTTAATGATACAGGAGGATTATCTACAAATGGATTATTAGCTTTAAGTGCAATGTTTGGCGTTACATATTATTCATCATTAAAGGTAATGAAACATTTCTCTCTATGATATGTAAATGAGTGAATTTGTTGCTGGATGTTCAAGTGGATTTATTCAATCACTAATAGGACATCCTCTTGATACACTTAAAGTATTAGCACAAACATCCGTATCTAACAATAATAATAAACTGTTAAACAAAGCAAGTGGAAAACTACATCATAGATTTACAAAATTATATAGTGGGGTCACATATCCAACGGCTATGAGTATGCTTACTACTGGAATTATTTTCGATGTGAATTCGCGTATTCATAAAGAGACTGAAAATCATTATAAAAGTGGATTCTTAACTGGTTGTTTTATTGCTCCCACTATGTATTTTTTCGATACTGGAAAAATATATTATCAAACAAAATGTGCTAGTTTACCACAAACATATTATTTTCCCTGGAAAAAATTTTTGAATTGGAATGGATTGGGAGCAACATTTGCTAGAGAAGCATTAGCCAATTCTCTTTACATAGGCGTTTATTTCGATTTAGAAGAGAGAACAAATTCGCCACTTGTTTCTGGCGGTATAGCAGGATTGTCGAGCTGGTGTGTATCTTACCCCGTTGACGTTATAAAAACTAGACAGATGACTGATTGTTCACTGTCTTTTTTAAACGCTGCTAAACAAGGTTATTTATGGCGTGGATTCGGGGTATGTGCGTTACGGGCAGTGTTAGTCAATGCCGCTGGATTCTGGACATACGACTATGTAAAACATCACTATCATTAGAGATATAATTAAATGTATATAAAATCTATTTGTTGATTTCTCATATATATTTTATACAATGAGTATGATTCCCCGTGCTAATAAGACGCTTATGTTGAGTCAAAACCTTTATCAAAATAAGAAGGTTTTAGTAACAGGAGGGGCTACTGGAATTGGTCTTACGTTGGCACAATCTTATGCTAAATTAGGTGCTTCTGTTATGATTTGTAGTCGCAATGAAGATCGGTTAAGAATGGCGTGTGAAACCCATCCAAATATGAGTTATCGTGTTCTCGATGTTCGCGACCAGAATGGTATAGTGGAATATGCGGAGGAGATGTATAATGGTGACCAAATCCCTGATATTGTAGTGAATAACGCGGCGGGCAATTTTGTATGTCCCACAGAAAAATTATCGCTAAACGCGTGGAATTCGATTGTGGATATAGTTCTTAAAGGCACTTTTGCCATGACACACGAACTTGGGAAACGGATGATTATTTTGAAAAAACCAGGAGTTTTCCTTAATATTAGTACCACCTATGCGGAAACGGGGTCTAGTAATGTTGTTCCATCTTCCATATCCAAAGCAGCGTGTAACAACCTGACAAAATCATTGGCATCTGAGTGGTCTAAATACGGAATGCGTTTTAATTCAATTGCCCTTGGTCCAATTTATACTGAGGGAGCATTTACTCGTCTTGATCCCGATGGCACTTTCCAGGAGGAAGGTATTCAAAACTTGTGTATTAAACGCATGGGCGAAAAAGAGGAAGTGGCGAATTTGGCCACCTATTTAACAAGCGATTATGCCAGTTGGATGACTGGAAATATTATTAGTCTT
>Ga0206126_10006570_pt1 | contig 10238 bp, 8 predicted proteins | sample Helgoland_Spring_5_FD_148621 | JGI IMG/M metagenome (GOLD analysis project Ga0206126, IMG submission 148621) | Pelagic subsurface seawater microbial communities from Kabeltonne, Helgoland, North Sea - Helgoland_Spring_Bloom_20160412_1 | ecosystem: Environmental > Aquatic > Marine > Epipelagic ...
GACGCAAAGAGGTGGAAAAGCGCCTCGGCTTATCCCGCTCATCAATTTACGTAATGATGGCCGAGGGCAGATTTCCAAAGTCAGTCAAACTCGGCCACCGGGCTGTCGGTTGGCGATCTGATGATCTCCAGCGCTGGCTGGATGCGAAGCGGGAATCTGAACAGTGAAGGGCTTCCAACCCCCCCCCGCCTCCGCGATTTGCCACCCCCTAGCTGGGCCAGGGCGAGACACCCACAGCGGCCTTCAAAAAAAATCTGCAACGGGATCAGATCAAAAGGCGCCTGAAATTTTTGAATCCTCTGCCGTGGTTCAATTGGCGCATAGAGAACGAGACGATGAATACCGTGAAGTCATCGCACAATTAGCGCCGCGCTGGCGCGTCATCGTCTGCAGGGATTATTTGCAATGGATAATCCAGAAGCGCACGGCTGAACCCTTACACCGAGGCGAATGGCGCGGTCAGTCCTATGTGACCAGCCGAAATAGCCTGATCAGACTGTGTGCAAGCCTAGAATTGCTCTCAGACCCTTTGGCGAAGGCTAGGCTAGAAGCGCTGCCTGAGCAATTCAGTGGATTGTTCAAAAAATAAACCCACGGCGCGATGACCGTGGGCATACTGAGCGTGTAATTTGGGATTACCGTTTGAGTATAGCAAACCGGTCAATGCGCCTCAAGAAAGAGGCATGAAAAATGTCGAATATTACGAAACCCATTGGTGGCTCTACTGACCTAGTAGCCAATGAGGCGCATGTACGGCAACATCTTACAATCCTGACCAAGCGCTGGCCCGAATTAGATGAGCCTGTGCAATTTGAAATCAGGTGCCTGGAGCGTGATAGTAAATTCCCAACCTGGGAGTTTTTCAAGCCTAATGAAATCGATCAGGCCGTAGAATATGTGGCAAATCAAAACATCAGAAATAATGTTTATGTGACAATCAACCCAATTCGGATTGAACGTCAGGGCAAAGCGTCAAGCACCGCAGACGTCGTTGCCGCATTCTTTGTTTTTGTTGATGCAGATGACACCGCAGGTATGGAAGGGATACAGTCTTTTGTCGGGCCTCGACCAATGTTCACTGTCAAGACAGGGAACACGCCTCATCCGCGCGGTCATGCATACTGGGAATTAGATGAGCCATGTCTGAATCTTAAAGCGTGGACAGATCTTCAAAAATCTATGATTAGATCGCTCAGTACCGATCCGTCAATTCACAACCCCGACCGCATCATGCGGGTCGCTGGAACAGTCAGTTGGCCGCATGAGGGCAAAATTGATCGTGGATACGTTCCGGAATTAACATCGATTAAAACTGAATTTAAGCACGAGATTACGTCTTACGCTTTTGAAACGATGTTCAAGGCCTTTGACGCCACGGCGGCTCCTTTAAAATGCTTGGATATAGATCTTGGACCACAGTCTTTGGATCGAGATGCGGCGTCAATGGCGGCCATGAATGGTGATCACTGGGACAACCGTATATGGGCTTTGGTCAACAGCTATGTGCGTAAGGGCAATACGGACCGCGAGATACATATTCTTACGGCAGAAACCACTCAGCCAGGCTATACACTGGCTCAAACCAGGGCCGAAGTTCAGAGTAAAATTGACCGCGCCCGTGAAAATAGTTTGGTTGGTGATGACACGATCAAGGGAATATTGCCAAAGGCCACACCGGTCCGCTTGGAAACATTGCAGTCCTTACCACCGCGCAGATGGCAATATGGTACAAAACTCATTCGAGGATTTATCAGTGTCATGGCGGCGCCGCCAGGTACAGGAAAAAGTGCTTGGACTACGACTGTCGCTCTGGATTTAGCAAGTGGGCAAAAAACACTGCACGACCGACCAATAGGACGACAAAAAGTTTGGCTTATTAATTTGGAAGATCCGCTCGAAGAAACGTTGCGCAAAGTATGGGCCTGCATAAAGCACCCAGCAAAAATGTATAACGAAAATACCATGGATAACTTGTTTGTTGATTCTGGACGGGATCAGAGTTTTGTCGTGGTGGAAGAGACTTCACCAAACTTTTTTACGATCACGCCGTCGTTTGATGCGCTGCGTGACGAGATTGTAGCGCGTCAAATTGATGTGCTGATATTAGATCCGGCGGTAAAATTACACACGGTTAACGAGAACGCGGCAAAGAGCGTTGATTTCGTTATGGGGCTCTTTGCCAAATTGGCTGACGAATGTGATATTTCAATTTTGCTAGTGCACCACACACGAAAGGGATTTGTTGCCGGTGACGCCGATAGCATTCGCGGTTCCTCCGCAATGTCAGGCGCTGCGCGGGTTGCTGTAACTCTCAGCACAATGACAGTTGAAGAGGCTGAGAAATTTGATGTCCCATTGCAAGAACGGCGTCAGCTAATACGGCTGGACAACGCAAAGGCTAATCTGGACAAACCTAGTGATAAAGCCGAATGGATCAAGTTGGATAGCGTAGAATTGGGCAACGGCAACTCGCAATATCCCAACGGCGATAGTGTACAGGCGGCAATACCTTGGCAACCGCCTGACGCTTGGGATGGCATTACAACGGATAAAGCCAACGAGATACTGAGAGCCATTGATAAAGGTACTATCGATGAAAGTGGCGAAACTGAGCGCTACAGTGCGCATTTTCAAAGCAAAGAACGATGGGCTGGGAATGTGATTATTCGACTAACCAAGACCGATGGCATCGAAAAGAGCACAAGCCAGGCCAAAGAAATCCTCAAGAAATGGATTAAAGAAGAATTATTGGCCGAGGAAGATTACCGCAGCCCAAAGCAACGAAAATTGTGCAAGGGGCTGGTCATGAAAAGCGCCGTTGGAAAAATATATGAATGACCACGTTTATATCGGCGTGACTGCGGTAACAGATCGCCGAGACACGGTGAGAAGTTTGACAAAATATCTGAGCCGCCGAACACAGAGCAGCCCCAAGAATTTAGACGACCTTAAACACCAGCCAACCCACTGCGCCATTGTCTGCTGTCAATTGGCGCAGTGGTGGCGCAACCGGCGCAAAAATACTCTGCGCCACTGAAGAAATCCCCTAAGTAAATATTCACTGGTCGAACAGCTCCACTGCTGCCACTGCCAAGTGGCGCAGCAGTGGCGCAGTACGACCGCCTAGTGAAGATTTACGGCCGGTTGGGGATTAACCGGCAGAAGACTTCATATCCTGAATGTGACTTGCAAAGCTATGTAATGCATGTTTCAGTTTAATGGGGATTAAGAGGTAAAAATTTATCCATGATCCAGAAATTCTGGGAGGAATGAACATGAAACTAGGCAAAGTTCTTATAACAGGTGTTTTAGCTTTTGGCGCATCAATCAATGCCGCAAATGCTGCTAAACTAACATTGTATTGCAGTGCGGACGATGAGTTCTGTCAAGTAATGGCCCGTGGGTTTGAGGCTGAGACCGGCATCGATGTTAACATGACACGCAAAAGCTCTGGAGAGACATTTGCGCAATTAAAGGCGGAAGCCAGTAATCCTAAGGGCGATGTCTGGTGGGGCGGAACCGGAGACCCGCATTTGCAAGCGGCCGAAGACGGTTTGACCATGCCATATGTTTCTTCGATGCGTGGTGAGTTGCACCCATGGGCGTTAAACCAGGCGGCTGCGTCCAATGACAAGACGATTGGTATTTATCTTGGCGTATTGGGTTACGGCTACAATACCGAGATCATGGCATCCAACAATTTGCCACTGCCAACCTGCTGGAACGATCTGCTGGATCCGGTTTACAAAGGCCACATCCAGATGGCGAACCCAAACTCGTCGGGTACAGCCTACACCACGCTAGCCACCATCGTTCAGATATTTGGCGAGGAAAAAGGCTTTGAATATATGAAGGGCCTGCATGCCAATATAAACCAATACACCAAATCCGGATCTGCTCCTATCAAAGCCGCAGCGCGCGGTGAGAACACTATAGGCGTGGCATTCCTTCATGGAGTTGTGAAACAAGCAGTTTCCGGTTTCCCTGTTGACGGCGTGGCTCCTTGTGAAGGCACGGGATACGAAATTGGATCAATGAGCATTGTAGATGGTGCGCGGAACCTCGATGAGGCAAAAATGTTCTACGACTGGGCGTTGAGCGCAAAGGCCCAGTCGGAAGCTTGGAAAGTCAAATCTTTTCAGGTGCCGTCGAATGTCAGCGCTGAATCATCTCCTCTGGCTCCAGATCCCGCATCAATCAATCTGATTGATTATGACTTCAAACTATATGGTTCGAGCGCGGAACGAAAGCGTCTGCTTAAAAAGTGGGATGACGAAGTATCGGTTCTACCCCAGTAAATTAATTGGATAAAAATTTCGCAAAAAAGAAGACCCACCCAGTTCTGATCTTTTGGATCATTGTTGGGTGGGTCAGTTATCTTGTCGTCCCCTGGTATGGTGTAGAAGACGGATTCTTCCGTTTCGAATGGCTGTTTGATGGCTATCCTTTTGACCCGGATTACGCGCCTGCCGCATTTTTGTTGGTACAGGGGAAAAAGCTTTGGCTAGCACCTTTGATATTGCCCTTGCTCGCGTCCTTCTTGGTGCTGAGGTTACGCAAATCTGACCCAGCTTATGGGATTATTTTGATCCTCGTAGGAGCGATTGGATTTTCTTGGTTGATTGTGCAAGGTTTTAGCATTGGCATTAGAGGCTTTAATTTCAACTGGCTGACGGCGCTTTTTGGCGATTTGGGCGACCGGCAATTCGGTATGGGCTATGGCGCATTGTTACTAGCCAGTTCTTTTCTTTTTCTCTTCACTCAAGGCATTGCTGCTCGCGGGGCGGTCAATGGTGATGTTTTCGTGGTCAGTGCTATTGGTGGCGTCATCTTAGTTGTCACAGCTTTTGTCTTTTTCCCCATCGCCAAAATGTTGGTCGCTGCATTTATTACTGAGGAGGGAATGTATTCTATCGATGTTTTTGCTTCAAAGTTTTTTGACGACCGGATCTGGGGCTTGGGGTGTCTGGGCGGAATGCGCTGTGGGGTGGCGTGGAATTCCCTATTTCTGGGCATTGTGGTTGGGATTGTCACCACCGCGTTGGGGTTGATCTTTGCACTGATCGTAACGCGCTCTGGCTTCAGGTATAAACGGTGGCTTCGAGCGCTGACGGTGTTGCCAATTATCACACCACCTTTCGTGATTGGTCTGGCCTTGATCTTGCTTCTCGGCCGTTCTGGTGCAGTGACTGTATTTTTTGCAGATCTTTTTGACGTACAACCGACGCGTTGGTTCTATGGTCTGCCTGGTCTAATAATTGCGCAGACACTAGCTTTTACGCCAATTGCATTTTTAGTGATGATTGGCGTAGTTGAAGGCGTTAGCCCATCGATGGAAGAAGCCGCGCAAACACTGCGCGCTGACAAATGGCAGACATTCCGAACCGTCTCATTGCCCTTGATGCGTCCGGGGTTAGCGAATGCCTTTCTTTTAGGTTTCATTGAAAGCATGGCCGATTTTGGTAATCCGTTGGTACTCGGTGGCAATTTTAATGTTTTGTCTACCGATATATTTTTTGCGATTGTAGGTGCACAATATGACCAAGGTCGGGCAGCGGTTTTGGCAATGGTATTGTTATTTTTCACTCTGGCTGCATTTTTCGCACAACGGGTGTGGCTGGGTAAAAAAAGCTATACAACAGTGACAGGTAAGGGCGATTCCGGAGTCCATCCGGCAATGCCCAAGCGGCTGTCATTTCCGGTTTTTGCCATAGCAGCAATCTGGGGCGGGTTCACCGTCGTTGTCTACCTAATGATTGTATTTGGTAGTTTTGTAGAGCTTTGGGGCGTCGACAACTCGCTAACTTTCACGCATTATATTACTGCCTTCAAAGTCAGCTATAACGAATTCGGCATTCAATGGATTGGATCGGCGTGGGATAGTTTTTGGACGACGATTTATATTGCCACCGTAGCAGCACCATTGACCGCTATTGTTGGCTTGATTACCGCCTATTTGCTCACCCGCCAAACCTTTGCAGGAAAAAATGCCTTCGAGTTTGGCACTATGCTCAGCTTTGCAATTCCAGGCACTGTCATCGGTGTGAGCTATATTCTCGCCTTCAACGTTCCACCGATTGAAATAACCGGCACCGGTATCATCTTAGTTGTAAGCTTTATTTTCCGAAATATGCCCGTTGGAGTACGGGCAGGCATCGCGTCTATGAGCCAACTGGATAAATCGCTTGACGAGTCCTCGCTGACCCTTGGCGCGAATTCGTGGCAGACATTCCGAAAAGTGATTTTACCTTTATTGCGGCCGGCCATTCTGGCTGCATTGGTTTATAGCTTTGTTCGCGCCATGACCGCAATATCAGCAGTTATTTTTCTTGTATCAGCAGAATACAATATGGCCACAAGCTATATAATCGGACGGGTTGAAAACAACGACTATGGGCTGGCGATTGCGTATTCAACGACGCTAATTTTTGTTATGCTAGCTGCTGTTGGCCTGCTGCAAATTCTCGTTGGGAAAACGAAAATCCGTCGCCGCATTAATATAGGATCATAAGCCATGGTGAAAATAAACAGCAACGCCGCGCCGGTTTTGTTTCAAAGCGTCACTAAGGTTTATGGCAAAGATGTCGTTGCCGTAGATGATATTAATCTTGAAATAAAGGCTGGTAAACTTGTCACATTATTGGGCCCGTCGGGCTGCGGCAAAACCACCACCCTGCGCATGATTGCAGGCCTAGAGATGGCGACACAGGGCAAGATCCTGATTGGGGATCGCGATGTCACTCAATTGCCCGCAACAGACCGGGATGTGTCGATGGTATTTCAATCATATGCTTTGTTTCCACATATGAGTGTTTTGGAAAATGTGTCATATGGTTTGAATTTTTCTGGTTTTAGTAAATCTGAAGCGTTTGATCGTGCGGTGACTGGCTTGGATTTAGTAGGTCTAAAAGGATACGGAGATCGACTGCCAAGCGAGTTGTCGGGAGGGCAGCAGCAGCGCGTTGCCGTTGCACGAGCCTTGGTGCTGGAACCACAAGTTCTGCTGTTCGATGAACCGCTGTCAAACTTGGATGCTAAACTGCGCCGGCAGGTGCGTGAAGAAATTCGAGAAATCCAGCAAAAACTTGGGTTAACGGTGGTTTATGTTACCCACGACCAGGAAGAAGCTCTGGCCGTTTCGGATCAGATTGTTGTAATGCGCAATGCCGCCATCGCGCAAATAGGTAGCCCACGTGATCTCTATGACGCGCCGGCCAGTCGCTTTGTTGCCGATTTTATCGGCGAGGCAAATTTACTTCCATGCATGATCGATAATATTTCCGGCGCAGTGGCTGAAGTCACCATAGAGGGCTATCGCCACAGATTGGACGCAAATGGTTTGTCAACCGGACCGGCTACAATGGCCGTAAGACCGTCCCGGTTGGATGTGAAAGCAACCGAGGGGTTCAAGGCGAAAGTGGTCAAATCCACCTATGTGGGTAATCGTATGGAGTATACGCTTGCGGTGCAAAGCGGCGAGATTTTTGCGGTGCATGAAGATGTTGATAACACGCTTGCCATTGGGCAAGAGATCACTCTTGGTTTTTTTGAAAAGGGGCCGGTTCTGCTGCCTGCCGCTTAAAGAGCGTAGGCCTGATCAGAAATTGCAATCAGTGCCTCGAAAACACCAGGCGCACCAACGACAACCCGTCCGCCCTGAGTTATCATGGCGTCTGCCGACTGTATCTCAAATCCGCCACCCGCCTCGGCCACCAAAAGCTGGCCCGCCAGACAATCCCAAGCATTCATATGTTCTTCGGTATAGCCTAAGAGGCGCCCATCAGCGACATAGGCCAGTGAGAGCGCCCCAGAGGCATTGCGGTGGAACACTCCACCAGCGTCTAAGATTTTTCCAACTGCTTTTTTAACGCCTCGGGTTGTAACCCGGTTTGAAAATCCAACACCAACGCTTCCATCAGCAAGTGAAGACGCGGACAATTTTTGCAAAAGCGTGTCATTGAGACGGGTGCCCATACCAGAAATCGCCACAAAGCATTCATCATGGCAGGCATCAAAGATGATCCCAATCTGTGTTTTATCGTCACAAACACCCGCCAAAACGATAGTCCAGGCCGGGATGCCATTGATAAAATTGGTCGTGCCATCAATGGGGTCGATGACCCAGGTAAAGCCGGAATTGCCGGTTTTCGTGTCATGTTCTTCACCCACGATGCCGTCATCGGGAAAGGCTTTTTCGAGGCCAGCGCGAATAAACAGTTCCACTTCTTTGTCAGCGCGGCTTACAAAATCCTGATGGCCTTTCCTTTCAACGTTTAAATTGGCTACGTCATGAAAAAATTTTAAGGCTAAAGCGCCGGCTGATTTAACAATAGCTATGGTTATTTCTGTCTTTTTTTCTAGTATCATCATCGGTCCACTGTAGCGGCGTTAAAATCAGAATGAAGAATAGCATGTTTCTGAAAATAAGAAATAATTCATTGGATATAAGCCATATAAAAGCCGTTATTTTTGACATGGACGGCACGCTAGTTGAGACTGAACATCTCTGGGCTGAAGCAAAACGGAACGTTGCGCAGACCCTCGGAGTTACGGTGACAGAAAAAGTTCTGCAGCAATATGTCGGACGAGGCTTGAACGATTTTATTAACGACCTTTTAAGCCCAAAAGACCAGAAACATCGTCTCGAGTTAAATCTGAAAATGCAAGAGCATGCACTGGCCAATTACGCCGCCACGCTGCGCGTAATCAACGGGGCCCCCACTCTCTTGCAGGCATTAGCATCAGCCGGTCTCAGGATTGCAATTTGCTCTTCCGGTTCGTTGCAAGCCATCGCGATAAGTCTCAAGGCTTTGAATGCAACAGATATAGTGGAGGTTGTCGTGTCAGGGGATACTATTGCCACTGGCAAACCCCACCCGTTGCCGTATTTGCAAACGCTGGAACAATTAAATGTTGCAGCGAAAGATGCAATTGTGTTTGAGGATACGCTTGCCGGATTAAAGTCAGCGACTGCCGCCGGCATTGCGACAATGATTGTTGGGGAACAACCTGAAAACCCAGTTTTTGCAAGCGCAACATTGATCACCCCGCGTCTTCAGGACTTCAGATTTTCTTCAAGTAAGATTTGAGGAGCTCCCCAAGCCTGTATCAGGTAGGGCCCGTACCACGTTGGACCGAAATATTTACAGTAGCTGCTTGCGTTTTGAGCCAAAGTTTCTACTCGTCCTAAAAGCATCAACTTTAAGTCAGATCTGGTACGCATGCGGCTATACTCTGAGCCGCCCGCATCTATAATAATAGACTTGGAGATGACCCACTGTAGCCGATGTCGCGCGCGCGCGATCAAGCGGTACTGCTTAATCGCCCTTAGCAAAATAGGTAACCTCTCATTGAATGCCGAACTATGGCTGAATCTGGTGTTTAGGGAGTTTGAAGGTTGACGGCATATCTGGGTGATTTGTTGTTGAAAGACAGCAAGGTAACTGAAGGGGATACACCACCATGGAAACGACTAACATTGTTGATTTTGCACGTCTAGACGGGATCACGGACGCGCTGACGGATTTGCTGAGATCGGGGGCGCAGCAATTGAACGCAACACCAGTTGAAGCTGAGCTTACCGGTTATCTGGCTCAGTTTGCCGACGTGCGTACTTAGGCAGGTCACGGGGCTGTCGTGTGCAATGGGCATCATCCGGCCCGCCCATTCCAAACAGGCATTGGCCCTGTAAGCGTGCAGATACCAAAGGTGCGCTCCATGGACGGCACCATTCCGCTCGGTCCGAGTGCCACCCGATGTGCACCGCACCAAGACCTTCGAAGCAACTTTGCCCTGACTATACCTCAAAGGGATTTCCAGCAGCGAGATGGCGCGGTCCTCAAGGTTCATCTAGGCTCTAAGGCCAAGAGCTTATCTGCCAATACCGTATCGCGGCTCAAAGGCGAATGGGCCAAGGAATACGACGGCTGGAGAGACGCAGATCTGGACGATGAACCAATCGTCTATAACTGGGCTGACGGTGTTCACAGCGGCCTTCGGGGCGAGAATTACAAGCTCTGCGCTTGTCATTGTTGGCGTCACGGCCCGTGGTCAGAAGCGCTTGCTGGTGATCGAAGACGGGGTGCGCGAGCCTAAGCAAAGCTGGAGTGAGGTTTTTCTCAGCCTAAAAAGCTGTGGCATGAACGCACCAAAACCGACTATCGGGGACGGTGCCATGGGGTTCTGGGCCGCTATGGATGAAGTGTATCCTGAAGCCCGCCAGCAGCGGTGCTGGCAAC
>Ga0206126_10006571_pt1 | contig 10236 bp, 11 predicted proteins | sample Helgoland_Spring_5_FD_148621 | JGI IMG/M metagenome (GOLD analysis project Ga0206126, IMG submission 148621) | Pelagic subsurface seawater microbial communities from Kabeltonne, Helgoland, North Sea - Helgoland_Spring_Bloom_20160412_1 | ecosystem: Environmental > Aquatic > Marine > Epipelagic ...
TTGTATGGAGTTCTAAGACCTATGGATTTAATTCGCCCTTATAGGTTAGAAATGAGTGCAAATCTCAAAAACAACCTAGGTAAAAATCTATATTCCTTCTGGAGGGGTAAAATAACACAATACTTTAACGAGGAGTTAAAAATAGACACTAGTCAAACCCTAGTAAACCTTGCTTCCAAAGAGTATTCGAGCGTAATTGATAGGCGTGATTTTTCAGGTCAAATTATAGACATAGTATTCAAAGAAAAGAGAAATGGAGAGACTAGGGTTGTCTCAATAAATTCCAAAAGAGCAAGGGGAGTTATGGCGAATTTTATTATTAAGGAAAAAGTTGATAATGCAGGGTTGTTGAAAGATTACCAAGAAGATGGATATAAGTTTGATAAAATATCCTCATCAGATAGCGAGTTCTTTTTTGTAAAATCCTTATAGACCATTTGTTTGCTGGGTTATATACTCAAGACAAAGAACAAGAATTTAAAATATATGGATTCCTTATATGGAAGTACTACACGGTATATACGATTTATCTCAGCACAAAATTTGCCTTTGGCAAGAAGCGAAAAAGAAATTATCAAAACCAGAACAATTAATACTAAAAGGGAGGGGTGGAACGGCGCAACTAATGCTACCTACTCACAATTCACTACCCGTCTCATCACCATTAATGACAAGGGAATATAATCTTGAGGCGCCTAGTGAAATTAACCTCCAGAGCCATAATGTAAAATGCTTGTATGTTGATGTGGTAGATATTAAAAAACTAGAACCAACTGAGAAATTAGTTTTTGCTCAAGATTTATTATTTTGGACAAGAATGTTAGATTTTGTATCGGAGATACTAGAATATCATTTATACATCCCTAGCATTCAGGGTGATAACACAACTACTTGGACTACGTATCATCCAGATATAGAGCAATTATCGCTGCAAATGCCCGATATATGCTCTTACATCAGTGGAAATTACTATGATAAAGCGCAGATATTGCAGCATTTCTTTGATTATACCGTTACATACGTCGCCAAGCGCACCCCTTTATCTCAAGTTCAAGAAAAAAATATTGCCAGCACTTTGTTAGAGAAATTCTTTAGCAGTAGTAAAAATAAAATCACCAAGAGTGAAAAAAGCCACTGGCTCATTTGGAAATCAGCACTTGATAAATCAAAGCATGATATCTGTATAAAGATAGATGCCCCTGAGCATAAAAATGACAATTGGTTAATAACGGTTTTAGCAAAAGACGAGGATGACCAATCTAAGCAAACCCCGATACACGGTAATTGGCAAAACCATATCAACGATCTTGGTCTAGCTATGCGTATATATCCCAACCTTGAAAACGCATTTGATAAAGATAAGATTATGCCATTTGAATTATCACAACTAGAGGCAAAAGAGTTTCTTTCGGAAACGGCTTGGTTTTTACAGCAATCAGGTTTTCCAGTAATTATACCTTCTTGGTATACACCTAAAGGGCATAATAGTGCTAAATTAAAACTAAAGCGCAAAAACTCTCTTGGATCATCGCAAAATGAAAATAGTTATTTCACAGCAGAAGGATTAATGTCATTTAAATATGCATTATCACTAAACGGAGAAGAGTTGAGTGTAAAGGAATGGCGGGAATTAATTGAGAACAAAGAAGAGTTAGTGCAATTTAGGGGAGAGTGGGTGCAGCTCGATCTAGAAAATATGTCTAAGATACTTGACTTCTGGAACAGCAATCAAACAGAAGATATGAATATTTTTGGATTACTTGATAAAGCATCTAATCCTGATATTGAGTTAGATAGTGATACCGATGAATTTGTGATGTCCTTATATGGTAAACAAAACCTAGAGATCGAAGAAACCCCTGAAAGCTTTGTTGGAACTTTAAGACCATACCAGAAACTTGGATTTTCTTGGATGAGATATATGGAAAAACTAGGTTTAAATCCATGCTTAGCCGATGATATGGGTCTTGGTAAAACCATTCAAATAATCGCCTTAATAGCAGGTAGCTCAAGTGGTAAGAATCTCTTGGTAGTACCAACATCAGTAATTGGTAACTGGGAAAGAGAATTTGCAAAGTTTGCACCAAGCATCAAGGTAAAAACATATCACTCAAAAGACAAAGATAATAGTATCTTTAAAGAGCCTGATATAGTGGTGTTAACTACATTTAATATAATGCGTAAACACTATAAGTTATTTGATGAAACAGAGTGGCATAGGATTATAATTGACGAGGCTCAAAACATCAAAAACCCTAAAGCAAAACAAAGTAAAGCCTTGTTTGCATTAAGCTCTAAATATCAAATAGCACTAACAGGTACGCCTATAGAAAATAGCGTTGTTGATCTATGGTCAATATTTAACTTTTTAAATAGAGATTATCTAGGAGATGTTAAAAGATTTAAAAAAGCATTCCACAATAATCCAAATAATAGACCGCAGCTGAAACGTTTAGTTGAACCCTTTTTATTGCGTAGATTAAAGACAGATAAATCAATTATCACGGAGCTACCAAATAAAATAGAACAAAATATATATTGCCAGCTTACAAAAGAACAAGCTTCTCTATATCAAGCTGTAGTAAACCAATTAGCTGCAGATATGAAAAACGAAGAGTTAAAAAGCTCAGCTATGCTCTCTAGCCTTACAAGGCTAAAACAAATATGTAACCATCCAGCTCAGTATTTACAAGATAACAGTGAGTTTGTAGAAAAACGTTCCTTAAAACTCCAGAGATTAATGTCAATTGTTGATGAGGCGATAGAGAACGAAGAAAGTGTTTTAATATTCTCCCAGTATAAGGAGATATGCGTTGCAATAAATAAAATGCTAGCAGCAATGTACAATACGTATTTATTACACGGTGGTACTAGTAGGTCTGCAAGAGATAGTATGATAGCTGAATTTCAAGATAGCGATACTCCGCCTTCAATATTTACTCTCTCGTTAAAAGCTGGTGGCGTTGGTATTACATTAACAAAAGCAAGTCAAGTGATTCACTTTGATCGCTGGTGGAATCCAGCGGTGGAAAACCAAGCCACAGATAGAGCCTTTCGTATAGGACAACAGAAGAAAGTCTTAGTGCATAAATTTATTACTCAGGGTACTTTAGAAGAAAAAATAGATCAGATGATAGCTGATAAATCCTCGTTATCTGAATCGATATTAAGCGATGATTCATCTTGGCTCAAAGGTCTAAATACTCAGTCCTTTATGGACTTAGTTAAATTAAGAGAGGAGGCTTTGTCAGGTGAATAAAACATGGTGGGGAGAAGAGTTCCTTGAGGCATTGAAATCATTTATAGAAGAGGGGAGATTAAGTCGTGGCAGTGCTTATCGCACTCCAAGGAGACTATCTGAGTACAAACAAAAACAAAACGTCGTCTCGGCAACGATGATGGGTAATATGAATCCATATTTTGGTGTATATAAAACTCCATATTATAAAACAAAGATTGTATTTACTAAAATCAGCAACCCAGAATCTATAGTAAATAATATTGAAAATGATCCACTGCTTCTTGCTAAATTAATAACCAGAGAATTACCATCTAGTATTTCATTTATATTGCCTCAGAGTAAAAAGGACATAGAAACCTCTTGCTCCTGCCCAGATTGGGAGAATCCATGCAAGCATGTAGCTGGATTATATTTAAAAATAGCAGAGATGATTGATCATAACCCATTATTGCTTTTTGACTTAAGAGGAATTAGTGAAGCCCTGATATCCGACAAAATAAAAAAACATATAAATGTTACGCATGAAAAAACAGATAGTACAATCATGCCAATAACCCCAATCAAAGATACAGAAACAGAGGAAGTAAATATAAAATCTTTCTGGGGCAGCCCTAACAAAAAACTTAAAACCAGTTTATCAGTAAAAATACCCTCTGTCTTGGTGAGAAAAGCAGGTATTAATCCTCCATTCTGGTACAAGAGAAAATCATTCCTAGATTGTATGAATAATATTTATAAAAACGTAAATCGTTCATGGAGTAGAATGTTGAAATAAAAACTAAGCAAATGCTTAAGCGAGCTATATTGCAAAACTAGGCAAAAAGGTTGTTCAAAACTACGGGTATACCCAAAAACAAGAGCCACTTTTGGGTATAGCGGGGTAGGGCGCCCAAAAACACTCGCTTCTAAACGCCCCACAGAGATTAAGTGAAGAGTTATCAAGTATCCATCATCGGTGCAAGTGAAGCATTCTTATTACGAAGTAGTAATGCACCAGATTCTAGCATCACAGGGAATATTTTGTTAATCTCAGTAACTAAGTCGCTCTCTTTGATCTTATGCCCCATATCCTTCTCTATGCCTTTGAAAATCTCTTTCAAGCTTTTACTGTCACCAATCATATGACGAAATAGATGCTCAGTATATTCAGAAACTGGAATATTCAAGCTCACATCACCAAGAAAATCAGATTTCCAAGATAGCTTCATCGTGCCACCAATAAGATGTTTATTGATCTTTAAATAATCCGACGTCTGTTTTGGAATATTACCTATAGTGTAAACATAAGGTACATTGTCAAGATTAGTTAATTTTGCTATCGGATCTTTCTTTTTAGATGCATAAAATTGATGCTTAATGATTGACCCACATATAATCTCTGCCATTGCTTCTTGACGAACTTTCGGCATTTTTTTAAGGCGTGCTAACAAATCTGGATTTGTAATATAGCTGTCTAGTTTGAGCATAATTCTGCTATGCGAACTATTATGTTCTACAAAATTCAAACCTGCTTTTTTAACAAAGTCATATAGTTCAGGAATATCATAACAACGATCTTGCTTATGCAGGAACATGTCATACATGCCAATATCACCAAAATGTTTATGATCTGCAAGCAAGTCTTCGCCCCTGAGATACCAGTTAGTCTTAGGCAATGCATTTACTACGTCCCAAGCATTTTTTACTTCTTCTTGACGCGAAGTAATTCCCTCATTCGCTGTGCGAAGTAAATCTTGAATTTGATATACACCTGTTCTGCCATACTTGGCATAAACCATAATGTTTATACCTCCATCTTCTGTTAGAGAGTCAGAAAGGCATTTGAACCCGGTATCTGGATTTTCCAAATGGTGTAGAACTCCACTACATTGTATATAGTCAAATTTCCCAAGCTTTAGATCAGGCACGTTTAATATGCTATCGTTAATCCAAGTAATATTTGTAAGCCCTCTATTTTTCGCACGCTCCTTTGCCACTTCCATAGATGCTTTAGAAAAATCAAGATACACCACTTCTGCATCCGTATCCTTTAACTGCTCAGCTAGATAAACAACAGAATCCCCAGTACCACCACCTGCAATCATGCAGCGAAAGCCCTTCTTAAAGTCTTTCTTTCCTTCAAAAAGCCAATGGCTTATCTCACCAAGATAATCACCATACACTTTCATCAAGCGTTTTTTGTCATCTTCTGGATCTCTGTGAGGATATGGGTAATCCAAGTAATGATCCCGAACTTGCTTCAAGTCCTTTTTATATTTTGAACCTATTGTAGACGCTTTAGACTCAACTTCGCTTATTTTGAGTTTACTTGCTTTGGTTTTTGTTTTACTCATGCGTACTGATTATAATCAAAAAATAAATCCTAAGATATGTCACTATGTTTATATAGAATCAACCCAATCAATGCAACTACTTCAAAGATTTCTAACAAGACTAATGGTGATTCTGTACTTAGTTCGCTTTAGGGTAGAAACTACGAACTAAGTTCGCAAAACACGCATTTTGACATATTAGCAAATATTATGCTAATTGTCAGGTAAATACTGGAGGGTAGGTCGGTGCTTTCTTTTATTCCTAGCCTGTTTTTGTTGTTAACAGTTCGCTTTTGTGGGTGGAAGGCGAACCCTTCAGTTAACTTCTACTTAAAGAAAGTATTTAATTGATCAAAGATTTCATTGAGCTCCGTAGTTGAATCGTCCTTTGCCATACCTTTTTCATCAAAAAGACCAATTTTTGTTTTGATACAACTCTGTATCTTTTCTTTGTTTATACTATCGTTTTGTAAGATTTTCTTTAACTTTGGAATGTCAACGTCCCATTTGTCACGGATATCATCCGTTGATATAGACTTATACATATAGGAATCATTTTTATTATAGGGAGCATTTTTCTCACCCCAGTCCTTTAAAATATTTTTTTCATCCTCTAATTTATCAGTCAACACAGCTACTTGTTTGAAGCCCAGTTCTTTTACTAAATCAAGAAATTTGCTTGTATTATCAACCCCACCTACTCCGTAGCCAAATATTTCAAAGGGTATTTCTCGCTTCTTATCCGATAACCATTTTCTTAAAATCCCCACATCCTCTTGTCCCTCAAGAAACAAAACCTTTTCGTACCAAAATAATTCTTTAGACACTATGTCTAGAAAATGCGGAGATCTTGGTTGTTTATCGGTAAGATTTACAATCTTTTTAAATACTTCATCTGACACCTGATTGACTAAGCTAGTTTTGTTTTCACCCAGAACAGTCCTTATAAATTTTGCTCCATTGTTAAGATCACTCCAGTTTACAAAATAAGGCGAGTGTGTTACTAGGATTACTTGTATTGTCTTAGACTTCTCCGATAGCAGCTGTGCGGTTTTTTTTTGAGCAGCTGGAGAAAGGTGTAGCTCAGGCTCGTCTATAATTAATATACCAGTATCTTCGCTTGATATCATCGCTTCAGCCATAGCTATAACAGACAACAGACCAGGGGATAGCGAGCGGGCAGAATATTCTATATCATTACTCGTAGTGTTGTATACCAAGGTTTTATATTTTCTGCCATCCACGCTCTGGAAACTAAACTCACCAGAATATTCTGGTAATATACTGTTTATTATTCTGTAGAATTCTACTTTCTTACTCTCGTTTCTAAAAAGCTTATTTAGCAAATCCCCCAATGGGTATATGCAATTTATTTCATCATATTTTGGGCTCGTTAGATAAACGGTCAGGTCTAAACTGCCACTCTCCAGTTGATATGATCTATTGCCTGGTACAAGAGACATTTTAGGTAAGTTGGTGTAAGTTTTTTCAGGGATTTTAAAGCATTGTTGTTTTTGTTTATTGTACTATATACCCCTTTATCAGTTGTAAGCTTGATTTCAGAACCATGTGGTAAATAACATGTATCAGTTACCACCCCAATGTTAATTGTATCAGCAGCTAACGCCTTGATAATACTAGACTTCCCTGTGTTATTTGCGCCTGTGATTAATGACAAGCCACTACCATTTGCTACATAATCAGGTGTAGCAAAATATATAGTATGTTGACCAATAAAGTTGCGGTAATCTTTAAAATAAAGTGATTTTAAAATTTCTTTGTTTTTCATCGAGTAGGATTCGTATCTAGCGCAAAGCTTTACATTATTTTCTTTTATCACCAAAAAATCTAAGTAGATAAATAAACAAATTAATGAAGTCTAGGTACAGCGTAAAGGCAGCCATGATACCTGTTTTACTATTTGTGTCAGCTCCTTGATAATACATAGCTTTTAGTTTCTGCGTATCATAAGCAACAAGCCCTGTAAATATTCCAACTCCTATAAAAGATAGTGCAAATTCTACTGCAGGACTTTGCAGCATTATATTTACAAGTGACGCTATGATTAAGCCAATTAGTCCCATATATAGAAAAGAACCCATAGAGGTTAGATCTTTTTCTGTAGAATATCCATATAGGCTCATACCACCAAACATGCTAGAACAAATAAAGAATGTCTTTGCAATTGATGCTCCAGTATACATAAATCCAAGAGATGAAAGGCTCATTCCCATAAGCGTAGCAAATACCCAGAATAATGTCTGAGCATTCTGATAGGTGATTCTGTTATAACCAAATGCAAAATACAGAGATATACCAAGTGGAGCAAAACTGACGATCCATCCCAGTGGGGTCATACCAGTGACATAACCCATTTCTACATTAAACATCAAGCTGGTTAAAGCAGGTATAGAAAATACCGCAAATGCAGAAATTGCAGTAACAGCAAGCGCTCCGCTCATTAGTTGGTATATTCTTAAAAAATACTTACGAAGTCCATCATCGTATGCTCTATTAGTTTTAGTAGAAGTAGCATTTCTGTAATCAATCATATAACCCTCTTGTATACATTATATAAATAGAATCTATAGTAACTGTAAATCAATGGCAGATGATTTGCCATGTTTAGTTTGAAGTTCGTATTTAATAGCTTGATCATTATTAAGATTTGTATATCCAGCTTTTTCTACTTCGCTGATATGTACAAATACATCATCACCACCAGCTTCCTGTTCGATAAACCCATAACCCTTTGTGGCATCAAACCATTTTACTTTTCCTGTATTCATATTAATTATCCTTTCTTATTTTGGTAATGTTATTTTTCCAGATAATGCATCAAGAGCAAGCTCAAGATCATCTTTAGCTAAAATCTTATCGATAGTTGAGTCTTTGCATTTATCTACAATATCTAAAATCTGATTGTTAATTTTAATTAGACTATTTGCATTTTCTTCTATAGTTGTCACTTGGTATTGTTGCACTTCGGTTAGTTCCTTTTCTCTCCACAGAGAACATTGCTGTAAAAAAAGATCTAAATCTTCATTTTGTGATGTATATAGTTTCACAGAACGATTAATGAGTTCGTCATTTAATATATGGGGTTTATCCTTAATATTTTCCATGTTCACAAGTTGCTCTTGTGAGCTTTCTAACATGCCATGTGTTATTTCTAAAAAGCTAAGGGCTTTTGAGATGGGATGAAAAGTTGGTTGCTGTTTTTGCATGAAATACCTTGCTAGCTAAGTTTACCTGTTATTTACAGCATCTTTCAGCTTTGCACCAGCTTTAAACTTAGGTTGATTATAAGCTTTAATCTGTATTGTTTCGCCAGTTCTTGGGTTGCGCCCAGGTCTTGATTCTACTTTAGATACGCTAAAGTTACCAAACCCTATAAGGCTTACCTCGTCACCTCCTGCTAACGCTGATATTACGCTAGAGGTAAACGTATCGATAGTTTTGTTTGCCTCTTCTTGAGTTATGCTATGCTGAGTTGCTACGTGCTTTACAAATTCTCCCTTGTTCATATTTTAATATCCTTGTTTTTGATTGTTATTTATATTCTTTTGCCTAATAAGCTTATATTCACCCTTAGTTCTTGCTTCAATCCAAGCACCAAGCTCTTTAATCGGTAACTTCTCATCAGAAACATTTAGCCAATTAAGTAGTATAGACTTGTTGATAGTATAATCTTTTTCTTTGGATTGCGCCATATACTCTAAGCCTTTATCGTAATCTATTACTTTGCATCAGATGAATCATGGCTTGTATCTGAATCTTTGGATTCATTCTCGTCAACTGGTTTATCCTGCTTTGTAGAGGCAGTCTTTTTATCACCGCTCCTTTGCCTAGATTGATACTCCTTTATTTGCTGCATCTGTTTATCACGCTTTGCTTGATCTTTTTCAGTGACAGTACCAGCATTAGTTCCATCTAGATTATAACGTACTGTTCCTACTTTATGTATGGAGTAATATTTAGATTTACGAAAATACCATTTGATCCATTTGCTCAAAATTAGATTGGTAATATCTTTATCATCTTCTAAATGTTTTAGCATTTCTCTTCGGATGCCAACAGCAAGCAGAACTGGCTTATCCATATTGATGATGGTTGGAAACTTAGCATGCAACACTGTGTATATAACATCAAAGTCATATTCTGATTTTTGCTCACCCTTTTGTTTGTCCCTTTGTTCATCTTTTGTTTTAAGATTTTTGTCTAACGGTAGGGTGGGTTGCTTTTCTGCTGGGCTGTTTTGCTCCTTGTCCTGACCGCCTAAGGTAAGAATAGGTCTACTTGATGTTCCTTCGCTTGTCATAAATATAATTATCTCTAATGGGTACCGGTTTTATAGAATATTACTGAGTTCCAGTTTTATTCAATTCTTTGATTTTAAAGTACATTAATATAAATGCAATCTTCTAGCCTTAGAGCATTATACAGAAAAACCTCCAATAAATCCAGCCAAACTAGATAGGGAATAGCGGAGGTAAGATTGCTCAAAAAATAGCACTCAACAAAAGTCATGTACCCATACAAGCCATATAGCTACACAAACAATATATGTAAACGCACGCTTCGCTCTTCGGCATTGACATATCTTATTTGCTTCGCAAGTGCGGCTCAAGATGAAAGCTGTGCTTTCATAAAGTAGCAAATGGTTGCTACATCTTTTTTCAA
>Ga0206126_10006574_pt1 | contig 10234 bp, 9 predicted proteins | sample Helgoland_Spring_5_FD_148621 | JGI IMG/M metagenome (GOLD analysis project Ga0206126, IMG submission 148621) | Pelagic subsurface seawater microbial communities from Kabeltonne, Helgoland, North Sea - Helgoland_Spring_Bloom_20160412_1 | ecosystem: Environmental > Aquatic > Marine > Epipelagic ...
CTCAGAAATAATTCCTTGATGTATCCCTTCTATTAAACGCTCCTGCTCCTGCCCTTCTTTGGGTACTATAATTTTACCCATATAGACAGGGTTTGTGAGTAATTTAGATAAATTATTTCTACTTACTTTAAATCCTTTACTAAGAAGCTCTAGCCTTATGGTTACTTGAGATTTACCTTGCACTATTGCTTTAAAAGCAAATTGAATAAATTTAGCCTTTGGGCTGGGCTGTATGATAGGTCTATTATTTGGATCCCTTTTGTTTGCATAGCCCATAGGAGCCTTTCTACAATACCTTCCCGCTTTTAATGACCCTCTGATACCTCCACGTATTTTAATTGACCTACGGTCATTGTCAATCTCTGGGAATACTAAATTAATAGCGAGCATCGCTTTACTCTCTGGGATGCTAAAATCAATGGGCTGTTCAATGGCTTGCACCTCAATACCCATTTCTTTTAATTGGCGAATCATTAAAAATGAATCTGTAACATTTCTAGAAAAACGATCCCAGGTGGTAACTAACAAATAATCGATGGTGTTTTTGTTCTTCTTTGCAAAACGTAAAAAGTTTTGATACTCTGGACGGTTAAAGTTTTTGGCCGAATGGTCTTCTTTATAATGTGCAACAATTTCAATATCCTTGCGCTTACAATAGTTTGTTAATTGCTCAAATTGAACTCCTAAACTAAATCCTTTAGCCTGCTCTTCGCTGCTTACCCTGGACATTATTACTGCTCTTTTCATTGCTCACTGTTTTGGAAAGCTTCTAGTTGAGCGTTGGCAAAGAGCTCAAAGAAAACTTTGATTTGTTGTACTTGTTGGTCTGTTAGTTTTTCTTTTCTGTTTTTGTTTAAAATGATTTTACATTCATAGTTTGATAACATGATGTTGATGCATGTACAATTCCTTTGCTTTTTACAATAGGATTGTTAGGTATCAATAGATCTGAGGTATTCAGTATCATAATTTGTATTTCTTGGTGTTTTCAAAATTGACTATACTCCCATCTACAGTTTTAATAACAATGGTTGAGTAATCTCCTTTTTGTATGTGTTCTATAATTCTGCTTTCTGCAACAACTTTCTTAGTCGTTTTAATTTCTAAATGTGTTGGCTTAGCTTTTTTAAACCGAATTATTATGGATTCTAGGTTATTGTAATTCCTTCTTATCATACGGAGCGTTTTAGTCTCTTCATTAGATAAAATTGAAATAGATTTTGTCTCAAAAGCATCTATATCACTAGATAAAAAGGGTTCGAATATTTTATAGAAAGAAAAGCTAAAATGATCTTTATTGAATTTTTCTCTTAGTTCATGTTCTTCATTGAATTCAATAAACATATTCAAAAGACTATCATCAAACACAAAATAATCTTCGGGTGCATCTTTATAAAAAAAGAATTTATAATTGTTTTTGTTCGCAATAGTTGAGAAAACATACCTTTCAAATTCAGTAACATAAAATTCTTGGTGGTTATCTGAGGTTTGTAGCGCCTTATTTTGTGCAATCTTTTGGTTGGAGCTAAAGGAATAGTGTAATTTCTCACTCAATTTTTTTCTAATTGCTTTAACATCGTTATAAGAAAAACCATACTTAATCAAAGCTTCAACCATCTTTATCCATACGTATTGCACAAAGCTTATCGCTGTTTTTTTATAGTCTGTTTTTATTGTACCTAAACCAAGGTCAATATCAAGTAAATCGTGATTTTCCCAGTTTAAAAAATCAAAATACAGTACATCTATTTTTGTTCTTAAGAAAATAGGTGCGTAGATATAATTGATTAAACTATCTGGGTCTGATAGCTCACCAAAATAAGGATCTAAAGTAAATTTATTTTTCATAAGTCAAAGAAACAAAAAAAATATTAATTTTAATACTTTTACCAAATATTTTCAATAACTTGCCTTTATTAAATGAACTCATTGTAGAAAATAATGAGAAATTATTAAAGGAAATAATTTTTGTTTTTTGAAACAATCACAAATAGTGAGTAAAAATAAAGAGACAAAAGTAAACACGTGTAAACAAGAAGTAAACACGCTGTAGATTAATAATTTATAAACAACAAAACTTATGGAAAACAACATACATTATAGAAACATGACCCTTAGTACAAGGGTCTCTGCAGCTCAAAAAGCTGAATATGTAAAACTTGCTGGTAAATATAACATTAGCCTATCTGAGTGGGTACTAACACTTATAGAACATCATAAAAATGGGTATGGGACAATTGGTGACCCTACTCCTAAAGAAGTAAAACTAGACAGAGAAATACAATTAAAAAATAGGCAAATACAAAAGCTAAAAGCGCAGCGCGATACTACAGATGAATATGCAGCCAGTATGCAAAAAAGATCTAACCAAGCTGTAATAGACCGTGATGACTCTAACTTTGCCTTAAAAGAGGCATTAGTAGAAGTTGAGAAGTATAAAAAGAGATTAAAAATTGCCGAGTCACTCATTGGAATAGAGAAACCTAAAGAAAGTAACAGCAATTATTTAATCAATCCTGTATCTGTTAGCCTTGCAAGTATTTTAGCAGTGGTTGTTTTTGGGAGAACATTTAGATAGAAATATTAGATACTCTTTCAATTAATTGAATAAAAAGGCACTAAGTAAACTTAGCTTGCTGAAAACTCTGGTTAAGATATAAAAGCACTTAAATATATGGGATACTATGGTTTGCCGTATTATTTAAGTGTTACTTTAAAAAAAAGCTCGATATTGATTACAATTAAAAATAACAGGAAAAATAGCTGGGTTTTAATTTTAAGAATACGCACTAGATTTGCATTGTTTATTAAATGGGATACAAGTGTTATTTGTTATATTTGAGTGTATTTAATAACAACTAATAATATACCCGAAATTTTATAGGATAACAACAATAACATTATTGTTATAATACGTTGGGGCAAATGCGAAAAATATAACTTGAATATTATGAATGATGAATTAAAAGACTTTGATTTCAAAGCTGTAAAAAAATGAGCAGAAGTTACAATACATTACCAACAGCACAAAAGATACTTAATGAATTCAGAGATAAGTATCACAAAACTGTTGAGGACTGCCGTTCTGATATTCGACCAGATTGGGACGAAACTGGAATTACTGGATACTCCTATAAAGGCATAGAAGACAAAGACCGACACTTTATATATCAAGCTATTGGGACGCTTGGACCGGAATTGAGGTCTGTATTATTCGACTTTGATGTTTCAGGTCATTTTATTACACCAGAAAAGGCGGTAGAGTATCTTAAAGTACGTCTTGCTCTTATAAAATCAGAATTAGAGGGATTACAAGAGTTAAGGACGAAATATTCAAATAATGGTGGTACACCCTACCCGATTGCTGTCAGTATAGAATACCATCAAAAAACTGTTGATATATTGGGTATTGTCTTAAAATTGGATGAGGTTCAGGATGTATTAAACCCTGGATATGTAGAAAGTCTTGAAGAAGAAAATATCTCAATGAAGTTTGAAAAACACTGGCGAAAAGAATTACGGAAATACGGTTGGCAACTATTTACGTTTTTGATTTTCTTGGCAGCTGTTGTACTTCTTCTCATTTATCGGGCATCATATCCTTGGGTAGGAATTATAGCAGGTATAATCCCAATTGCGAATAGCTTCATTACTAAAACCCCAATTAAAGAAAGTTTTCGAGCATTTTTTGGAAGTAAGCTAAAAGAAGAAAAGTTTAATTTATTTAAAGAAGCAAAATTCGCCAACAAACTAACCATATAAAGCAAAGGACAAAAAGAATATGAAAAGCACAGTGCCCCAACAAAACCTAAAAATAACCCTGCGGGTCGCTAAAGCTTATTTTTAGTCAAAACGTTAGGTACAATAAATAAATAATATTGAAAAAACTAGAAGACATATTTAAACAAGCGGTTAATAATGCGAAAGCAATTATACCTACTAATCAATATCACTTTAAACAAGCAAACAATGAAGGTGTAGAAAAAGATTACTCAATCAAACATGAACAGTTTGTTAAAGGGCTAATTAATAAATTTGATTCCTATCCATCTTTTTCAAAAGTATTCATAGATCACCTTGAGGGTCAAAAAAACATTGTTGCTGCTTTTGCATCAACACCAGTTTCTTTTTCTGACGCCTGGAACATGAGGTCTGAGGAGCTAATTGCAGAAGATGTTGTTGCCTTAACCAAATCAGGAGGTCATTTTCAATTCAATCAAATACCCTATGGTTTTAATAAATCCGGATCAGGTCTGTATCAAAATAATTATGCCAGAGGTTTAGTAAAGTCCTTTGGGTCTGGTTTAACAAAAGGCTTTCGTCATAAAACAGGTGGAGTCTATGAAGAAGACTCATTAAATGAAATGGGAGTTTTCACGTATGCTACCCCAAATAATGCTTCCGGTATGATGGAGTATCGTTTCGCAGAAAAATTTTCGAAAGAACTAGGGATACCTCTTGTCTACATCATAACCCAGTGGTTTAAATACGACACAAAGTTTGAAAAACTCAATAATTGGATTTACATGACTGGTGTTGCAAAAGTAGTTGGCAATGCTAACCACCCTCACACTCCAATTGAACTTCAATTAATATCAAAAGATGAAGCTCTAAAGCTAATTGATAATCTTTTGAATGCATTTCAAACTAAAGGTGATTTTAGAATTAGACCGCCAATGCCAGAGCATTTGCGCTTAGGTTGGTCATATGATAAAATTAAATCTGACAAAAAGAAAAGAGCTTTAATAATTGATTACGCACATAAACATAACTTGAGATGTCCAGGAGATCTTTGTGATCATTTACAATTTCTCAAACTGAAGAATTCCAAAGTTCATATTGGTCATCGTATTTCTCAAAAGTGGAATTCACAAAATTCAGGTGTTGCTGATGTACATCATCCTTATAATTTGTACCTCTCCTGTGGAGAATGCAATATCAGTTTAAGCGACAAATACCCAACCGAAATAGATAAATTAATAAATGAAATGGGAACTATTGGCGATTGGTTAATGAAAGACCTATTAAACGAATAAAACTGAACCTAACAATTTATAAACGGCATTAAAATGACCGTTTATACTAAACGTTATAGAACATAAAAAATAACACTTTAACATGTCTTATAAAGCTTTCTTTGACGGACCCAATAACTATAAAAATAAGTTTGATTTTTATGAACAAGGTGGCTCTCCTTTGCTACTTGAGAAATTTATTGAGATTATTGAGGAACAAAAGAATGAAATTACAGAAATCAACAATTCATGGTATTTATACAACAATAGATACCTGCATGATTACTTGAAGGATATTTCCAAAAATGGAGTTGTAGTGAACGTTATTACTATTCCATTGGAAGGTTATGATAATTCCAAACCTCAAATATTAAAAGACCTTGCTACAGGAAAAAAGCGAAATGAAAGAGTAACAAAATATTCTTTGGCAAGGGAAATATTTAGAGAGATGTACAAGTCTGATGAGTATCCAAATTACAATGTATACTTTTTCCCACATTTATATGTAAGAAGTGAGTACGTGAATAAGTTTTCAAGAGGTTCTTTACCATATTCACTACATGTAAAGTCTGCGTACATAAAGAAAAAAACTGGTTATATAATATTATTAAGTTCTTCAAATTTAGCTGTAAGAGATCTAGTAAAATATGAATCCATGATTTGTATTCAAGATGAAGCTAATTTTGAGAATGAATTTAAATCCTTTTACAACCACTTAATAAGTAACTCTATCTGCATTAAAAATTATAAAAAAACGTTCAATACAACTTGTAATAGTTTTGACTCTATTGATTTTAAAAACACATATTCTTCATTCATTACTGCACCTTTTTATAAAAATTCTGCAAATGACTTAGATAAATCATTGTCTGAATATATATTGTCAGCAAAAGAAAGAATAATCATTTGCGCACAACATTTAGCTGCCTTTAACTATCAATTTAATGCAAAATATCATTCAACAATTAAAGAAAGTGAAACACGCAAGGGTGTTTTAGGTGCTGTTATAGATATGGCTAATAAGGGTTTACAAATAACTTGTTTATCACAAACATTTGCTCCACCATCTAATGAAGAAAATAATTTTAGAGGAATAAAATTTAGAAGACCAGCAAACACCAGTAATTTTCAACATTTTTTTACCCAACTTGCTCTTACAGAGAATGCTGAATATTTTGTTAACGAAAATCTGCATTCAAAATTTATTATTATTGATAACAAAATGATCTATTGTACATATAACTTTACTCCAACCCAATTTATCTATCTTGACAAGGTTAATATCTCTATATTTAGAAATATGCCAGAATTAAGCTATGAAGGAATTCATTGTGAAGTAGGAATGCATGTTGTTATTGAAAATGAATCCTTTTTGAAGTTGTTTGAAGAAAATATAGAAATAATAAAAAAAAGAAATGAAACTATTCAAGTTAAATAGTAAAATATTTAACGCTCTACAACATTGTATATAGCGCATTGAAACGTCCGCTTATACTCAACGTTGTTTCATTAAGAAAAACAAAAAAATGAGTGATATAAAAGAAATAACTGAAGCTCTAATTAAATTTAGAAATGAACGAGACTGGGAACAGTTTCACAATCCTAAAGATCTTGCTGTTGCTCTTAGTATTGAGGCAAGTGAACTTTTAGAAAACTTCTTATGGAAATCTCATGAAGAAGCAGATAAGGGGAAAGTAAAAGAGGAATTAGCGGATGTTATTGCATACTCTCTATTATTAGCTGAAAAATATGGATTTGATGTCAAAGATATTCTGCTGGATAAAATCAAAAAGAATGGAGAAAAATATCCAATAGAAAAAGCAAAAGGAACAGCAAAAAAATATAACGAGCTTTAATGATTTCGTCACTAGTAAAAATAAATCATTATGACTTTGAAAATAGTCTATTCGAAGATTTTAGCACAAATCATTTCGCTAAAGACCTTTGGCCTCTTGTTTACATTTTAAGTGATGGTGACACCAAAACTGCATATGTTGGTGAAACAACAGATGCCTACTCTAGAATGGGTGCTCATTTAAAGCACAAGACCAAGAGTAAACTTACATCTGTCCATTTAATTACTAGCGAAAAATTTAACAAATCTGCAACTCTTGATATAGAGTCCAATCTAATAAAATATATGTCAGGAGATAACACGTTTAATTTATTAAATGGAAATCTTGGTCTTGCTAATCACAATTATTATCAAAAGAAAGAAGTTTACTGGGATATTTTTAACACTATTTGGAATCAACTCAGAACAGCAGGAATATCTAAACACTCTATAGAGTATATTGACAATTCTGACCTCTTCAAATACTCGCCATATAAAAGTTTAACCAAAGAACAAAGTCAAGGATTATTACAAATATTACAAAGCCTAGCAACGGGAAAATATGAAAATACTATTGTGGAAGGAGGTGCTGGTACTGGTAAGACAATTTTAGCTATTTTCATATTTAAAATGCTTTCAAATCAATTAGAAGATTTTAGTTTTAAAGAGTTCGGTGCAGAAGAAAATATTTTTCTAGATTTAGTTAATCAGATAAAAGAGAGAAACAAAAACCCTAAAATGGCATTAGTTGTCCCAATGTCTTCATTCAGAAGCACATTAAAAAAAGTCTTTAAAAACATAAAAGGACTTAGTGCTAGTATGGTTATTGGTCCTGCCCAGGTGAGGAAGGAAAAATATGATTTACTGGTGGTTGATGAGTCTCACAGATTAAGAAGGAGAGTAAATCTTGGAGCTTATTTTGGAGCTTTTGATAAGGCTTGTATAGCTCTTAAACTCGATAAGCATAATGCAAGTGAATTAGACTGGGTTACCATGCAATCCAAACATACTGTTTTATTCTATGATGAAGGGCAGTCAATTAAACCATCTGATGCCAAAAAAGAGCAATTTGATGTAATCAAAAGAAAAAAAGAAACCTCGCTTCTAAAATTAAAATCTCAGTTTAGAGTAAAGGGAGGAAATGCATATGTTGAGTATATAGATTCTTTGTTACACGATAAATTAAAAGAAGACTCTTCAATATTCAATTCTAAAGAGTATGAGTTTACCATGTTCGATTCGCTAAAAACGATGATTGAACAAATAAAATTACGTGATAAAGAAAGTGGGCTTTCAAGACTTATTGCTGGCTATTCCTGGGCATGGATATCTAACAAGAATAAAGAAGCTTTTGACATTGAAATAGATAAAGTAAAACTAAAATGGAATGGCACTTCAAATGATTGGATAAATTCAGATGGAGCTGTCAATGAAGTTGGCTGTATACATACTACACAAGGTTATGACCTTAATTACTCTGGGATAATTTTCGGAAACGAAATATCCTTCAATCCTGAGACCAAAGAAATTATAGTTAAGGAAGAAAACTACTTTGACAAAAACGGAAAACAATCTATTAAAGAACCTAACCAATTAAAAGCCTTTATTATAAATATCTATAAAACTATTATGCTTAGAGGCATAAAAGGCACATATATCTATGTATGTGACCCCCTATTGAAAGCTCATTTTGAATCTTTTGTCCCTAAATACACAATCGACAAAGTCCATAGCAAACCTTTCTTTAAAACAGAGAACATCAAGCCTTTTGAAAATTCAATCCCACTTTACAACTTAAAAGTAGCAGCTGGTTCGTTTGGAGAAATACAACAAGTTGAAGATTTGGAGTGGCTTAATATTCCTGACAAAATTAAACCGAGTAAAGACCTATTTGCATGTCAAGTAATTGGTGAGTCTATGAATAAAGTAATTCCAAATAAAGCATACTGTTTATTTAGAAAATATTCAGGGGGCTCAAGAAATGGTCAAATAGTCTTGGTTGAAAACACAAATATGCATGATTCTGATTTTGGTTCTTGTTATACTGTTAAAGAATATGAGAGTAAAAAACATAAAGATGGAAATGGCTGGAAACACCAATCCATTATTTTAAAGCCTTTGTCAACTGACAGCTCTTATGCAAACATAGTGTTAGAGAATGAAGATTTGTCAACGTTTAAAGTAATCGGAACCTTTGTATGCGTTATAAAATAAAAAGGAAAATAAAACAATTTGTATAGTGCATAGAACCCTTCGGGATGTTACGAGGACATACATAAAACCGTGAAATAATCTCTTACACTTTCTGTTTCTGATAAGGATATGAGTATAACGGATGGGTAAGTTTACGTAGAAATATTAACTCAAAATGAATCAATAACAATGTTCTTTATTACCGAACCAGATATAAACTTCCGTATTAAAGGCTCAAGAGACCCTCTGGGTTTCCAGCCTATATGGCAAAAATTGGGTCGTAAGGTAATTAAGGATTTGTCTACGGTATCTGTACATGTTAGAGATTTTCAAATAATGTCATTTGCATGGTATTTCTGGGGAGATAGACCTGATAAAAATTTTATGGCTTTCTTTTATAAATTCGAACAAGCCTGCGCCTATACCAGAGAATTGTATTTAGAAAAAAGTGGCTATAATGGAAAAGAATACGTAAGTAAAAGAAAAAACGCCTTAAGCTTTAGATTATCTACAAATAAGGCTGATACCATATTAAGTAATCAAAAAACCTATGGAGTTTTTGGTAAATACAATCGTCCGTTTACCGAGATGAGAATTAAGTACCAGGATGATTTTATATCGGTCATGGAATCTGCAATTCAAACAAAAACAGATTCTAAAAAATTATTGCAATTGATTGACACCTTTATCACTGAAGATATCGTAATTATCACAAAAGAGGAGTTACAGCCAATTGCTGATTTGATAGGACAATTAACAGATAAAGAAAAGCAATTTTATGAAAGGCTCATCTTAGAGGCTCCAACGCATAAATGCCAGAATGAACTCTATCATTTGTTTAAAAAAAATCCCGAATTAAGAGAAAATACTTTTCAATTATATCCGTTTATTGAATCGGTATTAAAACATGATATAAGCAATGATTTAAAAGCATGTTTGGTAGAGATAAAAAACACGGAAAGTATACTATACGCTTACGCGAATCTGTTTCGGCATTTACAAAGCAGGCCGGTTTGGCAATTGCAAGAGATAAACCAGCAGGAGATTTTTAATTACTTTCCTGAAAAACAAGATTATATCTTCGGAAAAGATGCCGTTTTAATTTTAAATGAAGAATTAGAATCACTAGCAAAAGATAAATCAAAAATAGCATTGGCTGCCGTAAAAAGAAATGAAACGGTAAGTGAAAAAA
>Ga0206126_10006576_pt1 | contig 10233 bp, 11 predicted proteins | sample Helgoland_Spring_5_FD_148621 | JGI IMG/M metagenome (GOLD analysis project Ga0206126, IMG submission 148621) | Pelagic subsurface seawater microbial communities from Kabeltonne, Helgoland, North Sea - Helgoland_Spring_Bloom_20160412_1 | ecosystem: Environmental > Aquatic > Marine > Epipelagic ...
TATTTACCTATGTTGGGTTATAGGCCACAACAAATTCCTAAAATTTTAGAAATTCAGTTGTCAATTCCTAAAATTTTAGAAACTCAGTCAATTCCTAAAATTTTAGAAATTTGTTTGTCAATTCCTAAAATTTTAGAAACTCAGACAATTGTCAATCAGGAAGCAATTCCTAAAATTTTAGAAATCTTGGAGGCAATTCCTAAAATTTTAGAACGGAGTCAAATTAAAAGGCGCTCCGTGACGATTTGATTTCAATTAAATGGCGCTCCGCGACGGCGCTCCACGACTTTCAATTAAAACACAACAGCCTACAATGTCAACGACACAAAACAATACCAATGTGATGGACTCATGCGAGTCAGAAGACGAATGGGTATGCAATGACGAGGTCAGTAGACTATCAACAAGGTCGGTTGACTTGTTTCACATCCCTATTACGTCCAAACAATTGCATTTACCAAATCGTCCCAAAAGCAGGCAATTACAAAGGCCCGACGTGGGGAAAAAGCGACTGGCGATAAAGAGTGGCCTGTTGCCCACTGTTTTGGTCAGCCCAATCTGTCCTGCAGCCAAAAGGATAAAGACAGAATACAACCGACGTATTACGGTCATTCGATGCTCTATTCCAGATGCCTATACCAAAATTAGAAAATTGAATTATGAAAGAAAAGAATTGACAAGAGGTGCCGAGATTAACCATGCTGAGATTAGCAGAGTCCAGAGTGAATTAAACAAGAACCATGATATTATTTTTAGAGCACAGTCTCAGATGCGAATTGCTCACCGACAAAAAAAAACAAAACTTGAAAAAATCAAAACCCCTGCCGTTTTCAGGTATTTGACAAACAATGACAAAAAAGCTGCAAAGTTGGCCAAATTTAACACGTGGTCACCGTTATTACAGTAATTTGCAAGCAACGCAGTGATGGCACGCGCGACCGCAACGCTGAAGCCATCCGTGCATAGAAGCACTGTGAGCAGAGTGCTGGGGGGCAGTTTCCGTGCGGGCTTGCTTCGAGCTGGACAAGGAGGACGAGGAGGACATGGTCTTTTTTTCAGCACCACACGTTTTGATTTGAACGCGGGCCAACTCCTGGACCAACTCCTGGGTCAACTCCTGGGTCAACTCCTCGGCTTGGCCTGGGTCAACTCCGCGGACCAACAAAAAATACTAAAAAATAATGAACCAGATTTTACCCGGTCAACGCTTTCTCAAAGCAATCACATAGCCGCCTGTCGTCTATACTTAGTGTCAAAAGGTTATCCTAAAATTTTAGAACTTCGATGGGCAATTCCTAAACTTTTAGAAATCTGATTGTCAATTCCTAAAATTTTAGAAATTCAGACAATTCCTAAAATTTTAGAATTCAGTATTAATTTATTTATTTAGAGTGTCAATTGTATTTACTTATGTTGGGTTATGGGACCAAAACAATTCCTAAAATTTTAGAACTCTGGTAATTCCTAAAATTTTAGAATCTGAGTCAATTCCTAAAATTTTAGAAACTCAGGCAATTCCTAAAATTTTAGAATCTGAGTCAATTCCTAAAATTTTAGAAACTCAGGCAATTCCTAAAATTTTAGAACTGAGTCCATTCCTAAAATTTTAGAACTTCGATGGGCAATTCCTAAAATGTTAGAACTCTGGTAATTCCTAAAATTTTAGAATCTGAGTCAATTCCTAAAATTTTAGAAACTCAGGTAATTCCTAAAATTTTAGAAATCTTGTTTTCCTAAAATTTTAGAAATTCGGTTGTCAATTCCTAAAATTTTAGAAATTCGGTTGTCAATTCCTAAAATTTTAGAAATCTGACATATTGGTGTATTTAAAGTTCTAAAATTTTAGAAATGCAACTCATTATCAATGCCGACGATTTGGGCTATAGTCCACACCGAGATGCTGCCATCTTTGAGTTGTTTCGCACAGGCAACATCACTGCGGCTTCTCTGATAGTCAATGGCCCAACCGCGGCAGCCGCTAGCGAACGAGCGCGCTTGGTGGGATTGCCCATTGGCCTGCATCTCAACTTGACAGAAGGCGAACCATTGACGACAGGCCTCGCAGGAGCCGATGGCAAAATGGCATACAAGATGGAGTTCCGAAGGCTTGCGCACTGTGCATCAAAATCCTTTCTGGAAGCAGTGGACGAAGAAGTCGCCGCCCAACTAGAAAGGTTTAAGGCCTTGACTGGTGCCTATCCGAAGCACGTCGACGGCCATCAACACGTGCACATACTGCCAAACATGCCGACCCTAATGGCCCCCGTTTTTAAGTTGTACGGTGTTCAATCCATTCGTATTCCCGAAGAGGACGTCGATGATTACGAGTGGGTCTCTGCAGAAAGAAAAAAACATTATGATATACGCTACTGTGACGCGGTGGCCGCAAGAATGGTCTACATGAAGCACAAATTCCAGTTAAACGACTCCTTTGTAGGATTCGCGTTAAGTGGTGCCAACATGACTGCGAAGCGAATAGAACAATGTCTCGGTCAGGCGACTGGCCTCACCGAAATGCTCGTTCATCCGGGTTTTTTGCCAGAAACTGAAAATGTGACAGCGTTCTGCGACACATTTGATGTAGACCCTGGGCGTCGGGTGGAGTTTGATTGTTTGAGCAATTTTGCCTTTCCTCAGAAAGTAGTGTCGTGGTCAGTTTTTTAGACCTATAATAGAAAGTTTTTTTTGTGTACATGTACGATTATAGTGCAATTCTTTGGCTTTTGAACTCTTGTCTTGTCGTCCGTGGAATGTATCTAGTCATGCACAAATATGCACTGACTTTAAACGTCAAATACAACTCTTTGCCAAAAGAACGACAACTGTATATACAGAAAAATTTAGTTAAATCGACGTATTTGGCCATTTTGACGATATACGCCACCGTGTTTGTCATTTGGCCGATTGTGTCCTTTGAATATTGGGACAATTACACAATACACCGTTTGGCCGCGATGTATGTTTCGAACGACATCGTGGGTCTAGTGTGTGTCGAAAATTTGCCCAAGACAACACGCATTCATCATCTCGTGACGACCGTCCTCGTATTCGTGGCACTGGGCCTTGACTTTCAGCACAATGAAATTGCCCAAGCGATGTTAGTCTATACCATGGCGTCGGCGGCGGCGTATGTGGTGAATTTTCACTTGGGTGTGCGTTGGCTGTGTGCAAAAGATGAGTTGCGTTGGTTGCGTTTGGGTGCCGGTTTTATTTACGCCATATGTTGCGGTGTCTCTTGGTCGTGGCATGTGTACTGGACACTTACGACGGCCAATTTTAATGCGTACCACCTCGGATATTTATTGATTATGGGTTGGATTGTTTACGATGATATCATTCTGATGCGCTGGTTGACGGAATTGTAGGCGGTTTTCAATCGCCAAACAAATAAACATGCATATAGCATTGAATGCGTAGCAAAAGCCGACTTGCCATGTTATTTTTTCAGTCAATACATGGCCGGGCAAGTTGCCGATGACAAATGCCATATAAAAATATAAAATAACTTTCCAACAGCGCATGTTAAATTTGTAGAGAGATGACAGCAGAATAACAAACGAAAAATTAAATAACAAACATGAAATAATATAAATCCAAATGTATTTTAAGTTAGCATTTGAATCAAACCATATCGTGAACCCATGTACAAACCCCACCAGAAAAGACACGATACTTGCGTTTTTTAATCGGACTTGGTTTAATGTTTTGGGCAAAACAAGTCCTGGATAAATATATGAATGATGACATATTTCACATTTTTTGCGTCTTGATATCATAATCCACTTTTGAATACATTCAAAATGAACACTTGCGCAACTGCCAGCACATTGACAGACGGAAATAAGGGAACCGGGCTCGTAACATATTCGACACGTGTTCATGTGCATGGGTGCCATTGTACGTATATAGGGCACTTGTGCAGAATGTGTGATGAAACTTCTTCGAGGTATTTGTTTGGGTTCGAAAGGCTCTGGCAAAACAAGCATCCTTGCACATATGCAACATAAAAATTGGACGAGTACACGTCCTACGGTCGGCGTCGACTACACCATATTTGTACATGATGATATACGGTTTCAATGCTGGGATGCATCTGGCGACCCCCGATACAACAACGTTGCGAAGGTTTTTGCCAAAGATTGCTCCGTCATTTTGCATGTATTTGACGTGACTTCCCAAGAATCTTTAGACGAAGCGATGCAGTGGAGAGAAACCATGGCATCTGACCAGCACTTTTTGATTGGAAACAAGGCCGACAAAACGGAACGAGCGGCGGGCATTTTAGCAGCACTCGAACAATATCCGGACATGCTCTATTATGAAATATCGGCCAAAAAGTTGCCAGACATTGAGCAAATGTTTGATTCCATTCTTTTAATTTGCCAACATTTGACGCAAGATCAGACAATTTCGTCTGGACAGACACGGGAATGTTGCACCATGTGCTAATGTTGTAGCCTTATGTACCTGAAAGTGTCTGTTGGCGTTCGCCACACTACAATAAATCGGTATATAAGGCCGGGCTGTATGAGCAATATTATGCCATATTTACCAGAAGTTGTTCGCATTATTGCAGCTCACGTTGAAGGCCTCACTGGAGGCAAAGCCATTGGAACCGGTTTTTTCTTAGCCGTTGACAACGACCAAGTGAAAGAAGAAGGTCTTCTATTAACCAATGCGCACGTGGTCACGAATTCACCTGTCGTTAAAATCATGACCACTTATATTGAGCATCAGGCCTTGCCGGTCACAGTCGTCGCTGTCTGCCACGACCGTGACTTGGCCCTCTTGAAAGTGGAACCGCAAGTCCAGCAATGGCTCAAACGAACCCTGTACGAGCGCTACCAACTGGACCACATTCCCGCCATGTCTTTTGCCAACTCCGACCAGTTGCGCACAGGCATGGAAGTTCACGCCTGTGGCCATCCTTTGGGACTCATTGACCAACAGTTTACCTCGGGAAAATACCAAGGTTGCGTTCATCTCAACAACGAAATTCGCGGCCTCTCCGGAGCTCTTATCAACGGGGGCAACTCCGGTGGTCCCACACTCATTAGTGTAGAACACGAATACACACAAAACATTCACGGCTTGCATTACTCTGTTCCATCCAACTATAATGTCATCGGCATCAATACCTTCAAGCTGACTGGGCAAAACGTGGACGGGGAAAATGGGTTCATTCATGCAAATACCGTGAAAAATACATTGCCGACATTGATGAAGCCCCTTTTAATGCGGTACGAGCGCGAGTCTCAAGTGATGGCCATGTTAAAAAAGATGCCCCCCCAACAAATAGCGACCACCACTGCACCGACGGCGGCGGCCGCCGCCATTCTGAATCATTTGAGCCCACAAGAATGTCAAACGATGCCCGATATCGAACACTTATGGACCCAAAAAAATATTGGAGGTCTCACCAAAGGCAAGCCCCGGAGCTTTGTCTCGTGGCTTGGCCGTCATGTGTACAAACCCGACGCTAACCACATGCACATCGGCGGTCCAGAACTTTTATCCAAAGTATTGTCCTTTGCTGCTGACGACGACTGGCAAGGTCTGTTAGAGTGGAAAGATAATCGTCGTTGGGGCATCGTACGCCAAGACATGGCCGCCACATCCGGACCCGAAGCCATGCCTCCTGTCATTCGTATTTTGCCGCCACCCACAGCACACGTGCATTCGCCACAAGTCGGCATTGTCTCACATCCCATCTTCTCCGCAGACCTGTTGGTTCACTACCAATGTCCTCAATTGGAAGACAAGAGTTGGGCGGCACAAGGAGGCGTTGTTGTCACGCACATGGCGCCGAAATCTCTCTACGAACAGGCCGGTGGCCAAGAGGGGGACATTGTTTATAAATTCAAGTCGGAAGCAACCGAAGCGGTATTGTCACCAGGTGGGACATGGTACTCGACAGTTCGTGACTTGCCCATGTCGTTGGTGGACTTGTGCAACGACGTACCTATAAATCAATCTATCACCATGTCCGTCCTGAGACGAGGCGGACAGTTGGTAGACATTACCTTCCAACATCGTGAACCGACCTACCAAGAGTTGCCCGCCATTCGTCAAACGTACGGATTTTGCGACGAGGGCAAATTCGAAGCCCAACAAAAGGCACAGGTCCAAGGGATTGTCTTTGCACCACTTCGGTTGCAGCATGTCGGAACATTCAAATTAGTTGAACACATGGCACCCACCAAGAGATACGACTTCAGAGTAGTCGTCGAAGCTGTCTCGCCAGAATCACCAGCCTACGCGACAGACGCTTTGCACGCCGGTGCCATTGTCACACACATCAACGACGAACCCGTTGCGACCTCCTGGAGCGAGTTTTCCAAACAAATTAGTCAGCCACATGCCGACACAGGATGTTGGGTCGTCGATACAGAGTATAACGGACAAAAAAGTAAATACGCTATGATAGCGAGAGCGAAACAAACCAAATAATTTATTCATATGTGATTCTTCTTTTAAATATTATTTTCAGTGTAACTATTATTTTTAAGTGTAAACATGTGGTACATACAGGCGCTCAACCGTCTAAACTTGACTGACAACATCCTACTGCCCACCGCCGATTTTGTTCTGACCAATGGCACTGTTACCAAAAAATTGAACGGTTGGTTGCCCTTGCATCACGCGCACATTGGTTACGAACTCATCCTAAAGGGCAAACGCATTGTCCAAGTGGTTGGCATGACAGCAGACTCCACACGCAAACAAAAACGCTCTGTCATCACGAAAACAGCACGACGAATAAAACAACAAAAGTTCGCACCCAAACAGTATACCAAAGAACGCTACTTAGACCAGGTCAACAAAGCAATCGAATCCATCGCTTTATGGACATGTGCTGTTGTCTACACACACTGGGAACTGCGACAGATGGACATTGAGCGCGTTTTCCTAGAACTGACGCGGAACGTGGAACATTTAGTCCGGCCGACATCCATAGCCAGTCGGCCGCGATTTCTATTTGAAAAAGACCATGCGAAAATTCTCATTCAAAAAACATTACGACAAATGGGCGAGTTACCCTACAACGACTGGCAAGGCTTTGAAGCAAGATGGGCATGGCAAAAGCAACTCGACACCGCGGCACGTGAAAAGCCGTCGGAACACATTCCACACATCGAGAAATACCAAGACTTGTGGACAACCACCGAAAATATCATTGATACCCGTGCACTGGCCAGCGCACTGAGGCCAGACAACGTGACACTCATCGTCGGCTCGCCTTGTCCGTCTGTCATCGCAAAAGACGCCGTCGTCGTCGTTCGCAACCTAGAAGACGCATACCGGTGGAAGTGCGAAGTCAACTGGGGAACGATTTGTCTACTCAAAGTACCGTTCACCACAGAACGACGGACCGAACTTGGCGTGGCCGACGTGCACGAGCTGGCGTTTGACCAGACCATTTACATTCCATGGGCCCATCTGTGGAGTCAGTCACAATGGATTGCCGTCACCGACAAAAATCCCGTACACATCACAGCTATTGGCAGACTTGACCAATGGCCCGCAGGCAAGGGACAAGTATTTAGAGACATGCTTGATTCTAAGAAATTTGACCAAACCAAATGCTACCATGCTGCCGCCGATTGTGTAGAAATGATCGACACGGAAGACGTCCAGGAGTTTGTCACACGTCAACAGCAAAAACACAAAGTCGTGCAGTGCTTCGGCAGTTTCAAAGATATTAACTGTGACAGAGTCTTTTTGACAAAGCCGTACCGCACGCGAACCAAAAGACCCGTCGAAGACACGGATTTGCCACCGACATGTCAGCCCCTCTATGAAGAATTACGCGTGCACGCGCCAGACACTATCAAAGGCAACGCATCCGTCCAGGCCGTTCGATACTACAGAGGGCTCAAGGTGCCTGCCGCTGTCTACATCTGTTCCGAAAAAACAACACCCTTTGACATTCACGTCGCAAGGACCTACTGCAAGGACATCTTGTACATTGTTAACTGTACAAGATGTCTTTTCGCCATGCAAAAGAGAGCACCCGCTAGAATAACCATCAATCCCTTTATCAACTAAAAAAAAAACTCAAGTCCCTGTGTTATTATATTTTTTGATGGATGTTCTTTATAATCTCGACCGAAGCATCCCACCCAATGCACGCATCCGTCACAGAAATACCATACTTCAAAGGCCTTTGCTTGATATCTTGATTGCCGTCTCCAATAAAAGACTCCATCATCAGACCTCGCACGCGAGGATGGCGGTTGGAAGACAAATACTGCAACACCTCCTTTTGAACTTCCCAATCTTTACCAGAATTGCCATGTGACGCGTCTATCACAATGCCTGTTGGCATCTGCTCCTGGTCCAAAGCGGCCACGACAGTCTCCACGTCTTCAACTCTATAATTCGGAGAGACTCCGCCGCGCAGCACCAGGCAGCAGTTCGGATTGCCGCGTGTATGAATCGCAGACACGCGACCATCCGAGTTTACACCCATAAAGACCTTGGGCTCCGAAGCCGAATGAATGGAATTGATAGCCACACCCACCGAGCCGTTGGTGGCGTTTTTGAAACCAACCGGCACCGAGAGACCCGACGCTAGTTCGCGATGAGGCTGCGATTCAGTGGTTCTCGCACCAATGCACACAAATGAAATCAAATCGTCAATGTACTGCGGCGCAATCAACGAGAGCGTTTCCGTCGCACACGGAATGCCAATTTTTGTAATGTCGATAAGTAGCTTGCGACTCAACTGGACTCCTCGCTGCATGTCGTTTGTACCGTCCAAGGTCGGATCGTGCAGGAAGCCAGACCAACCTTTGCGAGTCCTCGGCTTTTCAAAGTAAGTGCGCAGGACGAAAAAAATGTGAGGACATTGCTGTGACAGATTCAACAATTTGGAGGCGTAATCTAAAACAGCCACTGAGTCGTGCACGGAGCAAGGGCCCACAATTAATAACAAGCGCGAGTCGGCACCCGATAAAATATTCACAATTGTTTGCCGCCAATCGCGAATCTGACCTTGCAAAATCCAAAAAATGGCAACTGCGCTGCAGCGCACAAAGAATTTGAGGTTCAGAAGACGCTATTCAAACTGTCTTCTGGCAGGTACTCTCGTGCGAAGGTTCCAGAACCGTATCTTTTCCACGTGGAAAATAAATCGTGTCAGTACAACATGGAAAAAGTAAACGCGTTGTCTACATCGGAAGGATTATTGTACCAACTTTACATGGGGGCCGACAAATACAATCACAAATATATCACCGAAACACAAATTAGAGGTTGGTACATCGGTTATAAAGAAGCAACCAAAATATTTCCAGCAGACATATTGACGCCAATGGTTCAAGACATGGGTAAACTGCTTTGCAGAAGCATTATTCAAGGCCAAATTTATCCAACGGATGTCGAATGGTGTGTAGGCGCTGCATCTGAATCGCCAGTAAGCTACCTCATGGATTTTAACGAAGTTACAAGTATCGACTGGAGTTATCCATATCGGTCCATAATTTCAAAAATAGCTTCTGACATGGCGAACGAACCATATTGGCCACTCAATGATTCTAAGTACCCGTTTGGCGAACTATTCTGGGATAGTTTTCAAGAAGAGGCTGAAACGTTGCAAGGAGAACTCGAAGACGGTACACTTCTAGAACTTGCCAAAAATACCGCGAGTATAGAAGATTTTGACATCGAATTGTTTGCAATGTCCATCTCTGGAAAATTCGACGAGTTGATGCGTCAAAAACTGAAAAATAAACAAGAGATGAATGAAAACTAATGTATATTTATACTAACGAAATCTGAGTAACGAATGGATGCTGCCCCATATTTACGAAGCAACCGTCGTACTTTTTGCCAGTGAAGTGCGCCTGTTTGATGCTTTGCTAGCCATAATGCCGTCACACGTTTGTCGTCTCGAATACAAATTTCTTCGTTTGGATTGATGGACTGTTTCAAGAGCCATTTCAGTGCTTTGTAGTTTTGTAGACACCAGAATATAAGCGGTTTGTCATTTAAAAGGCAATTAGCACCATGTTTTCGAACAACGCGCCGCAGAATAGATAATTCCATTTATTATGTATTATATTAACAAATAAAAGTAAGTTAGAATAACTTTAAATTATTTTTTAAATTATCGTATGCATAAACTATGTTACATATAAAAGTTAAGATTGATTTAATTGTTATTTGTTGATTGAATTGTTACTTCTTTGAAATATTTAGGAAAGTTTGCCTCCGACGCGGTATTTCTCG
>Ga0206126_10006578_pt1 | contig 10230 bp, 11 predicted proteins | sample Helgoland_Spring_5_FD_148621 | JGI IMG/M metagenome (GOLD analysis project Ga0206126, IMG submission 148621) | Pelagic subsurface seawater microbial communities from Kabeltonne, Helgoland, North Sea - Helgoland_Spring_Bloom_20160412_1 | ecosystem: Environmental > Aquatic > Marine > Epipelagic ...
ATTCATTTATTGATTTTCCAGTTTTTTCTTGGAGATTTTTAATAATTGCATCTTCCATTTCTTTTGGTGACAATCCCATAGTCTCTTTATTAAATTTATGTACGCTAACGGTTTGTATAAGAATAGTAGCCGATTTAGGAACTCGAATTTTTCAAGTTACTACTAATTTTTATGCGGGCTACAATGCTCATATTTGCAACAGTTTCGGCTATTATTTTTATACATTGTTATGCACTTTTATTCCTTATCTCAATCCATTAATATCATATCTGGATACAAAATTCCAAACCAATTCAGATGTGTTCTGCCCTTGAAAAGTTGCGCTAAACCAAACATGGTCTCCACCAATATATTTGTAATGCTCAACAGAAACTAAACTATCTCCTTGATCATAAACATAATGTTCAATATTGTTGTCAATTGTTACGGCTGGGGTTAAAACTGTATTATTGAAATTAATCCAATGGTCCAATGTGCTTTGGGCAGAGTTCCAGTCACTACTCCCATTATAGGGAAGAACACCATCAGAGGTTCCGTGAAGATGTACTACTGGCATTGGATGACTGGTAGGTCCAGTACAATCTAACATCACTCCCGAAACAGATGCTACTGCAGCAATTAAATCACTTTTATAGTTCGCAAGTCCATACGCCATCATGCCTCCGTTTGAGTATCCAGCAGCATAAATTCTCTCCATATCTACATTATACTGAGATGAGATTTCAGTTATCATGGATTCAATAAATCCAAAATCATCAGCATTACTTTTATTGTCTCCACCTAATGGACAAGCGTTCCAATGAGATAAACCATCTAAACAACTACCTTGAGGATAGATTAAAATAAAAGTGTCAGTTTCTGCCAATGAGCGCATATCTGCTTCTTGCATATAATCACTTGCACTACCACCAAACCCATGAAAATTCAGCATTAGTGCAACAGAAGATGTTCCATCATAAGAGTTTGGTATATACAACACATATTCTCTGTTGAGACCGTCATGAACTATAGTCTGTGCATTAGTATTTGAGTAACATTCCTCTGGATTTTTATTATCATCTTTTTTACAACTGCTTAGAATTGATAATAAAATGGTAATTAGTAAAATTGCTTTTTTCATTATACAGTTTTTTTAACGCCTAATTCTTTTTTTTATTGTGTACAACGGTGGTGGTATGGCCAGTAAGCCTGTGTTGCGCCTGCGGCAGGCTTATTGGCTATTACCACGTGTTGTGCGTTCGTGCTTTTTGTTGTAACAAACTGTCACTTATAGAAGTGCTAAATTTTACTGCCCCTGTGACGTTCAAATGACCATTGTTATAAAAATAATCCTCGTGTCTAGTGATTTCACTATTTGAAAAATCTACTATTTGTGTATTGGTTTCTTTTGCAATTCGATTAACTAAATTGGGATAATCAGAATAATTTTCAAATGCATTCTGACCATTTTTATGCATCGGAGTAATAATTAGAATTGGAGTAATATTATGATTTCGTATTTTGACTAAAATCTCCTTAAATTGAGTTATTGATTCTTCTGAAAAGTTTAATTTTCTTAAGCTATTATTCTGGTCATGTGTATTTAAATAGGTGGCATCATGAGGTACAAATCCTTTTAAAGGATCTGATTTAATCATATCATTACATGATAAAATATTCTTTAAACCTAAAATTGCATTTTTATAGTAAGTATGGTTTGCTAGAACAAAAGAATAAAATGGAATGTATGAAATTTTAGTGTGTATTTTGGGGTATAGTTTCTTTATATTACGTTTTACAAATTTGTTAGATTTATGCGCTAAAAACCGCTCTGGAGAATGAATCTCACCTAGCTCGCATAAAGAAAAGAAGGCTAATCCAATTATTATGGTATCACAATTCTTAGAATAAGTTAAGAACTCGTCTATGAGAAACTTACTTTTTAATATTGGTGTACCATCAATGGCAAGATTATAAGCATTAGTTCGAAGCTTTTTTTCAAGTATATCAATATTAAAACCAACTTCTGATACAGATGACCCGATTATTAAAACATTTGGATCTATAACGTGTGACATGACTAGATTCACCTTTCCTGTTTGTGAATTATTTGATTTAGTAACTAAATATGATATTGACCCTTCAATGATATATAAAGTACTAAACATGAACAAGCAACAACCTACACTGTATTTAATAAATTTATTTATTTCTGTTTTCATGAATATATTTGCTAGAATTGAAAGTATACGAATTGTTCTACGTCAAAAGAACCGAATAATAGAATAGTAAGAATTATAAAAGTATAGATACTCCAACGTAATATAGGATGCATACGTATTATAGAAATTTCACTCAGTTTATCATTCTCAATTAAATAGTCTTGAATAAATAAAACACCTATTAATACAAAGTAACCGACAAACTTCCATAATGGTAACCCCAAATAAGTTGTCATACCTCTCAATTCTTTTGCTAATGGTAAACTAAAATCAAACAACCTCGATGTTATATATGCTGCGTCATTCATAGAATTAGACCTAAAAAATATCCAAGCAAAACAAACAATGAAAAATACTAGAGTTACCTTTATAGATGCACTTGCTCTGTGATACTTTGACTTTTGGATATTGCCTTTTAAGCGGATTAGATTTTCTACTATTAATATCACTCCATGAATGGCACCCCAAACAACAAATGTCCATTTTGCACCATGCCAAAAACCACTGACTAAAAAAACAATAAATATATTTGTTAGTGTTTTGGACTTAGAAACTCTATTACCTCCCAAAGGAATATAAACATAATCACGAAACCATGTAGAAAGTGAGATATGCCATCTTTTCCAAAACTCACCAATAGATTTTGATAGGTACGGCATCCTAAAGTTTTCCATTAATTTAAAGCCAAATATTCTAGCGGTTCCAATAGCGATATCTGAATAACCTGAGAAATCACAGTATATTTGAAAAGCAAAAAATATAGTTGCAACTATGTAATGAATACCCCCAAAACTCTCTGGATTGTTGTATACTAAATCAACAACATTAGAAAAGTTATCTGCAATGACAACTTTTTTAAACAAACCATTCAAAATCCGTATAAATCCAAATTGAATATTTAGAAAACTAAATTTTCTTTTAGTATAAAATTGAGGAAGTAAATGTGTTGCTCTTTCTATTGGCCCAGCAACTAATTGTGGAAAAAAACTTACAAAAGCTGAAAATGCAATAATGTCTGTTGTTGGTTCTAGTTTCCTTTTATAAACATCAATAGTGTAACTTAATGTCTGAAATGTATAAAAGCTAATCCCAACAGGAAGGATGATATTTAATGAGTTAGCTTTTATTTCTGTTCCGAAAAATGAAAAGGCTGAAATAAAGTTGTCAAGAAAGAAATTGTAGTACTTAAAGAATCCCAAGAATCCAAGATTTACTAGTATACTTGTCCATAGTAGGATTTTTCTTTTTACTTGATTTTCTTCGTTATGTAATTTTCGTCCGACTGAAAAGTCAACTATTGTGCTGAAAAGTATCAATGAAAGAAATCGCCAGTCCCACCAACCATAAAAAACGTAACTTGAAGTAACAATCAGCAAGTTTTGTAGTCTTAAATTTTTATTTGTCAAGAACCAATAGAGTATAAAAACTATAGGTGAAAAAATCGCAAAATCTATTGAGTTAAAAAGCATTTATTATCTTAATAGTTAATCGTTTATTATTCACACAATCTTTCTTTTGCATGACACACAACGTTTAGTATATGAAAAGTAGGCGATTTTGAAGCACGAAACTTTCGGTTAAACACAAATTTTGATACAAGCCAAAAGCCTTAAGTTTAGCACTGTTTCGCCTATTTTTTATATACATTGTTGTGCGTTCGTGTTTTAATTTCCTCAAAACAATATTGCGTAAATAACTTTGCACCTATTTTATCTAAGTGTATGCCATCTACAAATAGGGTATCGTTCCATCTATTTCTATTGGAATTTACATAGTGTTGTTTATTATTCATAATACTATCTATTTTTTTTAAATGTAAATGATATTTTTTTTTCTCAAACAAGTTTAAATCTTGAATTAAACCATCTCTGTGAGGAGAATGGAATACATAATATTTAATGTCGTGTTTTAGACAAAAATTAGATATGCTGTCTAAATATAAATATTCTGAATTATCAAGGACTTTATCGAGGTGATTGTTCAACCACCTCTCGTTATTTATATTAAAACCATCTCTGTTAAATTTTACCATTCCAAAATCATCATAATTTAGATATTCATAATCTTTATAACATTTTCTGATATAATTTACATAGTCAATATTCTTACAATAATAATCTAAATCAAAATTATATATTGTTGTATAAATAGTTTTTAAAATATTATTAGTTAAATAATATTTTAAAAAACTGTAATCAATTTTTTTTGAGCCTTTTTCAAAGTCAACAATATTTATAACAGAAATAAATTGATTGAACTCATATATACCATACAATTCTTTCAACAACTTATAACTTTCACTGATTCTCAAGCCCCATGATGAAACATTTAAATACTCATCATCCTTAAGCTCTTTTACAACTATATCTGAATCCAAATTATTTAAAGTCATAGATGAACCAATTGCTATTATGCTAGGGGAATTTGATTTGTTTTTGAGAAATCTAATTTTTTCATTATACGAATAACTACTTGAAAAGTTCAATGCTGGCAGGTTTTCTAGTCCAATTTTTTTAATAATTGTAAAAAAAATGATCCCAATAATTATTGTGGGAAATAATAAAAACTTAAATACCTTTCTGATAAATTTTCTCATGATTAAAATTGAAAATAAATAAATTGTTGCTCTTTACCACCAAACCAAATAATTGCAATGATAATTACATAATACAATGCATATCTGAGCGGTCGTTTCCATTTAATACCTATATGTGCAATTCCATATTGTCCTTCTCTCCCAAACCATTCAACCAAAACAAATATTAGAAGAAGTAATAGAATAACCTTATGTTTCATGTAAATACTAACCAATAAAAATGAACCAGGATGTTTAAATAAATCAGAAACATATTGAATTGCATGACTTAAATTTTCGGCTCTAAAAAATACCCAGGCAAAAACAGTTAAACTAAACGTAAATAGGATAGAGAATAGCTCTTTTAGACTAGGTAAAACCTTCCCTTGAGCAACTACTTCAAGATTATTGCGATTTTTATTGGTTAATAAAAGAGGTAAAAAGAACAAAGCATTTAATGCACCCCAAATAATAAAGGTCCAATTTGCACCATGCCAAAATCCACTAATAATGAATATAATAAAAACATTACGAATTTTATTCCATTTCCCTCCTCGACTACCGCCTAAGGGAATATACAGATAATCTCTAAACCAAGTAGAAAGCGATATATGCCATCGTCTCCAAAATTCTGCAATATCTCTTGAAAAATAAGGGAAAGCAAAATTTTGTTTTAAGTTAAAACCAAAAAGTCTAGAGGTACCTATTGCTATATCTGAGTATCCAGAAAAATCACCATAGATCTGAAAAGCAAAAAATATAGCACCCATAAACAAAGTGCTACCGGTATAGTCAGAAGAATTATTAAAAATATCGTTGGCATACAGAGCACAATTATCAGCAATAACAATTTTCTTGAATAAACCCCATAATATTTGCCGCATACCGTCTACGGCTTTAGCATAATTAAACTCTCGTTTTTTATAAAACTGAGGTAGTAAATTTGTTGCTCTTTCAATTGGCCCAGCCACTAGTTGAGGGAAGAAACTTACAAAGGCAGAAAAAGCAATAATGTCGTTAGTCGGTTCGAGCTTTCTTTTGTAAACATCTATTGTGTAACTCAATGTTTGGAAAGTGTAAAAGCTAATTCCTACAGGTAATATAATATTTAGGGAATTGGCATTTATTTCAGTTCCAAAAAATGAAAAAGCAGTTATAAAGTTGTCAAGAAAGAAATTGTAGTATTTGAAAAACCCTAAAAATCCAAGATTGAGCAAAATACTTGACCAAAGTAGAACTTTCCTTTTGGTTTCATTTTCTTCGACTCTTAGTTTTTGACCAATAGTGTAATCAATAATAGTACTGAATAATATCAGAGATAAAAATCTCCAATCCCACCAACCATAGAATAAATAACTAGCTGCAACTATCAGTAAATTTTGCAGTTTCAAGTTTTTGCTTGCCACAAACCAATACAGAGCAAAGACAATTGGTAAAAAAATCGCAAAATCAATTGAGTTAAAAAGCATTGAATTTTATGTGAAATTTAAGTTTGTGAAATTAGCGTTTTCTTGCATGACGCACAACGGTTTTGTATAAGTGTAGTTGCGAATTTAAGAGCAATTAACTCTTATACATTGTTGTAGCGCGTTTTTATTACTAATAATTTCCTTTTCCCTTTACACAATGCCTTACGCCTCCTCTTGGATTATCCATATCGCCAAGGTATCTAGGAATAATGTGACAATGAAAGTGAAAAACTGTCTGACCGGCTGATTCCCCGCAATTCATACCAATATTATAACCATCTGGTTTGTATTTCTGTTCAATAATTATTTTTGAAACACAGATTAAATGAGTTAGTTCTTTCTGTTCTACCTCTGATAATTCGAAATAATCTGTTTTTTCTTTATTACTAATTATTAAAAGATGACCAGGGGATACTGGATAATTATCTTCAATTATAAAGAAATGCTTTCCAACATGAATCTTTTTATCTTCAGTTAAATTTTTAAATGGATTACTCATGACACATGAATTATTTGAGGTTTCCAACCATTAATTAAATTTATATAACTCTGAAAAATACTCATTTTTTGTCTTACTTGCTGATGATTTGATGCTCCAAGACTCATCAAAATAGTGTTTTTTAGTGAATGTTTGTGTTCCTGAGTAAATAGAATATTTCTATTTATTAATTTTTCAAAATAGTATTTGTCGGGCGGGGTATTAAATTTACCATTATTGCCACGATTACATTCTTGACATGCTATCACGAGGTTCCATATAACGTTTGAATTTATTTTATCTGTAAATATTTGATTATTAAATGCGGAAAATGGGATTACGTGGTCCACATCAGGAAAGTCATTTTCACTTGATTTAGCGTTTACATTTAATTTTTTGTTACAGTAAAAACAACGTCCATGTTGATAAGGAATTAACACATCAACTGCACTTCTTAGATTTACTCTTTTTTGACCTTGTACAACTGAGTATATGTTTTTGTCATTATCATAGACTAATAGGTTAGGTGATAGTTTATTTTTCCATGCTTCTTCAACGACGGCCCATCTACTCTGGTTTTCTTTAGTTAGTTGGATTGCTATATCTGAAGTCTCAATTATTTGGTGCAATTTATCTGTCAAAATTATTTGCCTGTTGTCTTGATCATGTTCAAATAAAATATGTTCTTTTTTTATGGAGGAACCCCCGACGTTATGAAATGCATCAAACACATTATTATAAATATTTTTCTCTGCAATTGGCACAACTTTGTCCCAATCATTGTCTAATGAGAACTGATCAAAAGCCCTTGTAATTGAATTACTACCAGCTTGATATTGATTTGGATTTATTATATAATGCTTGTATAAAGATTTTAGAAAGCTATCTCTTAAATCTTTGTATGAAAGAGTTGAGTTTGCTGGTGATTGAAGTAGTGTATCAGCCAAGGCAAATTTGTATGTAGAAACATTTCTGCCGAATAAAAGAATCGTTCTAAGAGTTGAGAAAGGTGAAATCTCTTCTTCAACGTAATTCTTTATAATTGGCTTCATAAATTTAGACTGGTGTAATATGTGCTACAACGTTCAGTGTATGGTGTCGTAGCATCCCGCAGGGTGCTATGCACTATACACATTGTTATGCCCTTTTTATTTTTCACGTTCTGTTTTTAGCGTTGGCAAAGACATACTCTTTTGCAATTTTCGGATTGCGTGTCGGCTTGTGCGAATTGTAAATGTGTATGGCTTAAGCGTTGGCTATTCAGTTACTTGCTCAATTTTAAAATTCTAAACGCTCCTTGAATTACCAAACCAAAAACAATTGTTCCAATAATTAAGTCAGGTTTGCTTGAGTTCAACCAATTTACCAAAAATCCAGCGATTATAACTCCCAAATTTATGATAACATCATTTGAGGTAAAAATCATACTCGCTTTCATATGTGCTTCTTCTTTGCTCTTTGACTTTTGCAAAATGTAAAGGCAAATTCCGTTTGCGATAAGTGCAAAAATCGAAACAATAATCATTGTCGAAAAGTCGGGAAGTTTCTCGCCTCCGAAAAACCTTCTTAAAACTTCTACAAATCCAATAATCGCAAGTGTTATTTGAAAATATCCAGCAAGTTTTGCAATCCGTTTTTTCTTAATCAACGTTCCGCCAACTGCAAACAGGCTAATTCCGTAAACGAAACTGTCCGCAAGCATATCCAAACTGTCGGCAATAAGTCCCATTGATTTTGAGATTATTCCAGTTGTCATTTCGATAACGAAAAAGGCAAAATTGATTACAAGAACAGACCAAAGTAGCTTTTTTTGGTTTGCATTTTCTTTAAATTCCGTTTGGTTGGTCTGTTCGGTCGAAATTTTCTTTCCGCCTAAATTTAGTTCGATAACGGACTTTTCGATTTGGTCGGTTTCTCCGCTGTGAAAAACGGTCAATTTTCGATTCGGAATATCAAAGTCCAAATTCACAATACTTGAAATTGCATCCAATTTCATTCGGATTAAATTTTCCTCTGAAGGACAGTCCATTTTGGTTATTTCAAAGATTGTCTTTTGCATATTTCCTAACAACAACTTTTATTTTCTTGAATTGGTGGGCAAGGTACTGTTCCGTATGAACAATAAACACAGCAATCTCCCTCGTTTGGTTTCAACACCGTTTTGCAATTCTCACACTCGTAAAAGAATTGACAAGCGTTTGTTGGCATATCTTCCACTTTTTTATGTCCGCAGTTTGGACAAGTTATTTCAGATTTTAATATAGTTTCCATTAATTTTCTTTTTTGTCGGTTACTTTATAACCTGTTGAGTTAATTGCTTTCTCAATTTCCGTTTCATTGGTTTTGGTTTTGTCAAATTCAACGATTGCATTTCCATTTTCATAAGACGCTTTTGAGTTTACAATTCCGTTGAGTTTGTTTACTTCGTGATTGACGTGTTCTTCGCAACTGGCACAAGTCATTCCGCTGATTTTAAATTCCGTTGTTTTAATGTCCGATTTGTCAACTACAATTATTTGTTTTTCTGTGTTTGGGTAAAAAATTCCAGAATAATATGGGAAAGCCAACATTACAATTGCAAATACTGTTACAATACCTAAAAACTTTTTTGATTGAATAAATTTTGGTTTTTCGTCCGTCTCACAATCACAGTCTATTTCTTTTTGAGGTTTAAGTTTTTGATACCAAGCAAAGCCAAGAACTAAAATTGTCAGTCCAATTAAATATGGTCTAAAAGGTTCTATCCAAGAAAATGTTGAAACAATTCCACTTGTTCCTGCGATAAGAGCCAAAACTGGTGTAATACAACATAAAGAAGCTGTAATTGCCGTTAACAAACCTGCACCGATTAATTTGTTTTCACTTTTCATATCGTTTCTAAAATTTTGTTTTTATCAAGTATCTCAAAAAATGGGTTTAGCATTTTTTCGTATTCAGCCGTAAGTGAATAAAAAATCGTTTGAGCATCTCTTTCTGTTTGTAATAGGTTTCGGTCTTTCATTTTTCTCAAATGTTGAGAAATAGCAGAAATGTTCATTCCGAGAATGTCGCTTAAATCACAAACACAAAGTCTTTTTTCCTGAAAGAGTAGGTAAAGTATTTTCAGTCGAACGTTATTTCCGACTAATGAAAGTCCGTTCGCCAAATAGTCGAACGATTCGTTTAATTCCGAAACTGTGTCTTTGCAACGATTTATTTGTTCAATATCGGCTTGTTGTCTTATGCAAGAATTATTTTCCATAAAACAAAGTTACGGTTATTTCTTATTTAAGCAAATACTAAAATATATAATTTTCAGGCGTTGGGAAAATTTTAGCTCTTTTGGTTTTAAGCGTTGGATTTGTGTGTCGGAAAAAACCGAAAGTGCTAAAATATGCGGTTGGTTTTCAGCTTGTGGGTAACGGTTTAGCTAAACTGCGTTTAAATGCAGTTTAGGTTTTGTTAGGCAATTTTTTTTGAATTTAGCCAAATGTTATTGGGCTTAAATTGATGGTAAATTGTTAGAAC
>Ga0206126_10006587_pt1 | contig 10222 bp, 1 predicted proteins | sample Helgoland_Spring_5_FD_148621 | JGI IMG/M metagenome (GOLD analysis project Ga0206126, IMG submission 148621) | Pelagic subsurface seawater microbial communities from Kabeltonne, Helgoland, North Sea - Helgoland_Spring_Bloom_20160412_1 | ecosystem: Environmental > Aquatic > Marine > Epipelagic ...
CGCGAAATAGATGCGTTTGTCCCAATGATAACGAAAGACAACATCTAGCAACTCGAAATGGTCAAGATGTTTTAGTTTGTCAACATTGTGCCGCTGGACTTGAACTCAATAAAAATGTACGCGAATACAACTACAATGGCAAATGCGAATACTGTCCTCCGGGAAAATATTCTACTGCAACTTCATTATGTACAAATTGTCCCCAGGGATATTATACCGACAATAGTGGTAACACTGAATGTACGCGCTGTGATGGTGGCTATACCGACAATTCTGCATCTACATCTAATACACAATGCAAAACGTGCCCCTCTGGAAAATATTCTTGGGCCGGATGTAATGACTGTCGTATAGGTACATATAATGACGTGTCAACCGGCGTTAATGAATGTAAATACTGTCCAGGTCGCTCCAGGAATTCGGCGGAAGGTGCGAAAACAATCAGTTCATGTGACAAGTGTAATAATTTCGGTTATTATTGTTATTCGTTACCGGGTAATGGTGTACCACCCCCCTATAGAACGACATCGCCCATATCTCAACTACGAACTCCATTCGTGTGTGGCCATACCTCAACATTGAAAGATATGCTTTCTTTCGAGCTTCCGCCTTGGGAAAATTGTGCATAGACTGGAGGAAATATTATTATTAAGATACATATACTTTATGTCATGAAAAATTAAATAACTATTGAATCAAACGTATTGTCCGATTTTGTACGGGTTGTGTAGGCTGGGTGCCGTTCCGGAGAACCACTAGGCCATGATTTCGACCTGTTTATGTATCGTCGCTGTATAAAACCAACTTTCAAATTATGAAAACATCGTCTACGGCGACAACTAAAATATGCAATGGGTATTAAAAGAAGCCATAATAAATGCAACAGTGCCAAATCACTCTTTTTCTGATTCGGCAGAGTCAGATTGCTCGTCAGATTGCTTGACATATTGGGTACATTCAGATATGGACTCGGACTCGGACCTATACATTTACAACAAGGACCCTCGGCATCAGAAGGTGTTGCAGCAACAGGTGCCTGCACAGGCGTAGAAGAAGGCGTAGGCGTAGAAGGCGTCTGGCCGGTAGAAGAAGGCGTAGAAGGCGTCTGACCGGTAGAAGAAGGCGTAGAAGGCGTCTGACTGGTAGAAGAAGTAGAAGATGGAACAGGTGAAGGCGTCTGACTGGTAGAAGAAGGAGAAGATGGAACAGGTGAAGGCGTCTGACCAGTAGAAGACGGCGCTTGTGGAAGAGTTTTATTACAAATTTTTAATGTAAAATCATCGGTTTCATATAAAATTGTACACATTAGTTGTTAGCATAATTAATTGTATATTAAAAATCTATTATAATCCTCTTATTATTATTATTTCCAACCCTTTCTTCTTCAGCTGTTTCGCTCGGGTTTGTTTCTCCCCCCTTTTCCGACGATTTTTCGGTATTTTTTTTACAACATACTAAAAATAGCGCCAATAGGGCCGAAAATATAAAAACGCCAGTAGCAACGGGTGTCCAAGTTGTAATGGCGTGACTTGTTTCTTCTTTTTGTTTCTTTAACATTTTTCTTTTTTCTCTGCATGTTTCTCCGTCCCCGTTGCACACACCACATATGTCCCAGACCGCATTCCCGTTCGGTACGCCTAAGCAGTCCAAACATTCGTCGTTGCCACCACAAACGTTGCATTTGTCCATAACTTGTAATAAACAATTGCACTTGCCTGTTGGTGGTAATGTTTCACATTCTTTTGTTTCGATGGCCGGACACGCGGTACCGTTGTGTTTAGGTTCAGTTAAAATGGTGTATTTTTTAGTTTGCATTCCTTTGCCGCAAGATGCAGAACATGGTGAGAACTCTGTTTCCCATTGTATTTGACAATCAATTGGACACAGAGCCGTTTCATTGACACATTCTACGATGAATAATTCCGGCGGACATGTTTTGCCCCCGTTTAAAGGTGTTTGTATGTGTTTGTTCGCCATTAATTGTGTTCCTTTTTTGCCACAAATGGAATCGCATTCTGAAACGATTCGAGATTGAAACTCGCAATCTCTTCGTAATTTCAATTCGTTTCTCTGGTGGTCTTCGTAGTGTAATGTTGATTTATAATCCGATGGAATTTTAAAATACAAATATTGGTTTTGTGTCTCAATAGAATCAACTGGGAAAATGTCTAATGCTGCACCGGGAATTACTTTAAAAGAGCCATTCGCACGCAAGTTAATTCTATAGTGTTGATTGTACATGACAACATCAATGGGTGGGCTAAAAGAAGCACTCCCATGTGAGAAATGTACATTGTGCATGATGCATGTTTTCCCAGAACATTTTAGAGGGTCGTTTATTTTCGATAGTGCATTGTATTCACAATCGTTTTCTTGCATACAACCAATGCAGTCGGCGAAATTGCAAGTACGACACTCTCTGTTTGTCGTAGCGTTGGGTGTTGTTGTTTCGTATTGATTTTCAGAACAAACTGTCAAATTTGCACATTTCCTGTCTGCATTTAAAACGTTTGGTTGTGGAGGTTCGGTTTCATATTGGTCCTCCGAGCATGTTTGTGCTTTGTTGCAAATTCTGTTTTGTCTTTTATCCGGTAAAATAAAGGTATATTCGTCTTGTAGGCAATCTCTGTGTTTTTCACAGAGACGATTAGAAGTTGGTGTAGCTTCTTGTTTAATATATTCGTCCACCGAACAATTTTTAATTGGTCTGCATTCTCTGTCCTCTGATAAATCTGGTCGAAATTCCCATTGAAATGAGGAGTTACAACTGTCTGAAAGTGGTTCACACACTCTATCTGACGTGAGTGTGTAGCCACCGTCGTAATGCGTATTGTAGTTACATGTTTGTAAATCAATACAAGTAATATCTTGAAAAGCTGGCAACACTAATGGGTGGTAGAATTGTGTTGGTAGACACGTTTTAAATGTCTGACACACTCTATTTGTATAATTAGTTGGGGCTGTGACTTCGAATTGATTCGTTTGACATTGTGTCAGTGCCTGACACACTCTATTAGAATTGAAGGTGTGATTGACTGAAATGTATTCGTCGTTTGTACATTGACGAAGAGGTGAGCAAGCTCTGTCTTGAATGCCCGGGATAGGAGCGTTAATTTCATATTGTGTTGGTTGACAGGCAACAATTGGATAACATTGTCCAATGTATAACCAATGTGTTGCATTACATGATACGCATTTTTCTGTTTCTGTTGAGGGACATTCTCTTCCTTCCGCTGGAATTCCACCTGTACATTTGCATTTTATACCTTTGCAACAAGTGTCTGGGTCACATTGAAAATCTTTACAGTGAACATCATTGATTTCTTGCGTAAAATATGATTTTTGGCAATAACTCCATGGGTCTTTAATTTCTTCTTGGCATTTTTTGACGCGTAGGCAACATTTTGCTTGGTCATTAGAACAGTCCTCCGAATCACAGAATCCATCGTACTTGTCATTATATTCGCTTTGTATTTTTTTAAGTTCCATTGACACCAAAGGAGTTGCATAGTCACCCGTGCATATGTTTTCAGGACATTTTTGGCGACATTTCCCGTCCTTAACAATTGATTGGGCAATGGCAGGACATTGTTTACAGCAGTGCCTATAATCAATATCTGGATGGCATCGTACGTCTTCGCAGGTTGGATTTCCGTCCAGAAGACCATTGCCATATCCCTTTTCGTCACATAACTCCTCTTGATTCGGGTAATTTGCACAATAATCTTTATGACATTTTGAACCGGTTGAAGCATCTATATCGCAAAAGAATGTATTATCGCATGGTAGAGAGTTGCAGGAGCCACACAGTTCATTTTTACAGAGACACTGTCCCAAATTTGGTATTAAATCATGTTGAAACTTGCATGACGGAATTGGTTGTTGATTGCATATTGAATTTTCGTAATTACAATGTGGTTGTGACAGGGGACAAATGTTTTTATTACACTTACACTTTTCAAAATTTTGATTTTGTCCATCGGTAAATGTACAGTCCGGAATATATTCACTTGAACAACCACATGTAATGTCTGGAATATTACAAACTTCCTGTTCTGCTCGGAAACAATATTGAGTGTTGTCACATTCTTCAAATGTTATCCCGTCTGGCTGCTGGCATCCACAAATGTCATTTGGTTTTTTAGAGGAACATGGTGGTGCACTGCATTGACCTGAAGGAAAGCAATAGGGTCTATTACTATTACAAACGTTATTTTCGGAACACGCGCATGTATTTTTATTGATGATGGCGCCATTTCGGAAATCACACTTAGGATACAACGAGCAGTATGAGCCATGACAATATTCACCAGACGGACATATGTTTTGGTCACATTTACATTTTCCGTTATTTTTTATTGATTCTTCGCAAGTAGGTATGTATTCCCATTCTTCTGGTTCACAAGTTGATTTTTCGCAAACTGGAACCGTACGGAAATTTGTATCGCATCTTATATGTTCTTCACCCTGAGTAGATTGACAATACTCATTTTGTAAGCAGTCAATTTTAAGACCACAATTACATACGCTATTGGTAGGTACTGTACCATTTTGTATTTGGCACGGTGTAGTTGAAACATAACACTGTTTATTCGTATTATCACAAATAAATCCAGACTGACGAGTGCATAAATGGTCACGACACCAACATTGTGACACTGCCTTATGATAAAACTCTGATTGTTGGCCGTTCAAGGGGTTGCAGACAGGCCAGAAGTTTCCTTGATGTTCAAAATATTGACTGGTAGAACATTGACTGAGTGAGTATTGGCAAAATTGATTGGCTTCACATGTAGCTTCGTTGCAACTACACTTGTTAAGATTAATACCGTTACCATTATTAAAGGTACATACTGGCGTCGATGCACACTTTCCATTTGGCAGGCAATACATATTGTTGTCTGCACAAAGTGTCTTTGTCAACTCGCCTTGACATATACACCCCTTTTCTACCGGTGTCGTACCATTGTTATTTGAACAAACCGGGCCTTTCAAATTACATACACAAGCAGTGCGGTCACCTCTGTTCTGGACGAAATTCAGTTGCCAATTTGCCCAACCCTGACCTTGATAAGGCGCGTCGTACTGTTCCGCACCGTATTTCCAATGCGTTTGATTCGACAATGCCGAACAGTTAGCCATTTTGAACACGGAGTATGTACGCCTGTCGCCACGAGTTCCAAAAATTAAGTTTTCCAATACCACACAACCTCTGAATTCTTCCCCCGCCATGGCCGAATACGTATATATATAGCTATCTAGCATGTTTTTCGTCTCGATGCCCGAAAGCAAACCATATTTCCAATCGTTTGTATATATTTGCATTGCATTGGTCATTGGTGAAGCGTCTCGCGCTTCCATGCATTTTTCAACTGTCGTAATCATGGTCTCTGGTGTACAGGTATTTTCACTATAACTAAATGTCGATACAGCTGTCCTATTATAACACTCGCCTTGAAGACAGTATTGACCTTGTACACATATATTTGGTCCACATTCACACTTGTATGTTGCCGAAGCAACATTGCCACTTGAATCACAAGACGGTAGCGAACATACGCCTACAAAATTAGATATGTAACATAATTCACCCTGTTGACATTCTTTGTCCGCACATCCACATGTTGTCGAGGCTTCGATGCCTACTGAGCACGGTTTTTCGTCGGAACATGCATTGATAATATGTTGACAATATTGGTTACGACCACATTGATTTTCACCACACAAACATTCCTTAGTATTTGTGGTCTCAGCGTTGAAATAAGGACATCTGTAAATGTTAGTTTGACATTTACAAGTTTTACCTGTTCTGGAAAGCCATTTTTCGGAACCCATTGTCGCACAAGCAGCGACATCTTTAATCACATTTTCTTCGAAATCTATAAAACACTGGCTCTCCAGAACACTAGAAGCTTGTTGATAATATGATTGAAATCCCTGTTTACTTATGTTGCTAACAGGGTTAATGATACATTTATAGACACCATTAACGAGAACTAACGAGTTGTTAAGACCATCTGCCATCCAAGAACAAGCTGCTGTGGCGGTTGTCTCTTGTGGCCATCCATTTTCACTAATCAAGTCCCATATTCGCTGTCCTGAAACAGGACAATTTTCAAAATTTTGGAAGCCGTTGGATGAACATGTACCGTTATTGACATTTATTTCGACGAATTTCCCCTGGACCGAAGAGCATGTGGCATTGTGGAACGCATAGCAGTAATCTCCCGTGGCGCAAACAGGTCCCAATCCATTGTCGGAGGTGCAAACACAGGTATTATTATTTGCGTGCAAACCATGAATATTTAAACATGGTGCATATGGTTCGGTGGAACAATAATTTAAATCCATTTTACAATATTCTCCTTCGGAACAATAGTTGTTACCGCACAAACATGTTCCCGTATTAGGTGATGTTGACTGTTGGTCGATACAGGAATATTGGTGTTTGCAAGTGCTGCCATCACAAAACAGTCCATTTTGATGATTGCAAATGTGCGTGTTGCACATGCATGAATTCGAATTAACTTCGTTTTCAACGCATTTTGGGTATGTATGACATGAATTATCGAAACAATATTGACCGGACGAACATTCCTGTGTACCACATGTGCAACCGTCTGAACAGACATCCATCAGTTCGATGTCCGAATTATTTGTATAACAAGTTCCGTAAAAACAGTACTCTGATGGCTGACATTCATAATTTCCACATAAACAACGTTGCGTCGTTGTTACATCCGCTGTTACGTTGTTACAGATTTCAGTTGATTTTTCACATTGTACACCATTCCAATAAGTCCCTGACATTCTAGTACATGCAGAATTGTCTTTTATCCAACAAGGTCGATAATTTTCACCTGTTTTGCAATGAGGCAAATCAAAACTCGCAAATATACCGTTTGTATCACTACAATGTCCTTCCCAACAAATTTCGTCTTTCAGACAGTTTAAGGTATTTGAACAAGAACAAACGTCATCGACAGGTTCTCCTGACTCGCATTGTTCGATGTGTTGACATGTTCCGTTCGTTTGGCATATATTGCCATTCGTACTATTGCAGATATTTTGATAACTACACAAACAACTGTCTGAATTATATCCCATGGAACATCTATTTGTTACAGATGTGCTTGGTTTCCAAATTTGCAAATCGGCAGAACAAAGGCCTTTCCAACAATGATGGTTTGCGGGACAGTTGTTGACCCCGCAACGGCAAACATACTCGTTTAAGCCATCGTGACAAATATTTTGGACTGACTGACAATCTGGACCAAAACCCTGATGGGTACATTGTTTTCCGTTAGAACTACAGACATCTTCTGACAATCTAGGCGAACAAATGTATTCATCGCCGTCTTTGTAAACTCCGGATTCAGAACATTTACCTTCGAAACAATAAAAACCGGTTTGATTTGATGGAAATAAAGAAGGTACGGGACCATCATACAAATTTCCAAAAGAAGCACATGCTTCCGAACCACAGACACACGGGTCATTGGGTATTTTGCCCTCTGTATTTAGACATTTTGGCAAATCTGTACATCCATACTCGTGATAACAGTGACGATTGCAGATTTGACCCGTCGCATCACATATACAATTCGACGCAGGCTGATTGTCTTCACATCTTTCCAATTGACTGCAAAAATTTCCGTAACAATTTTCATTAAACAAACAATTTACTGGGCCACATTTGCATAATCGTCCTGGATTAATAGAACATTCTGGGAGTTCCGGAAATGTATACTGTGTATCAGAACTCCTGCTTTTGCATTCGCCGGAGGAACAAAACAATCCAGTGGCAGAATTACATTCGTTTGTACCACAGCGACACCTAGCTGTGTTCTGTACTGTTCCATCTTGATTTTCACAATCTGATGCACCGGTATTAGAACACTGCGTATTGGCACCAGTGTTAATACAATGGAATCCAGTAGTCTTGTCACAATATTGGTCGCCACAACGACATATTGCGGAAGTATCGTGATACAACCCCTGGCCAAGATTGTCTGGCACGCAATCTTCAATCAACACGTTTTGACCTAAATCTATCACTGACTCGTCCGAACATCCTCCAGAAGAACAAAATTGATTCGGTTCACACTGTTTGTCAAAACATATGCACGCTTCCGAATTTATATTTAGACCATTCGTTGAAGAGCACCGACCATTTATACCACAGGAAGAATGTTCATACAGGCAATATAATCCAGTTTCACATGTTTTTTCATTGCACTGACATGCAAATGGATTAGCCTGGGTGCCATTCAAATGGACACACGGATAAAAACGTTTACAATTTCCATCTGAACAAACCGAATTAAATTCTATCAGTTCAGAGGCAAATGTTTTTTCGTAACAGTATTCATTACCACACTTGCATCGTCCGTCTTCAAACCCATTTTCACAGTCTATCGAAACACAGTTGCTTTGAGAGCAACTGTACCGCGGTATGATAGATGCCGTGCATGTAACATCGACAGGGCCTGAAGCCGACACAGAGGAACCAACAACTGTTATTTTTACATCGTCTTTGAATTCAGGACAATCTAAGTGTTGAAGAGGTTGCGCTACAATTCTTTTTTTACAAAAACAAGGCGCGTCATGTGCATTACAGTCAGGCCGACTATCACCATCCCTAAAATATTGCCAGTGTGCTATTGATGGACCGTTACCGAAATAGACACAGCCCTTTGGACGAGTTGCATAGCCAACAGTGCCCGTAAAATCCTGGAAATTGACACTCGTACTAATCGCCCCATTCCAAACGTTGGGATGTAGTGCAGGTGGATTAAGCCATTCCATCAAAATATTTTGACACTCTGGACCGGTCATTATTTCATATCCATGTGTTTCACAAGTACCAGTAACAACTTTATAATAACTGGTGTGACCAAGAAGTCCCATCATTTGCGTTTCCTGACTTCCGGCTTGGGAAAATTGAAGGGTAATATTAGTGTCGTCATTCAGGCAAATGTTGTCGCAGGTATTGCTATCAGCCTGATTACAGTTGTTTCCACACGAACACGTACTCGTAATTTGTGTCGCTTGACACTCATCGTAATCCAAACATTCGTTATCATGACAATATTGTCCCATTTGACAGTTATTTTGCCATGGCGCAGTTCGACAAACACAAGTTGCGTTGTTTTTTTCAATATGGTTGCAAATTGGATAGGCGTAACATAATCCTTCGTAACAGTATTGATTTAACGAACATTCCGCATTGCCACACATACAGGCAGAATTTAATATTTTTCCATTTGTATTGCCACACATTGGGAAATCTACACATGTTTCGGTGGAAATGTCACAATATTTGTCTTCCGAACATGTCGCTGCGACAGCTGTTTTATAACGATTTTTGATACAATAGCACGTTTGACCATTTGTCTGACCTGTCAAATCACATATTTGTGCGCTCTCTGCCTTACAGACACGCATGTCATTGTTAGTGGATTTGCAATTTGTAGAACAATAGTTTACATGACCGTTAAATGCACCATTGCTACCATACGTATTTGCTATACAATTACTTTCATGATAGACGTTACTGTGCGTGGTAAAACTGGTTGTGGTGTCTTCAATGACAAAATTTAACGCATATTCTTGACATTCTTGCGAGCTTATATCGAGGCAGCTTTCCTGCTGAACATAGTAAAAGTCGAACTGTTTTGATGGTGAACATCGACCCTCCCAGCAATATTCGCCTTCAGAACACAGCTCGGACACGTCTTCATCAAGATAACAATGACAACCAAACTCGGTCGCCGGTTCATATGTACACAATGGTTTATTAGTGACGATGCCGTTATAACAGTATTGGTCTCCTGTAGTAGAATATTGGCCACATTTACACACGAAATCTGATTTGACATTGTCCGGACACTCGGGTCCCTTGGAACATTGGTCATTGGAACAGACGTAGCCAGATTTTTTTGAACAGTATTGAACGCCACACACACAGTCCTCGCTATTATCACCTACTGAACAATAAGGAACTTCATTTTTTAAAGTACAGAGACAAGACAATTGATGACCACATTCCCAGGTAGGCCAATCGCGAGCTGGTGACATGTCACTTCTGGGTCCCCAGTTTGTGTCGCCATTTGGACCAATTCCGTTGTTCCAAACCCAACGCGAGGCTTTCGGCAGGAATATATGAGCTCCTTCACCGGTGAAAGACCAACCGAAGACAGACCTTGGAAGACCTTCCACG
>Ga0206126_10006596_pt1 | contig 10209 bp, 9 predicted proteins | sample Helgoland_Spring_5_FD_148621 | JGI IMG/M metagenome (GOLD analysis project Ga0206126, IMG submission 148621) | Pelagic subsurface seawater microbial communities from Kabeltonne, Helgoland, North Sea - Helgoland_Spring_Bloom_20160412_1 | ecosystem: Environmental > Aquatic > Marine > Epipelagic ...
TCGTCTACTCGGGGTCCGTCTTTCACGGCGGCGGCACAAACAATAGCGATCAAGACCGAGTCGGACTCAACATTACCTACGCGCTCGGTTGGCTGCGCCAAGAGGAAAATCAGTACTTAAGCTGCCCGCCAGAACTTGCCAAGGACTTAAGCCCCGCACTTCAAGAACTTGCCGGGTATGCCATGGGACAGTACGCACTGGGTTACTACACGCCACCAGGCGGTCCTGGCGAGGCACCCGAGGTGGTCCCACCGCAATATGCGCTGGGCCTGCGTGAAGATCTATCCACCATGGGTGGCACAGGCGACTTAGAAGCGCTTCAAAAAGCGTTGAAGACTTAAATCAACTCATGGGCTCGGGGTGCTTGAGGCGCATCGGGACCTGCCGGTACGCTGTCGCCGTAGTGGTAACATAATCCCGTAGATTAAAGTGCTGCTTCAACCAGAGCCTCTGAGGCTGAGTCTGAGTCTGAGTCTGAGTACAGATCTTATTTAGTCCGCCGATTGGCAAATGGCAGCCTCCGATTCAAAGGACCTCGGCCTTTACAAATTCCGAAGATGCGCATACCAACACATTTTAACTATTTAAATGATGCGATTCCGTAGGTGCTACCTATTCGATACTCTTCCATTCGACTTTTCGACGGAGACCTCAGCGTTTCACTAAAATGTGGGCGTCGCCGGAGCTGCAAGAGACGCAAAACCGTCTATAAAAACTAAATATTTCAACTATCTAAGAGACCAATAGTAATGACTTTACCTACTGTAATTTCGCCTACAAATAATTTGCGATTGACTCTCTAACTTTAAATTAAAGAAAAAAAAAGGCGCTGAAATCAGCGCCTTCGTTCTTCGTCACGTATCAGCTAGAAATTGCGAGCAAAACCTGCCGAAACAGTGGCCTCACCACCCGAGTTTCCTACTGTAAACTTAAACGTAGTCGCATCGTCCCGGTACGAGAGGCCCAATGCAATGGCAGACTCGCCATCAAAGTGGCCCGTACCCACACCATATCCCCAACCTTGACCTGGAGGGACAGGCATGCCAGCAGTAGCCAAAGTTGCTGCGACGCCCGAACGCAAAATATCCACAGCATTTCCGAGTGAATTGATCTCACTTGCATTATCTTGGATCAGTCCAAAGTTGCCATTGATCGCGTTGGTGTTGCTGGCGATATTAGCCATGTTGGTGTTTATATCACCGCGGTTAAGATCAATGTCCGTGCGGTTAAGATCGATGTCCGTGCGGTTAAGATCGATGTCCGTGCGGTTAAGATCGATGTCCGTGCGGTTAAGATCGATGTCCGTGCGGTTAACCGCAATATTGCCGGCATTAACCGCGATATTGCCGGCATTAACCGCGATATTACCGGTATTAACGCCTATCGCATCTGTATTCGCCAAAACGCTTTGCTCGACCATGGCAATATCTTCGGCATTGTCTTGGGTATACCCGAAGTTTGTTGAAATCGCATCGACAACAGCCTCACCATGCGCTCCGTCAGGATCGTTTACCAAAGTATTGAGGAGCTCCCCCGCTGGATTACCATCAGCAGTGTATCCGGCAAGCGTACTTTGTTGCGCAGTCGCGGCTGCGAGCGTGACGCTTGCGGCATCGGCCGCCACCGTCGACGCGTCGGCGAGAACTTGCGCTGCGGCCAGGTCAGCACCCGCGGTAACTACTCCCGCGTCGGCGAGCGTGGAGGCGGCGGTGGCGGCGCCCGTTGCGGCAACAGCCTCTGTGTAAGCGATGTTAGCCGCATCAACCACTGCTTGTGCAGCGACGATCTCTTCAGGAGTTGTTGCTGCCACTAGCGCAGCCTCTGCATCTTCCAGTGCCCCAAGCGCGACAGCCTCCGCCGCCACTGCATCAGCAACTGCGTTTGTCGCAGCAGCCGCGGCCTCCTCAGCGGTAGCTACAGCAGCTGTTGCTTCATCCACGGCAGCGGTCGCTTCCGCGAGATTTGCTTCAGCCGCAGCCAAATTGGTTTCAGCGTTTGCAACTTCTTGGTCGGCTCGATCTGTAAAGTCCGAATAAGTAGCAAAGACGGCCTCGTCTGCGTCTGCGAGAGCGTCTGACGCGGCGTCGAACGCGTCACTAGCAGCTGAAGCAGCCGCTACAGCCGCATCCGCAGCAGCAATTGTATCGGCGTTGGCATCAACCACAGCGTTATATGCGGTGTTGGCTGCGATATAATCCGTAGCCGCTTGTGTACGCAAGGCACCCAATGCCTCGTCATCGGGGTCCTCTTGAAACGCTGCGTCTGCTGCAGTGAATGCAGCAAGAGCGTCAGCCCGGGCTTGCTCAGCGGCAGCTACCTCCGCTTCAGCAGTTCCCGCGGCGGCTTGTGCGACGGCGCTGGCCGCATCTGCTTCAGCGAGTGCGTTAATTGCATCACCTACAGCGAAGTTCGCATCAAGAAAGTTGTAAGTTGCTTCAACACCCGGTCCCGATAACGACGCTTTAATAGCAGCGGCCTGCGCAGCAGCCGCAGTCGCTATCGTCTGTGCTTCTGATGTGGCCGTTGCAGTTGCCTGAGCTGCTGCTACCGCCGCCGTAGCGGCCGCTACTGACGCCTCGTCAGCCTCAGCACCAAGCGCCGCTAGAGCTGCCTCTGCTTCTGCAAGCGCTGCTAACGCCGCAGCTTCAGCTGCTGCCGCCGTCGCGGCGTCGGCCGCCGCATCGCGGTCGTTGAAGTACGCAGCGATAGCGTCGCTGTACTCTCCATTCACGTCAAAACAAGGAGCGTCGTCGCTATTACAATCTCTGGCGCCACCTAGTGGTCCGCCATCATTTACTTCCAGTTGGGCAAATGCATTCATTGACGCGCATGCAAGCCCAAGTGTGACTAATATTTTCTTCATGGTAACTCCTTCGAATAAATGGCTACTGACCAGTGGTATACCCAGATTGTAGGGGGGCGTTTTGTGCACAACCCTGCAGGGAATCTAGGCCTAGTTCATTGCAAAGTTTAGTTCTGGGGAGCTTGTTCAACGATACGCTTAAAGGCGTACTTTTAATTTTTCAGAAAAATGGCGTTAATTCAATAGTTTGAAGACATTGCGAAGGCCTTAATCGTCGTAATTACTCAATCCTCTACGCATGGGACGCAGGCATGTGACATATCCGATAATTATTTGTCGCGAGCGTCACAAATAACAATAACTTTGCCCCTCTGAGTACCGCAGCAATGTCATATCTGCTTTAGTCACAACGGGCTCAGTTTTTTGACACCAGGGTGCTCTGGCTGCGGTTACAGCTCATCTCACAACACTCAAATACTCGTGCGGCGACAAGGGAGTGACTTGTAGACGTGAAATTTTTATTCCCAAAAAACGATAGCGGCGTGATAACCGTAGTAGTAGCGTGCGACTATAGCGTGACAGAATTGGGAGCTCTCCGCGTGCTAAACGACAGAATTCTGCTCCCCTACTTCGAAAACGAAGCTCGAGGCGATTCAAAAAAACGATCCAACCCGCTGAATACATTTCACGACACATACCTTGACAGAATCCATAGGAGGTTATTTTCCGCAAATGGCGATTTTTGCCCCATGATGGTTGACGGCATTGATTTAATGCTACCGATGCCGTTGGAAGAGCATCCTAGTCGCTTTACCTTTGCCACCTTAAGTCCTCGTGAAATCCAACTTTGCGTCCAGCTTTGGGAGGGAAACGCTCCCAAAGCGATTGCGGCCATGTGGCATCGCAGTGAATTGACCATTAAAAAGCACAGAGAAAATCTTTATCAGAAGTTAGGTGGCCGCCTAAGCCCGGAAGATCTGAACGCAATAATATTCGTTTATACGAATTCTGGCTTGGTTTACCGACAAATATGAAAAATGAATCCGCCCATGGAATTAACAACTCAACAAAGAAATCTATTGAGGGCGCAGTCACCAATAATCAAGGTAACTTTAATAATATTGTTAACGCAAAACTTTGGGTCTTGTGAGAAAAGCTATCGTAGAGTACAGTCTTGTCGCTTACGTGTTGACTCACAACTGGTTGGGTATGGTCAATTTTGAAAGTCGCCGACTTAGAGAAATAACTCCCAAAAGCCCACTAGCCAGACTGATAATCTACAGGACCATAGCTCAGTTGGTTAGAGCGCTACCTTGACATGGTAGAGGTCGGCGGTTCGAATCCGCCTGGTCCTACCAACAACTTGTAAGTAGTTGAAGTTCCAAAGAAAAAGCGATTCCACGGCGTGAATCGCAACGCGAAAAAAAGCGTTGCTCCACGTAAGCTTTATCGGAGGTCAACCATGACTACTCTTGCACATATCATCGACGCCATGATGGTGTCGGACTCACCTGCAGACATAGGCTCGCTTGGGCGCGTTGAATTTTGGCGTACAGAGCTTGGCCACATCGATATCCGCGCTATTACCGAGGATGACGTCGAGGATGCCTGTATTCGGCTCGCCAAACGCGGGAAATTAACCGCCGGTCGAAACATGACCGCCAGACCCTCTGGAAAGCCGCTGGCGCCCGCAACAATTACGCGCTACCTGACCACACTTGCGGGCATTTATCGGTGGGCGAAGCGCCAGAGACTCCTTCCTCGCCGCCACGAAACCCCGACAAAGGGGTTAGAAAAGCCAGCTAGTCCTGTCGATAAAAACAAATACCTCACATCAGAGGAAGTCGAAAGGCTGATAACGGCAGCACGTGTCACCGACCAGAAATGGGGTCGGCTAGCGGCTATGATTACGCTTGGCTTTCATACGGGACTCAGACTGGGAAGCATAACGGGTCTTCGCTGGCAGGATATCGATTGGGAAAATCAGACAGCCTTCGTCAGGAGAACAAAAAACGGGGAGCCACACATCGCACCCCTTTCCACCGCCTGCATCAGTGAGTTGAAGCAACTTCATCCAAAACATCCAGACCGACTGATTTTTGAGGGCCGAACGGGCAAACCTTTCAGACACACGAAACTGTGGGAGAAAACAGTGCGGCTGGCAGGTTTGCAAGGTCGTACCTTTCACTGGCTTCGGCATTCGTGCGGTACAGCACTCGCGGCCAGCGGTGTGAATCAAGCCAGTATCATGGCTGTAATGAACCACAAGACACTAACGGCCAGCGCACGTTACATGCATGCTAACATCGACGATACGCGACGAGTCATCGCAGGAGTGTTTGGATGAGTGAGCGACTTATCGACAAGGTCAGCGTTTTTGCCGATTTTACGGGCGACCCAGACAAGCCTGAGGACTTATACGAGTATTTCCATCGCACTGGTAAGCTCTACACGGCACTACGTGCCGGCGGTAATCGTCCACAGTTTTCTCGTGACTTCATGACGGGAGACGAGTCCCAAAAAACCCTCTGTTTCGCCATGCTCAGCAACACTGTAGCAACGTTACTTCGCCACAAGGGAGTGCGGAATATTGAGGAGATGAGCGCCTATGAACTCAGTGAAGCGGTTCGTGAACTCACAGAAAACGAAATACCCGCTCGTTACAAGCGACAACAAACTGGACGGCAAAATCGCCGCAGTAGCTCTGCGCTCGACGCCCTTTTAAAAGAGGCTTATCGAAGATACCGGGAGGAACACAACGCGCCGCCCGGTAGAAAAAAACTAGCCTACATCGCCGAAAAAATGTGTAAAGAAGATCGTGCTTTGGCGCACCTGACGGATAACATCACCGAGCACAGTCTGAGGAAATTTCTTCAATCTCAAACTAAATCAGGAGAAATATAACTCCCTCCCAGTCCCTCACCCTATCTTAGGAAAGCGTCGTGGAAAACGCTTTTTTTGAGGGACATCGAATGGCAGTAGCAAGAGACAGATACCAGTCATCAGAGCAGTTTGTTGGGTGGGAAACCTATCTCAAACACCATCATTCATTGGGTGGCGAAGTCTTTAAGACTCGCGACTCTTTGGAGTGGTTCTGTCGTCATCATACCGAAGCACTCATTGCCTCGGGCCAGCTCGTTCCCAGACGAGGGCCAGCGGGTACGCTCTATGGCCCTCATTTCACGCAAGTTGCCCTGAATATTTTCAGAGACCTTCAACTAAACGCTCGGCAAAAAATAACTGTAACGGAGAGCCAAGATTCGCCCTGACAGGCGTTGGATGTGGCAATGACCCCAGTTGGGTAAGAAGACAACCCTCGCCAGAGAAGTCTTCACGAGCAGGCTCTGCCTCGATCAGGCCAGTAGTCTTCGAAGCGTGTACGGAACGCCAGCCTTGATTAAGCGTTTTACCGAGAATGAGCTCCGTGCTTTGTCGAAGGTCTTGCGTGGTAAGACAATCCACTTAACACACTTTCTAAATTGGATTTTGAAGTATTAATTCCCGGTAAAGGTTGGCTCGCGCCTCTCTGCAAAGGCGGTCAGGGCCTCCACGCAATCCTCACTGACCTGCATGCACTGTTTCTCACGCAACAAGCCATAATCGAGGGTCGCATCCACTGCTTGGCGCAACAGGCAATTAAGCGTTTGCTTGGTGCCCTCAATCGCCATGCGGGGCCCTGTAGCAAGCCGGTGCGCCTTTTCGTGAGCCACCGCCATCAAATCATCAGCGGGCACTACATGACGAATCAGCCCAAGCTCCTTGGCCTCTGCAGCGGTGAGCCGATCCCCGGTCATCAAAAACTCTTTGGCGTTATGCATGCCTACCAAAAGTGGCCAAATTGCCGCACCGCCATCACCAGCCACGTAACCCGCGATCACGTGGGTGTCGGCAAATACCGCCTGCTCAGACGCCACCACAATATCAGCTAAGAGTGCGAGGGTAGAACCCAGACCCATGGCATAACCGTTTACTGCTGCAATAATTGGCTGGGGCACCTCAAGGATATCGAGGATGATCTTTCTGCCCTCCTCCACCATGGCGTCGGTCTGCTCCCGGTTCATCGATAGCCCGTGCTTTAAATCGCCACCCGCGCAGAACGCTTTGCCAGCGCCGGTCAACACTACTGCCCGCGTGGTTTTATCCCGCGCAATGTCAGCAAACACCCATGAGAGTTCACGGTGGAGCATTTCATCTGTTGCGTTGAGCGCCTCTGGACGATTCAAGGTAACGGTCAAAACACCTTCCGCACTTCGCTCAAACGTAATGTGCTGATATCTGTCGTATGGAGTCATCTGGTCTCTCCAAAGGGTTGTGAGTCACTGTCGCTAATGCAGTCGTTGCGGTGAGCACATGCTTGACCGCCGGAGCCACTAGCCTGTCTCCCGCTGCAACCTCTCTGTCACGGTATCCCGCATCACGAACTTCTGGATCTTGCCCGTCACCGTCATCGGATACTCATCGACAAAATCGATGTGTGTTGGAATCTTGAAGTGGGTAATTTTGTCTTGGCAAAATGCCTTCACGTCATCGGCAGATAGTTCGTGACCTGCATTAAGCTGAACCCAGGCACACACCTCTTCACCCATTTTTTCGTCTGGAACGCCAAAGACCTGAACTTCGGATATGGCGGGATGCTGATACAAAAACTCCTCGATCTCCCTCGGGTAGATATTCTCGCCACCCCGAATAATCATGTCTTTGATGCGGCCAACAATTTGCACATAGCCATCGCTGTCCATGACCGCCAGATCACCCGAGTGCAACCAACCACCCGCATCAATAGTCTCGGCGGTGCGCTCAGGGTCATTCCAGTAACCCTGCATCACAGAGTAACCACGGGTGCAGATCTCACCTTTTTCACCGATGGGCACTACGCGCCCCGAGTCGTCAATAACCTTGATCTCTACCCACGGCACCGCTCGACCTACCGTTTCTGTGCGCCGCTGTAGTGAGTCATCGGGAAGGGTCATATTATTGATAGGACTGACTTCGGTTTGCCCGTATCCAATCAGAATATCCTCCATGTGCATCTCTGAAATCAGCCGCCGCATCACCTCAACCGGGCACGGCGCGCCCGCCATAATGCCCGTGCGCAGAGTGGACATATCAAATGAGGAGAAATCCGGATGGTCTAGCTCCATGATGAACATGGTCGGCACACCGTGAAGCGCCGTGCAGCGCTCGTCTTGCACCGTCTTTAATGTATCGAGTGGATCGAAGGCCTCGCCCGGAAACACCATCGTAGCGCCATGCGCAACGCAAGCCAGTACTGACAGAACCATGCCAAAACAATGATAGAGGGGCACGGGTATGCAAAGCCGATCCTCAGGACTCAGTGCCATTGCCGCACCCGTGAGGTAACCGTTATTGAGAATATTGCAATGGGAAAGTGTCGCGCCTTTGGGGTTACCCGTAGTGCCGCTGGTAAATTGGATATTAATGGCATCATCGGGTCGCAATTCCGCGGCTAACTCCGCAAGACGCGCGTGATGCTCGGCGGCCCCCATTGCACAGACGTCATCGAAGTTAAGCATGCCCGAGCTCTTCTCCTTGCCCATGCGGATGACCCGTTTGAGATGAGGGAGTGTTTTGGATTGGAGCGCGCAGGGTTGGCAGTCGGCCAGTTCAGGGGCAAGTGTTTGCAGCATGCCCAGATAGTCACTGCTTTTGAACTGCTCCGCAGTGATGATAGTGTCGCACTCAACTTTATTGAGCGCGTATTCCAGCTCGTAGGTGCGATACGCGGGGTTGATGCACACCATAATGGCGCCGATCTTGGCGGTGGCCAATTGCACCAATACCCACTCGCAGCTATTGGGCCCCCAGATACCCACGCGAACTCCCGGGGCAATGCCAAGTGCCAACAGGCCAGTAGCCAGCTGATCTACCTTTTCTCTCAACTGACTGTAGGACAGTCGGATGCCCTGATGGCGCACCACCAAAGCATCTCCGTCGGGATTGGCCTCACATGTGCGATCGAAATAGTTGCCGATCGTCTCGTAAATAATCTGCGAGTACGATGCACCGCAGTAATAACTCCGGGTTAGTTTGGTCATGTTCGCGCCACTCTTTTTATTGTGTCAACGTCAGGATCTTGCCTCTTTCAAGAGCCTACCAAGTCGACCGATGCCCTCTCCGATTTTGTCTTCTGTCATTTGAGAATAGCTTAGCCTCAGGGTATCTACTCGCGGCTCACTTGCATAGAACGACTCCCCGGGCACATAGGCCACACCAATCTCGTTCATCGCATACACCACCATCTCTGTGGCGTTGATTCCCAGCGCCTCGACCCAAATAAAGTAGCCACCCTTGGGTCGTGTATAGGTCACATCCTCTGGAAACGTTTCCTTGATAGCCGCCAGCGCGGCGTCCCGTCTGCCGCGATATACATCTCGGGACGTTTTTAAGTGTTCATCCAGACTGTAATCCGCCAAAAACGTGGCCGCCTGATATTGGGCAACCGTACCCGCCTGAAAGTCGGTGGCTTCCTTGAGTACGCGATAACGCTCAATAACAGCCTTGCTCGCCACCACCCAACCCAAGCGAATGCCGGGGCACAGCGTTTTTGAAAAAGAGCCCAGATAAATGACTCGATCTGCTTTATCAAAACTTTTAATCGCAGGGATAAAGTCCCCCTCAAAGCGAATTTCGTAATACGGGCTATCCTCGATGATCATCACGTCGTATTGCTCCGCAAGCTCGACCATTTTGCGGCGACGATCTTCGGCCAGGGTAATTCCCGTCGGGTTCTGAAAGTCGGGCACGGTGTAAATTAACTTTGCTTGAGGGTTGGCGATGAGCGCTTCCTCGAGTGCATCCATGCGCATGCCATCAGCATCGGTATCGACCGATACATAATTAGCGCGCAGCGCGCTAAAGGTATTGAGCGCTCCCAGATATGAGGGATGCTCAACAATTACCGTGTCACCCTCATCAAGATAAAGCCGCGCGGCGTAATCAATGCCTTGCTGGGAACCGCTGAGTATCAGCAAGTCATCTGCTGTGATGTTCACACCTGTGCGCGGCATCCATTGCGAGGCAATGAATTCGCGCAGCGCTGCAACCCCGTAGGCCCCATCGTAGGCCATGATGGTTCGCCCGTGGATATCAAAGGCCTTGTCGGATGCAGCCCTAAAAGCTTCCAGCGCATAGAGTTCCGGCGCCGGTGCTCCTCCGGCAAACGAGATCATGTCGGGGTTTTTTGCGGCGGCAAACATTTCCTTGATGAAGTCAGAGCCGTAGCCTTGCATTCGTTTCGCTTCAGCGACCATTTAATCTTCCCTTGCTTTGCTTTTCAGTAAGACCTAGGTAGGCCAAGTACATGCTGACCGATAAAATTTAGCGTCATCTGCTGCGTCAAAGGCGCTAGCCTGAACAGCTGCACCTCACGCCACCACCGTTCCTGG
>Ga0206126_10006600_pt1 | contig 10207 bp, 8 predicted proteins | sample Helgoland_Spring_5_FD_148621 | JGI IMG/M metagenome (GOLD analysis project Ga0206126, IMG submission 148621) | Pelagic subsurface seawater microbial communities from Kabeltonne, Helgoland, North Sea - Helgoland_Spring_Bloom_20160412_1 | ecosystem: Environmental > Aquatic > Marine > Epipelagic ...
GAAGTTTTTTCTCACAAACTTTGCATCTAAACATAACAACTCCTCCTGCTTATATAGTAAGTAGGCGGGCGGAATGATTATAGCCCAACCTCAACGAGATAATCAACCTCTGTCAGTTCGGAAACTTTCTTATATCCATCCTGTGTAAGAACTTCGTGGTCTGCCGTTAGTTCCAAGACCGACCCATCTTCTAGTTCAACCTCGAATACTTCCTTTGATCCTTGAAAGTAAATCTCGTAGTCACTATTATAGCTTATTTCTTTTGTGTGAGAATAATAGGCAACCTTGTCACCCTCTTCAATCTCCTTGATCGTCTTGTATCCAGTATCGGTCAAAATACCAACAGTTTCTGTGAAGCAGGAGCGTACCTGTCCGACCAGCCCTTCAACGTGAGTCTTCACTTGAGGGTACTTGTCGAGATACTTGCGCAGTGCTGGAGAGAACTCGATAACCTCTTGCCACGTTGGCGCATACACTCCTGACTTAATTCCATGCTTTCTTTTGGCTTCAGGGGTTGCTTCTCGAATCATAATAGAGGTTACAGTATTCGCCTCAGTGAAGGGGATCCCGTAAAGCTTGGAGATGTCTTTGATAAGAGACTTCAGTTGAAGAGTATTCCAGTTGGAGATGGGTGCGACACAATCTTCTCCCCACATCTCGACCAGCTTTTCCTTGAGTAGCATGCTGTCTGACACGTCGTAGTCGATATCTGGATAATCGGTGGCGTCTGAACGCAAAAAGCGAGAGAATAGCAGACCGTACTTAATAGGATCAACTTGCGTGATATCCAAAGCATACGCAACTAGCGAGCCTGCTGCAGATCCTCGCGCTGGACCAGTAAGCATCATACCAGTGGCGACTTCCGCAATCGATCTCATTGTCAAGAAGTACTTTGAAAAGCCGCGATCATCAATAACATTTAGTTCGTGCTTGAGACGATCGGTGTATTCCTTGTTCTTGTGTAGTCCCTTGTCTTTGAGACCCTCTAGCGAATAATTAACTAGAGCTTGAGTTGCCGTAAACCCGGCGGGCACAACAAACTCAGGAAGACGTACTGTGTTATCTGGAAGAAAGGACTCGATGCGATCGAATGCGATTCTGTGAGTCTCCTCGATACTTTCGAGGACCAACTCATCTTCGTACTCAAACCCTTGCTCTTGGGAGTATTGCTTATAGCTGTCCCACATCTGATCCCCGTTCTTGGGGTACAGTTCGTACCCAATCTCCTCAACCCCAGCGGGAAGCTCAGAGCCTTCGTCAGCGTATGATGGCTTGCTTTTTCCGAGCCACCCGAGACGCTTGTAAAGCTCCCGGTCTTTCCACGCTTCTGGATTTGGGTAGTGACTGTCAGCAGTCGAGATTAGCTTCACTCCGAATTCCTTAGCAACCCGAATGACATACTGATTAAGTTCGTGCTGTTCCTTGATGTTGTTCCATTGAATCTCAGCATACCAACGATCGCCAAACACGTCAATCATGTTCTTGGTCGTCTCGCGCATTGCATTCATTACCGCCTCGTCCCCGTCTTCTCTGTTCTCCCAGTAGTTGCCCGCGTAGACACCACCAAGGCAAGCGCTAGAGGCGATGATACCCTCGCTGTACTTCTTTAAAAGCTTATAGTCGATACGAGGATACCTATAAAAGTTCTCTGCTTTGTATGACTCTGAGACCAACTTGAAGAGGTTATTGAGTCCAGTTTGATTCTGGGCAACGAGTACAAGATGGCGACGACGGCGCAGGATGCCTTGAGTCTTCTTCGAAGATCCCTCGTCTTCAATCGTAGCACCTGACTGCGCATCCTTCTTGGCGGCGCGAGAGCGCTTCTTATCTTCCATCGCCTTTGTGTATTCTTCTCGCCACTCACCGATGGAAGGAATGAAATAAGCCTCACAGCCAAAAATTGGCTTAAACTGCTTGCCGGCTGCGAGCATCTCCTTACAGTGCAGCACCTGATATGGTAAGCCGTTCATGTTTCCATGATCGGTTAGCGCCAGTGCCTCGCCTCCGTTCTGGTAGCAAAAGTCCATATGTGCGTTCGGAAACCCGATAGCGTCAAAAATAGATCCAGCCACAGAATGTGCGTGCAGTCCAACGAATTTAATTTTAGATTCCGTGCGATTCATGACAATTCCTTAATCGTTATATGGTATATTAGCATGTCTGCGTGCCTTTGTCAATAGCTCATACGGCTTCTTGAAGAGGTTTTCAGACGAGAGGTAATCCAAATATCCTTGCCAAGATGACAAGTCTTTATACCAGTCTACATTATACAAGAAAGCGCTAGCTGTGTCAAGCTCAGAAAGCACTTGACTCAAAGGAAATCTTTTAGCTGACCACCTCTCTGCTAGAGGAAGTCGCCGGGAGGGGTATTTCTCACCCTCTTCCGTATTATAGAAGTCTCTTGTCGTGGCTTTGTTTACCGATCTGCGGCAACTGAGATAGTCCCGATTAAACATCGTAAAGCTTAGCGGAACGTTATCTAGTACTGTTTTTCCCTCATAGGACATTAAAAAGTTATCATTCTTGTCGCTTATCTTCGATCTCTGCGCTCTTAAGTCATAAATGTTAAAAATTGACATAGGAAACGAGATATAGTACTTTTCTGGTATGAGCCACTTGGAAATTTTATTACCTACTTTCCAGGCAGAATAGACTCCGTTCAAGATCGACCAACCGTAAGAATCTCTCCTGCCAACATCTTTTGGGTGAATCGGGCAATAAAAAATAGGTATCTCCCTCCTACTCTCGCTGTCTTCGCCGAAGTTACGACGATTCATATATACAGGATCATAGATCCAATCACCTACGACTTTTCTAACTATCGGAGCTAGATCTTCGTTCGCAACGATCCATATGGTGCTGCAGCCTGCCATAGCGCACTCAAAAACGGACTTCTGTATCGCAGTGTACCCCTTATCTACTGATAGCAGGATCTCTGGATATACTGTCTCCATATCTGTCTCTATGCCCGATACCGGAATCACTCCTGCCATATGCATCTTTTTCATAACCACCTCAAAAAGTTGTCGTAAGCGTCAGACATCATTGGTAATTCTCGAATCAGCTGGTCTTCTGCGTTCTTTTCTATCTTTATGTATTTGGCACTCGGTTCTAGCTTGCTTGGGGTCCTGTGTTTCTCCCTATGCATACTAGTTGTTCTGAATTTATAATATTTTGGTCTCCCTGTCGGTCCCAGTCCATTAAACAAACCCTTCATCCCTCTCGACTCCATCTCGTTTATAAGCTTAAAGCGAGCCATCGTCTCAGAAAAGTCAAAAGAATCTATTTGTGTATTGTTTAATCTTGACACCACACACGCATCTTTGACCGGGGTTGCTCCATCGATCCGATCTGAGGAGTAGAACCACACTTCTTTCGCTAGACTGTCGTCTGTCTTGATATAGTCAATTTTATGCTTGCCTCCTCGATTAAAAGCTACCCAATCATAGCATACATACTCTTCTTCGGCAAGCCTTTTTTCCGTAACAAAATCGTGAGCAAAGTGATCCCCAAAATAATGACAGGTGCCAAATTCAATTTCAGCAATCTTAGAATATTCATTAGAGCATACTATGCGATTATCTATCTCTCTCATACTTCGGCAAAGATTTGATAATGGTACTTGCCCGGACAGTGTAAGCAGAAACATCAGCCTTTCCCAAAGAATGTACTTGGGGCTGCCAACCGTCAATTCGCCGCTGTGTGTGGTGAGCGATCGCTGTTCTTGCGGGATCTTGAGACAGCTCAGGTCATAATCTGTATTCAGGAAATCAAAACGAAATGGATAATTCGGATTTGTGAATAAAATAGGGTATTTGTTGTTAAAAGCAAACAAGACGGCAGAAAGATTACTGCCAACAACAACGTTATCGTAACTCTGTCTACCTGTGAGCGCAGCTATCTCCGGTGTCAATATGCCCTTCGCTCTCTTCATCTATAGCCTCTTCTAATAGAGATTTTATGTCTAAACCTGCGCAGTCGATCTTGTTCTTGCTAACGTGATAGTGACTAACAAATCCATTAAATTTTCCATACTTAACCTCTTGCTCGTACTTCTTGGAGGTTGTGCCAAATTGGTTTAGCGGTGTTTCGTATTCTATACCAGCACAATTGTGAATCGCCCTCCATAAAGCTTTCATTGCGCGAATCTGTACAGGGTAAAAGCCCAAGAAGGGATCCAGCACCTCTCCGTGGACTCTCGCACCTTCCACCTCTGGTCTTTCGCCGAACCCATTCCTCACGTACCAATCTTGATATTTCGGATAGTAAGCATTGCTTATCTCGACCCCAACGGAGGCTCGATTAACTCTCTCCGAGCCAGCGTGCCAGCAACCATGTTGCATATCTACCGTCTGGTAAATTGTGCCGTCGTTATCTATCATAAAGTGAACTGAGATACCTCTCTTATTCAATATAGTCTGGCAAGCATTGGAGCTTAAGCAAGCATCCCAGTGGTTAACGAACAGTCTCACCGATCTCTTGGCGCGACCGGTATAATCATAATAAGTACCCTTTCTAGACTTAAGTCCACCCTTCTCCGACCACAGTACAACTTTTGACCATTCTATTTTATGAAATTCTCCATTATAAACAATATAATTTGAATATTGGAGAGCTTCTGGCTTGTGCGCATCAATATTTGATTGACGCTCTGTCCAAGCGCGACGAAAGGTAGCCGGTCCACACATGCCATCTGCAGCCAGCTTCCTTTCGCGCTGCCATTTTTTAATAGCTCGCGTTAGTTGGTCATCATAATACTTTTCACCAAACCAAGTTGGATCCCACCCCAGTGAGGAAGCAGAAGATTCGTTATAGAAGTTTTTATCAATTATGGGCATACTGTTATTTTAACCAATTGGTGGGTTATTTCTTAACAGTAAGTAGTCCTAAGATATAATTATCCAATATCACACTCGTCTTCTGTCCATCAAAATTAAGCTCCTCAATCATAGTCTTGTCCACAATAGCCCAACTATTTGTGGCTAAGATAGAGGCAAACCTAACATCGTCCGCCCAACTCTTAATTTTCACTTTTGTGTAGCGATCTTCAGTCGGCTTATAGTCGGAAGGCAGAAGAATACCTGTGCTTGTCTCCTGTTCACTCAAACTTGCTAACTCGACTTGAATATACCTATTAACTGGCTTAAACATAATTTCTCCTATTTTATTACTTAAATTTCGCAAGAATCATTCGAGCAGAATTTGCTACCAACTCCGCCTTCGTTCGTTACGAACCTTTGCACAGGAGTTATTTTCGAAATCAAGGCTTCATACTTCTCTTTTGGTATAGGCTCATATGGCGCTTGCTTATATCCTGTCTCTTCGTATCGAAGGAAGGAGACTGCCTTGAGTCGACTCTCGTACATTTCTAATGCATCCTTGATCTGGCTAGCCTCTTCCGGCTTAAATGTTACTGTTATAGATACTGAGTTATCTGCCCAGAAATGCTGATACTGCGCAGCTATCTCTAGCTGTTCCCACATACCGACATCCCTCTTTCCTTTGAGGAAGTACGGTTCTTTTACGGGAAACTCAACACAAACAGTATTCGGGGAGTATACGTCATCTTCAATAAAATATCCAGCTTCTGCAAGAGCGGGGAGTAGAGACGAACTCTTTCCGAACCGAATCCTGCGAATATAGTACTCATCCTCTGGGAAATGGATTCCAGGGGTTGATCCGTTAAGCAGAGAGACTGTGCCGGATGGCTTAATCGAAGTCGTGCGGATCGACTTTGGGATGCAAAGCCAGTTTGAATACTCTTCATCAAGTTCTTGGACATATGTGTATGCCCGATCACACCAATTGTATAGCTCGCGACGACCATGTTTATTGAAAGCTTGAACCACGCCAGATTGAGATAGACCGATACGGCGATTCTTTAGCATCTTTGCATTGGTCTCTGGCCAGTGCGTGTTAGACAAGGTAATAGTCTTACCGTACAGGTAAGCAATCTTTAGCGTCTTGAGGTAATCTTCAAAGTCTTCGTGCTTTGCAGGGAACGTCTCAACGAGGCAACAAAGCTCAGCATCCTCCAGTTGCTGCTCGACGCAAGGATTAAACCCTGCGACATTTATATCATCTAGGCGCTCTCCATCCTTAAAGCGACCACGAGTTCTGGCGTTATTGAGCCAAATGTACCCAGGCTCACCATTCTTCTGTGACTGTGCGGCATGCCACTCGTAGTCCATGCCCACTACGGCGTTAAATGAGTTGTTCGAACCCCATCGGTGGTGATGCAGCTTTTCAGAATCGTTCTTCATCTCAAGATAGTGCTTATCATCGTGGCGACCCATAGCAAGAGCGGCAGAGCGGCGCACATTTCCGGCTACAACGCAGCGACCAATAAGGTTTTCTGTGTCGACAATATCTACTGACGTGATTAGTTTTCCAATGTTTGCAGTATACAACTCAGATAAGTTATCGTGCAATTCTTTGAGAGGGGCGTATCCTGATGAAGTTCCTCCGAACCCATGGATTAGTGCGCCTTCTGGTCGAATAGCGGAATAGTCAAACTTTGGAACCTTTGAGCCAAAGAAAAATCCGTCTATGAGTATATGAACAGAGTCAACCCACCCTTCACGGGAGTCATCTATAACAAGAACATCACTAGTGTAGTCTGGCTCACGAATAGTTATGGTGCCAGATCCTTCGGTATCAAAACCTACACCGATTCCGACCATCAAAGCATCCATCATCCAAGCAAATAGATAACCACCCTTGGATGGAAGGTCTTTGGTAGAGCGGAAAGCGCAATTAAACAATCCGGCAGCTGTTCGCTCTTCAATGAATTTCGTTCCCATCATCCACAGACCGCGACCGGGAGGGGTCCACTTCAAATTGAACAGTCTGTCGTATGCGTCTTTAGCAGTTCTTTGTGCTTTTGCATCATTCCACTCAAGACCAAGATGAAAAACGTGCTGCTTTTGCATGTTAAACATGCCTTCAATGACTCTCCGGCAGGTCTGCCACCACTCTTCTGTACCGACAGCTTCTGGATCGAACTCACTCAGTCTGCGTGCATATGTTCGTTTAAACGTAACATACCCAAGCGGTCCCCAAGGTACAGTGGCAATCTTGTAGGGCTCGACAAACGTATCCGACAAGCGAAATCGGCGAATGTTTTGAATTGTTCTCATTGTTATTTTTTCCTCTTAAGTTTGGTGTATTTTGCTTTTAATAGCGCTTGTTGTGCGCGCGAGTCTAGGGCTACCGGAGAAGTTGCGACGTTGCTATGAGTGACAGCTGTGCCAGTGGATAATCCAGGCACCTTTGGCAATATCTTGATATTCACGCTTGAGGTGTCCATAAAGATATTGAAGATCATTCCGTCAGGACCATTTCTATTCTTCGCTATAAAAATCTTGCCTAGGTTGTTTTGCTTATCTTCAATTGTGCGAGAAACAGAAAAAATGAAATCTGCAACAAAGCACTTATTAAATGCTTCCGATATCTGCTCCATCGTAATCACTTCTGCGCTGAGTCCGGAACGATTCGTTTGCGAAGCCGTCCAAATAGGACACTGAAACTCTGTCGAAAGCCCTCTCAACTCTTCGTAAATAGATTCTAGTTCGTTTCTTTTCTCTTTTCTTACTTGAACTGGCTTAAGTAGATCTGCGTAGTCTACAATAATGAGTCCTGGCTCAATACCCCTCTTGATAAGTCTCGATAGGTGGGCTCGGATTGTGCTTGTTGATGCAGACTTAGTTGGATACTCCTTGATGATTAGCCCTCCTTCGAGATCCTTGATCTCCTCATATACTTCTTCTTTAAAGTTTATGATATCTGACAGAGGATAGCCCGTGATACAGCTGTCATATCTTGTTGCAATAACCGTATCCTGAAGCTCCAGGGTGTAGTGTACAACCGTCTTTCCTTCCTTTATCGCTTGAGAACCCAAGTGGACTAGTACCATAGACTTACCAGCACCTGTGGGTGCGATAACAACGCCTAGCTCGCTCTTACCAAGACCTCCACCAGTGATATCATCCATATCCTTCCAGCCAGTCGTGACCGTATTTCTGAATTTTGGTTCGAACCTCTTTTCAAAGTCGACCATATAATCATATCCAAAGTTATTCTCAGATCCCAATTTTAGGGCATCGTTGATAACTTTGGATATCTCATCGAAAGAGCAGTTCTGCAATAGCCCCACAGATTTCATCATTGCTTCTTTGAGATTTTGCTTTCTGCAAAAATCAAGAGAAGTTTCTTTTATGTATCCAGTGTCCGTCACCTCTTGTGCGTGCATTCTTGAAAAGTAATCTTGCACCTGTGTGCGGAGTACTTCATCTTCGTTATCTAGTTCCGTCTTAAGAATCGTCAACATTGCGTCGACAGATGGGTGCTTGTCGTAGCGATGCCGGAACTGCATTGTCTTTCTTAGGAATACTTGCAAGTATTCAAGCTCGATAAAGCTTACATCTAATACTTCAGTTATCTGATCTGCAAAGGGTCGATCTTCAAAGATCAATTGAACTAATCCTTCTTGAAAAGTCTTACCGTATTTCCCAAGGTTTACTTTTTCTGCTAGCATTAGTACTCTCTCTTAGTAACTACAATTATACCTGATCTACCCCCAAAGTCAAGGTATATTTCTGATTTATTCATTTGTCATATCTACACAATCAACGGAGATCCTGTTTAAGTGTCCCTTGAGATCTCCCCAGTTTAGTTCACCAAAACCATCTTCGCGCATAAGTCGAATGATCTCTGTTTTATTGAAATCACATTCAAAGTTCTCTATCGATTCCTTGACATGAATCTTTGATTGGATAGACATTTGAGGCGAGTACAGTTGCATCATCTTATAGTTGTGCTCGATAAGCTCCTTGTTTTCTAATACGTTCTGGTAGAACTTTAGATTACTGGTGATAGACTTCTCTGCGCAGTGTTCCATAACTTCATCGATTGTGTACGTCTGGCTCTCTGATAGGAAACCCATACGCTTAGCTACGGTTTTGAATCCAGCACCCTTCACTCCAGGGAGATTATCAGAGGAGTCTCCAATAATTGCTCTCGCTAGTGCCATATTGGTCGGATGAACGCCTGTTTGCTCTACGATCCTCTTAGAGTTTAGGATCTCGTCCTTTACTGGACGCCATAGAACGGTCATCTCACTACAAATTTGCATAAAGTCTTTATCGTTGGAGACGATAATCTTCTGATAATCTGCGTAATGCTCCATTGAGCAAACATATGAAATTATATCGTCAGCTTCGATCTCTGGCAAGATCGACTGAATGATTGGCATATTATTAAGGTATTCCATCAGTCGAGTCTGTTGCCAGATCTTATTCTTAAGCTCCTCATCGTCAGTCAGGTTGTGGTGGGCTCGATTCAGGCGGATTGGCTTGCGACCTGCCTTATAGTTCTTATCCATATCTTTACGCTTCTTGGAACCATTAGCCCCATCCCAACAAACAACAATCGAATCTGGCTTTGTCTGGCGTACTAGCTTTTGAAGAATCTTGATAAACCCTTTTAGTCCACCAATCGGCTGTCCGTGATGAGACAGGCTAGGATCAACTATATATGCACGTATAACGGCATTTGCTCCGTCTATTATTAGAACTCTTTTTGTCTTGTCTTCTTCGCTCATTCTTCTCTCCGTGAACTGTTTTTTAGAATATGCTTCATACGCCCTTTCGGGCACCTAAGCGTTTCTGCTAGTTTTTGCTGGCTAATTCCGACTCGGAATAAGACTTCTTATTTCTCTCACTTTCTTATAAGAGAATAGCACGCCCAAGGGCACTTGTCAAGCATTCATTCTTCGTTCTCCTTGCATATGCACTTTTGATCTGGGTAGCCGGCATCACAATGCGGGCAGTCGTACCATTTTGTAACGTCTTCATTCTGCTCGATGTCTTTATAGTATGAAACACCAGTAGCAGGCGGCATTTTCTGCACAACTCCGTAGCGGCACATTTTATTATCATAAACATCTTTGCCAGCCCACTTGTCGACAAGCGGTTCCCATTTGCTGGACCCTCTGTCACGTTCACCAACACAAGTATCGCAAATAAGATCGGATGTAGAGTACTCATCTTCTAACATCTCCTGACCGCATTTCTCACAAAAATGAGTTAGTTCTTGATCACAGTCAAATAATATCTTCTGCCACGTGTGTCGGTTCTTGTGAGTAATTTTAATGGGGCTCTGTTGTCCGATCTGGATGTACCCGACTGTTGCCTTTCTTGGTTGGGTC
>Ga0206126_10006602_pt1 | contig 10206 bp, 11 predicted proteins | sample Helgoland_Spring_5_FD_148621 | JGI IMG/M metagenome (GOLD analysis project Ga0206126, IMG submission 148621) | Pelagic subsurface seawater microbial communities from Kabeltonne, Helgoland, North Sea - Helgoland_Spring_Bloom_20160412_1 | ecosystem: Environmental > Aquatic > Marine > Epipelagic ...
GGGCTGAGGCTCAGTGTGTGACCTGTGACATCGTCACCGCCCGCGCCGTCGCGCCGATGGAGAAACTGCTGGGTTATGCACAGCCCTACTTCCAAAGGGGTGCACAAGGTCTGTTCCTGAAGGGGGAGCGTGCCGAATCCGAGTTGATCGAAGCGCGCAAATCCTGGCATTTCGAGGCTGAACTGGCCCCGTCGCAAAGCGACGTGCGCGGCCGCATCGTGACAATCCGGAGCCTCCGCCGTGCCCGCTCAACGCGCTAGAAAGCCCGCCCGCGTCCTCGCCGTGTCCAACCAGAAGGGCGGGGTCGGCAAGACGACGACAGCCATCAACCTCGGCACCGCCCTGGCCGCCATTGGTGAGCGCGTGCTGATCGTGGATATGGACCCGCAGGGCAATGCCTCAACGGGCCTTGGTGTTCCACGTGAAACACGGCGTGTCACGATCTATGATGTCGTCGTTGACCAGCGCTCCATCGCGGATGCCTCGGTGCAGACGACTGTGCCGGGTTTGTGGATCGTCCCGGCTGACGCGGACATGTCGGGCGTTGAGATCGAACTGAGCCAAGCGGATCGCCGGTCCTATCGGCTGCGTGATGCTCTTCGCGCGCACGACGACGGCCCTACCGCGTATGACTATGTGCTGATCGACTGTCCGCCGTCGCTGAACCTGCTGACGCTGAATGCGATGGCGGCTGCGGACGCGGTGCTGGTGCCGCTGCAATGCGAGTTCTTCGCCTTGGAAGGTCTGAGCCAGCTGATGCGCACCATCGACATGGTCAAGCACAGCCTCAACCCGTCGCTGGAAATCCAGGGCCTGGTCCTGACGATGTTCGATCGTCGTAGCGCCCTGTCGGGCCAAGTGGCCAACGACGTGCGCGCTCACTTCGGCGACAAGGTCTATGAGAGCGTGATCCCGCGCAACGTCCGCGTCGCCGAGGCGCCGTCCTTCGGCAAGCCCGCGCTGATCTATGACCTGAAGTGCGCCGGCAGCCAGGCCTATCTGCGGCTGGCCAAGGAAGTGGTGAAGCGCGAACGCCAGCGCCTGAAGCTGGCCGCCTGAGTTTTAATAGAACGGAACAGTATCTTGGCTGAACGACAAAGAGGTCTGGGCCGCGGCCTTTCGGCATTGATGGGGCAGGACGCCGAGGCGCCGGTCGCATCTGACGCGCCTGTGCCTGCCGGCGTGCAACGCGTGCCGATCGAAAGCCTGAAGCCCAATCCGGACCAGCCCCGCAAGACCTTCCGCCAGGAGGATCTGGAGGAACTGACCGCGTCGATCCGCGACAAGGGGGTTCTGCAGCCGATTTTGGTGCGGACCCAACCGGGTGAGGACGGCGTCTGGCAGATTATCGCTGGCGAACGCCGCTGGCGCGCGTCGCAGGCGGCGCGCCTGACCGAGGTGCCGATCGTGGTCCACGAGATGGACGACGTCGAGGTGTTCGAAGTCGCGATCGTCGAGAATGTTCAACGCGCAGATCTGAATCCTCTGGAAGAGGCCGAGGCGTACCGCGTTCTGATGGATCGCTTCGGACGGACGCAGGATGCGGTGGCGGGCGTGGTCGGCAAGAGCCGCAGCCATGTGGCCAACACCATGCGCCTGCTGCAACTGCCTGAGCGGGTGCTGTTCTATGTGCGCGAAGGCAAGCTGTCCGCGGGTCACGCCCGCGCGCTGATCAATACGCCCGATCCAGGCCAGTTGGCGGACATCGCCTTCGTGGATGGTCTCAGCGTTCGTGAGACAGAGGCCCTGGCGCGCCGAGCGGTCGAGGGGCCGAAGCCGACGAAGACCAAGTCGGCGTCGGCGGCCGTCGGCGGGGAAGGGGCGGCCGATGTCGCCGCCCTGCAGCAGGATCTGGCCGATGCGCTGGGCCTGAAAGTGCAGTTGTCGGACAAGGGCGGAAAGGGCGAACTGACGATCGGCTACGGCTCGCTGGAGCAGCTCGACGATCTGTGCCGCCGTTTGATGCGCGGTTGAGCGGCGGACTGTGCTAGGGTGTCGATATGACTGAAGACACGACACCCACCGCCGCCGACAAGCTGAAACAGGCGCTCGCCGCCAAGAAGGCCAAGGCGGGTCATGGGTTCAACGCCCAGCCGGGCGCCAAGGCCGAAGAGAAGGCTGTGTCGGCGCGAAATGTCGCCATGGCCCAGCCCGCCTTCCGCAAGGCGATTTCCAGCAGCAGGCGTTCAGCGATCAGTTGGTCCGGCATTCCGGTCGTCTTGGTGGCGACATCGGCCGTGTTGATGCTGTCCAAGACCTCGTCCAGGGCTTCGAGTCGCCAGGACCGCGCCTGACGCAGCATTTCCGCCTCCTGTTTCCAGAAGACGCCGGCGGCCTTGGCGGCCTCCTTAGAGTTTGCGCCGTTGGCCTGCAAGATATTGATCCGACGTAGCTTTCCGAGATGGATCGCGGCGGAGCGAACGGCGAGCACCGACGATTCGCCCTCGGCGAAGGCGCGCCTGAGCCCCGCCTGCGCCGGACCGGGCCGCGCGCCGAAAGCCTGAAGCGCCGCATCCGACAGGGAGGCGTCCGGCTCGACGCCGAGATGATGCTCGAGCGCATCCATATCCAGAGTCTTGCCGGAGCCGGGGCCGATGAACAGGGCCAGGCGCTCGATCTCTTGCCGCATCAAGCCCCGCTCGCGCGGCAGGCGCGCGACGAAACGGTCCAGGGCGTCGGACGTCAGGCCCACCTTGTCGGCAGCCAGGGCCTCACGGACCATGCGGGCGACATCGCCGGTCTCGTCCTCGTAGCAGACGATGCCGACCGCGCCGTTCTCCTTCTCGGCCGCCTTTCTGAGCGCAGATTCGCGGCCCAGCTGGTCGGCCTCGACCACCATCATGGCGTCGGGATTGTAGCCGCCGTCGGTGTGAATCTTCAGCGCGGCGGCGACAGCCTTGTCCACGCCGGGCTTAAGCGTCGACAGACGGATGCGCACCAGACGACGGCCGCCCATCAGGGACATGGCCGTCAGCGCCTCTTCCAGCTTTGTTTCGTCGCCATCGATGTCGCTGTCGGTCAGGACGGTGACGTTGAAGGGGTCGTTCAGATCGGGCGTGACCGTCTTGCAGAGCACCTCGGCCCGCTCAGCGACGCCGGACCGGTCCTTGCCGTGGATCACCGCCGCCCGGATCGCCGGATCGGGCGCCTTCAGGAAGCGATCGATCTCGGGGCGTTTGGCCAGGATCACGGGTTCGACAGCGCCTGCATCAGATCCAGTCGGATCAGGCGAGCCAGTTCGGCTGCGGCGCGCTCCTCTCCGTCCTGCTGGGCGGCGATGGCGGCATAGGGCTGGTCGGCGGTGGCGTAGGTCGTGGTGACCGTTTCCGTGCCGCTGACAGGCATTCCCCCGGCAGCCGGGGTCAGGGTCCAGGTCGCCTTGACCGTCAGTTCATAGCGGGTGGCGGTGTCGTCGATGCGGCGACCCAGCGAGCGGCGGTTCTGCTGAACCTCGGTCGTCAGGCGATACAGCGGCGTCGCGCCGCGATCCCAGGCCAGGACGTCTTCCAGCTGCTCGCGCAGGCGATAGCCCAGACGGTCGTCCTGGGTCGTGACGGCGATCCGGCGCAGGGATGAACCCACGGCCGGCTCGGCGTACATGGGCGTGAAGCCGCAGGCGGAAACCGCCAGAGACGCGAGAACCGCGAGAGCCATCGCGACACGCATCAGCCGGCCACCAGATTTACGATGCGGTCCTTGACCACGACGATCTTCTTCACGCTCAGACCCTCCAGCCGCGCCTTGACCGTTTCGTCGGCCAGGACCAGGGCTTCGACCTCGGACGGCTCCATGCCGCGCGGCACGCGGATTTCCGCGCGACGCTTGCCGTTGATCTGGATGGGCAGGACCACCTCGTCGTCGGCCGCGAGCGCAGCGTCCCACACGGGCCACGGCGCGTCCAGAACCATCCCGTCTTCCCCCAGTCGCGTCCAGGCTTCTTCGGCCAGGTGCGGGGTGAAGGGGGCGATCAGGCGGGCCAGCGCCGAAAGGGCCTGACGCTTGGCGTCGCCGCCGGCCTGGGCATTGTCGCGAATGGTGGCGACGAAGGCGTAGAGCTTGGCGATGGCCGAGTTGAAGCGGAAGCCTTCGACCCCTTCGGACACGGCCTTGATGGCCTTGTGCGTCTCGCGCAGCAGATCGGCGTTGGCCTTGTCTTCGCCCGCGAAACCGGCGTCATAGGTGTCGAACAGGGTCCAGGTGCGCTGGACGAAGCGGCTAGCGCCCTCCACGCCGCCAGGGGTCCACTGCACGTCCCGCTCGGGCGGGCTGTCGGACAGGACGAACAGGCGACCGGCGTCCACGCCGTGGCTTTCCAGGATTTCGGCCGGCGCGACGACGTTCTTCTTGGACTTGGACATCTTTTCGATGTCGCCGATGACCAAGGTCTCGCCGGTCGACAGCTGGCGGGCCGAGCGGACGCCATTGTCGTTGGTCAGATCGACGTCGGTCGGCTCGACCCAGGCGCCGTCGGCGCGGCGATAGGTCTCGTGGACCACCATCCCCTGCGTGAACAGGCCGGCGAACGGCTCCTTCACCGACAACATGCCGGCGTCAGACAGGGCGCGGGTGATGAAGCGGGCGTAGAGCAGGTGCAGGACCGCGTGCTCGACCCCGCCGATATATTGATCGACAGCTAGCCAGCGGTCGGCGGCGGCCTTGTCGATCGGCGCCTCGGCCGTCGGGTCGGTGAAGCGGGCGAAATACCAGCTGGAATCGACGAAGGTGTCGAGCGTGTCCGTTTCGCGCGTCGCGTCGGCGCCGCACGAGGGGCATTTGACGTGCTTCCAGGTCGCGTGACGCGCCAACGGGTTGCCGGGCACGTCGAAGGTCACATCATCAGGCAGGATGACCGGCAATTGATCGGCGGGAACCTCGACGACGCCGCAAGACGGGCAGTGGATGATCGGGATCGGGCAACCCCAATACCGCTGGCGGGAAACGCCCCAGTCGCGAAGGCGATAGATGGTCTCGGCGCGGCCCTGGCCTGCGGCCTCGACCTTGGCGATCGCGGCGGCCTTGGCGGCCTCGACGTCCATTCCGTCCAGGAAGTCGGAGTTGAAGATGCGGCCGGGACCGACATAGGCCTCGGTTCCGATCTCGATGGTCTCGGCGTCGTCGGGCTTGACCACCGGCGTCACCGGCAGATCGTATTTGCGGGCGAAATCCAGGTCGCGCTGGTCGTGGGCCGGGCAGCCGAAGATGGCGCCCGAGCCATAGGTCGACAGCACGAAGTTAGCGGCCCAGACCGGCAGGGTCTTGTCCGGATCGAAGGGGTGGCGGACGCGGACGCCCAGATCGACGCCCAGCTTCTCGGCCTTTTCGATCTCGGCTTCGCTGGTGCCGGTTTGGGCGCAGGCCTTGATGAAGTCCGCCACGTCCGGCCGGTGCTCCGCGATGGCCTTGGCCAGGGGATGGTCGGGGGCCAGGGCCAGGAAGCTGGCCCCGAACAGGGTGTCGGGGCGGGTCGTATAGACCTCGATGGGGTCGCGGGCGTGATTGGGTTCGCCCTCGGGAGAGGCGGGCAGGAAGGCCGGCGCCTCGGCGATGTCCCACCACAGGGTCGCACCCTTGGCCTTGCCGATCCATCAGCCGGACCTTTTCGGGCCAGCGGTCCAAGGTCTTCAGGCCGTCGATCAGGTCGTCGGCATAGTCGGTGATGCGAAGGAACCACTGGTTCAGCTTGCGCTTCTCGACCAGGGCGCCCGAGCGCCAGCCGCGTCCATCGATCACCTGTTCGTTGGCCAAGACCGTGTTGTCGACCGGATCCCAGTTGACCACCGCATCCTTGCGATAGACCAGACCGCGCCGATACAGCTCCAGGAACCAGGCCTGTTGCTTGCCATAGTATTCCGGGTCGCAGGTGGCGAACTCGCGCGACCAGTCCAGCGACAGGCCCAGCAGCTTCAGCTGCTCGCGCATGTTGGCGATGTTGGAATAGGTCCAGCCCTTGGGATGGATGCCGCGCTCCATGGCTGCGTTTTCGGCCGGCATGCCGAAGGCGTCCCAGCCCATCGGGTGCAGAACGTCGTACCCTTGCGCGCGCTTGGACCGCGCCACCACGTCGCCCATCACATAGTTGCGGGCGTGACCCATGTGGATGTTGCCCGACGGATAGGGGAACATCTCAAGCACATAGTATTTCGGCCGGCCGGTGTCCTTCGTGACGAAGGCGGAAGCCTCGGCCCATCGGGCCTGCTGGCGGGGTTCGGCGGTCTTGGGTTCGTAACGGGCCACGGTCGTCCTGAAAGTCGAAAGGGCGCTGACGCCCTCCCGGCTCAACTAGCCCGAAGGACGACAGCGCCCAAGAAGTAATGCGTTTCGGCGTTCCCAGCAGGTCTGACGAAACTAAACCAGTAGGCGCTCAAGTAGCCCGAAGGGCGGTAGCGCCTAGAAACAAAGCGAGCGCCGGCTTTAGCCGGCGTTCGACAGATTCAGCTGGCGCGCCTTGGTCAGGATGGCGTTTTCCAGATCGGCCTCGGTCTGGGCGGCGACCGGGGCGGCGGTCCACTGACCATCGGCGCCCTTCACTTCCTTGGTCACCGTGACGTTCAGCGCGTCAGCGCGCAGACGGGTGTCCAGGATGAAAACGGTCGCCTTGAAGCGCTCGTTCGGCGTCTGGGGATTGATGTACCAGTCATAGTTGATGACGCCGCCCCACGGATCGGCGGTCAGCAGCGGCATGAAGCTGAGGGTGTCGAGCGAGGCGCGCCACAGGAAGGCGTTGACGCCGATGCCCTGTTGCACGTTCGTCTTGGGCGCAGACTTCTTGCCGCCGACGAAGGGAATGCTCGAGCAGGCCGACAGGGACGCGCCCAGGGCCACGCCCGAGACCAGCACGACCGCGACGTTCCGAACCAGGGCCTTGTTGAGGCTCATCAAGAGAAGTCTCCGTAAACTCAGGGACGTGAGAGCCCTCGCCCGCACGCGCGCACGGCATGAGGAATGCCGACTGCCAGGCTCTATAACACGGCGAAAAGGGGCGATGACAAGGCGAAGTCGGTTCCCGTCGCCTCGCGCGTCGCGGTGTTTTGTGAAGGGCCTGTGAGATTTCGCCGGAATCCGCCCGAATCCCGTGACGCTTGAGACACATACGCCGACAACAATGCGCGGGAACCTTGTTATCGCCGGCTCATTGCGTTGACCGCGCAGACACCCGGTGTCTAATCGCGGGGCTCACGACCATATAAGGTCGGTTCAGGGTTGAAACGCCGCCTCATGGCGGGGTTCGAAGGATTTGGTATGCGGTTCGGTGGTTTCCTGACTGTGATGATGGCGACGACGGCGATGGCCGCGTCGACGTCGGCGCTTGCCCAAAGCACATCCACCGTTTCCCTTTCGGAAGCCCAGGCGGCGCAGCGCAATGCGCCGGCGCCGCAGCGTCGCGGCCTGCGCCTGAATGACCGTGGACGGTGGGGTCTGGATTTCAACCTGAACCAGCCTGTGGGTCGCGAGACCGACTGGGGTGATGTCGAGGCCGGGGCCTATTACCGCCTGAACGACCGTCTGCGTGTCGGCGCCGCCGCCGCCGTCAGCACGCCGGAAGCCGATCCGGCCCGTGCGCCCGAAACCAATGGCCGGGCCCAGCCCCGCGTCCGTCTGGAAACCATCTTCAAGTTCTGATTTCGATCGGTCAGCGAAACGCTGACTGGATCGCACTTACCGCCGCCAGGCCGCAGGCGCCTGTGTGTGCGAGCGTTGCGGCGTTCTCTGGCGTGACACCGCCCAGCGCATAGACCGGAAGGCGGGCGGCTTTCACATGCTGTTCGAATGCAGTGACGCCCAATGCGGGTTTGCCGGCGGACGCACCGCCCGCCGGAAACACCGGCGACAGGATCAGGGCGTTCGGGTCTTCGGGCGGCGGGGATAGGCCGTGCCAAGCCGCTGTCAAAATCCAGTCGGGTCGGTCCGAGCGAATGCGCGCGGCCTGCTCAACCGCACGTTCGGGCAGGTGTAGCCCGTCGGCGTCGATCGCCTCGGCCAGATCAGGGTCCAGCCCGACCAACAGTTTCACGCCCCGATCGGCCGTCGCTTCCCGAAGCCGATGCCCCGTCTCGATGGCATCGGAGGCGCCAAAAGCGCGATAGACCACCGCCGAGCCGGCGGGCAGGCGCGCCGCCGTATCCCACGGTCGGGGCGTGCGATCCGGGTCGGTGAAGAACAGCATCGGCGGCAAGGCTGCGGCGGCCGGGCTGACAGCGGCGGCGGCGCGGTTTAGAGCGGTCGCGGCGTTCCAGATCGCGCGCGCATCGTCGCTGTAACCGGCCGGCAGGATCATGACCTCTTCTTCCTCCGCTTTTTCCGCCCCGTCCATCGCCGAAAGGGTCGCCGAGGTGCGGGCGCGCATCGACGCCGCTTGCCATGCGGCCGGTCGGGATCCAGCGGGCGTGACCCTGACCGCCGTCTCCAAGACGCAAGCCCCAGAGGCCATCGACGCCATCCTTGTGACAGGTCAGCGGATCTTCGGCGAAAACCGAGTGCAGGAGGCGCAGGGACGGTGGGCGGACCGTCGCGGAGCCTTGCCGGGCCTGGAGTTGCGGCTGATCGGCCCCTTGCAGACCAATAAGGCCGAGGATGCGGTCGCTCTGTTCGACGTGATCGAAACCCTGGACCGCGAAAAGCTGGCGCGCGCCCTGGCGCAGGCGGGCGAAAAGCGCGGCCGATCGCCGCGCGTCCTGGTCCAGGTGAACACGGGCGCCGAGCCCCAGAAGGCCGGGGTCCTGCCCGACGCCGCCGACGCCCTGATTGCGGCTGCGCGCGACACCTATGGGCTGACGCTCGACGGTCTGATGTGCATTCCCCCGGCGGATCAGGACGCAGAGCCGCATTTTCAGATGCTGCGGGCCATGGCCGAACGAAACGGTTTGTTCGTGCTGTCGATGGGCATGAGCGGCGACTACGAGACCGCCATACGGTGCGGCGCGACGCACGTCAGGGTCGGAACGGCCTTGTTCGGGGAACGAAATCGACCCGAAACGCCCTCTAGCTCTTAACCCGATGTGAATATTCGCACCCCCAAGCCTTGGCGCGGGGGCCAAGCCTCGCCATTGTCTGTCCCATGCCTACGCCCAAGACCATTCTGATCATCGACGACGACGACGACCTGCGCGAGGCCTTGGCCGAGCAGCTGAACCTGCATGAGGAATTCAAGACCCAGCAGGCCGCGACCGCCACGGACGGAGTGCGGATGGGACGCGAGATCCGCGCCGACCTGATCCTGCTGGACGTCGATCTGCCCGACATGGACGGCCGCGAGGCCTGTCGCCTGTTGCGTAAGGACGGGGTTTCGACCCCGGTCATCATGCTGACGGCGCAGTCGGCGGACGCCGACGCCATCTTGGGTCTGGACGCCGGAGCCAATGATTATGTCACCAAGCCCTTCCGGTTCGCCGTGCTGCTGGCGCGCATTCGCGCCCATCTGCGCAGCCATGAACAGTCCGAGGACGCCGTCTTCACCATAGGCCCCTATGAGTTCCGGCCCGCCGCCAAGGTGCTGATGGACTCGAAGGGCAAGAAGGTGCGGTTGACCGAGAAGGAAACCAATATCCTGAAATACCTCTATCGCGCCGGGGCCAAGCCGGTGTCGCGCGAAGAGTTGCTGACAGAGGTCTGGGGCTACAACGCCGGGGTCACGACCCATACGCTGGAAACCCATATCTATCGCCTACGCCAGAAGATCGAATCGGAACCCGGTCATGCCCGCCTTCTGCTGACCGATGCGGGCGGATACCGGCTGCAGCCCTAACGGCTTAGTCGGCCGTCTTCGGGCGGATCGTGAACAGCGGCAGGAAGATGTGGACCAGCGGGCCGATGGTCAGGGCGTAAAGCACCGTGCCCACCCCGACCGAACCGCCCAACAGCCAGCCGACGGCGATAACGGTCAGTTCGATGGCCGTCCGCACCCATTTCACCGGCCAGCCTGTGCGCGCGACGATACCGGTCATCAGGCCGTCGCGGGGGCCGGGGCCAAGGCCTGCGCCGATATAGGCTCCGCTGGCCACGCCGTTCAGGACGATACCGGCAATGAGCAGGCCGGCCCGGAGCGGTAGGCCCAGGTCGGACGGAATCCAATCCAGGCCGAAGTTGGCGACTGTGCCGATGACCAGCACATTGGCTACGGTCCCGATCCCCGGCTTCTGGCGCAGGGTAATCCATAGAAGCAACACGGCCATACCGATCAGATTGACCACCAGACCGAAGCTGATCCCG
>Ga0206126_10006603_pt1 | contig 10206 bp, 11 predicted proteins | sample Helgoland_Spring_5_FD_148621 | JGI IMG/M metagenome (GOLD analysis project Ga0206126, IMG submission 148621) | Pelagic subsurface seawater microbial communities from Kabeltonne, Helgoland, North Sea - Helgoland_Spring_Bloom_20160412_1 | ecosystem: Environmental > Aquatic > Marine > Epipelagic ...
TACAAACTATTACAATAGCTTACTTTGACTGAATAAAAAGTGTTTCTTGCTAATTTAAGTAATTCAATTTCTTTATAATTTTCTGTTTGAAATATTTGGGTATAGTTGTTGTGATAAGAAAAAAATATTTCATATGCATCTAAAACTTTATTAGTATGTTCTTTTGGGCCGGCAAGATAAACCTCTTTCTGATTTACAAAATCTTCCATTGCGGTTCTTTGAGTCAGAAATTCAGGATTAAAAACGATATTATCTATATTAAACTTATTACTTAAATATTCACATGTTCCTACCGGTACTGTTGATTTAATTACCAACGTTGAAGTTTTTGTTTCGTTTGTTTCTTTATAATCTTTCAAACATGATTCTAAAATTTTAATGTCTAGACGATCATTTGATAAATCAGTGGGTACATTTATAAAAACAACATCTGCATTATAGGCATTTATCTTGCTTTTAAGAGACTTATGATCCAAATTGAATGGATCATATATATATGTCTTTAAAACGTCTTTAAGCTGCGCTACAGCCTTGCCTACGAAGCCGTATCCGATTATTCCTATTGTTAAATCTTCCATTCTTGAAACCTCTCAAAAATATATTCTGGGTTTGGGTGCCACTCATGTTCAGACAAAAATAAAACTGGGGTTTTCAAAGGATTCCAGTTTGTGTTATATCTTAAACTATTTGCATCGATTGACCAGACTACATGAGGGGCCCCACAGAGGCTAGATAAATGCATTGGGCCGGATGACGGACCAAAAACAGTTTTACAATTTCTTAAAATGTTGAAGACTTCATTTAACGGCTTATCTCTATAATCCGTAGCACCATCAATAAGTCCAGATTCTTTTGTTGTACCAACGCAGGCTACTCGCTCACCATTTTTGGTTAACAAGTTGAATAATTTTTTCCAGTTATCCAAACTCCAATTATCTTCCTTGCGCAAATCTCTACTTCTTATATGAAAAACATATTCATACTCTCTTTGTATTTCTGTTCCAAATTTAATATATTTTGGTTTTATTAAAAAGTTTTTAACTTGAATTTCTTCAGAAAAATGGGTATTCGGAGGAAATCCAATTCGGCGAGGAGCAAAAATACTAGTTCCTTTTTCAAGTAAATTTTTGTGTTTTAACAATACTTCCTTAGCATATAAATTTAAATCAATTCCATGCATAAAAAAAGAATCAGATAATCCTTTCGGAGGATTTAAATCTATAAAATCGTTAGCAAAATCATTATACAAAGCCCTAGAAGAAGGGCGGCATGCGATGATTGTTTCATCAAAGTTTTCGGCTAAAGAACGTATATAACCTTGCCAAGCAAACAGCTCCCAGCCAAACTCTCCAATCCATGGGCCAGCTATTAATCTTTTATTTAATTTTGTCATATGCTTCTATAATCTGTTTAGCCCAGTTAAAACGATTAAATTTTTGAACCATCTCAAAACCACTTAAAGCAATTGCTTGTGCCTCTAACGGATTTTTTAAATAATAATCTAGCTTTTCATTTAAATCTTTTGTGTCTTTAAAGATAACGCAGTGCTTACCATCAATAAAATGTTTTTTTCTATTGAACCAATCATCAGTAAGCAAAAATCCTTTTGCAGCTAAAATTTTATAAACTCTATCCGAGGCGCCGCCAGAAGTACAAAAATTTAAATTAATTTTACTTTTTGAAACCTCAATAGAATGTTTTTTACCAAAAGCATTAGAAATTATTTTAACGGGTCTTTTTAGACTTTCTAGTTTTGCAGATCGGTCGCCGTATACTTTTCCAATAAAACTAATATCATAACATTTTTCAATGTTATGTGGTTTATCAGTATTGTGATCAAAACCTTCGCACACGTGAAAAGAATTTTTATTTATTGACAAAGCTTCTTCAAGAACGTTAGCTTTGTCACAACAAAAATAATCAACCAATGTAGTTTTATCTCTCATCTCCTGATCATAAGTGATAAGCGGATCCATAAACCAAAGACATGTTTTGGTTAACTTATTGATTTTTTTAAAAGTTTCCAGAGAAACAACGTTACATTTGCTATAAACTACTAAATCAAAATCTCTATCTTTTATAACAGAAATCAAATCTTTGTCTCTATTCTCATTTCCGATAAGAGCAGCTTTTTGTCTATAATTGTAGCCGATGACTTCGTGGCCCAACTCCTTAAACGCTATCAATTGCGACAAATTTGTTGATTTACGTTCGGTATCAAATACGCCAATAAATAATATTTTCATCTACCCTCTCTTAAATGAATTCATCGTTAACTTCGGGATTTTTAATCCTGTCTAAGTATTCGTTAATTACATGTGGTCGGCACTTATAGTTGCCGCAGGGGCTATGATTTAGTTTAGCTACCTTATTAATTATTTTTTGAACTTGTCCACTAGTATGTATATCTTCGAATGTTTGTTCGTATATATTGCCAAAACTATAATCTTTTTGGTCATAAAAAATATTACAACCGTAGCAGCCGCCTTTAGCGTCGATTAAAGTTAAAAAGTTGTACGCATAACACTTTTTATAACAATAATTGTGGCTTTGGCCCGGAATTTCTGGCATTTCTTCTAGATTTCGACTTCTTACCATTACTTGATAGTCTTTCGTGGACCGGTCTAACAATCTTTGTCTTAACTCCATATCTGTTAGGTTGTAAAGTGTCGGATTAGAAGCACTCTTAGGATGGTTATGGTGTGGTTTGAACTGTACGTTATCAATGCCAACATCTTTCATTAAATCTGCAAACATCTCTAACTCGTCCAGGTTTTCTTCTAATACAATAAATTGTGCTCCAAGCTCTACATCGAGATTGTTTTCTTTTTTAAATTTTGCGGCCGCTCTCATATTTCTTATAACTCTATCAAAATCTTTAGATTTGTGTATGTTTTGATGAGTTGTAGGAGTTGCAGCATCAACACTAAATCTAATCCAAGAAAAATATGGCAAAAGCTCTTTTAGGCGCCTTTCGTTTAAAAGACCTCCATTCGTAGCCATAGACGTTTTAATGCCGCGGCTGTGAGCTGCTTGTACAAATTTATCCATATCAGGGTGCAATAATGGTTCTCCTTCGCCGGCAAAATAAATTGATTTTACACCAACATCTGCCATTGAATGAATAGCTTTTACTAACACTTCGGTATTAATTCTCACAACACCATGTGTAATCCAATCAACACTGCAAAAACTACAATGGTGTTGACAACGATTTGTTGGTCCAATCTCTACATGTAGTGGGGTAGACGCACCTGTTTTTTTCCAAGTTGCAACTTCCTCCGGGTAATACATTAATTTGTGTCCGTCTACGTCTTTAATACTCATTTTATATTTCTCCTAACCAATATTCTACCAGATCTTTTAAAGTTTTTTCAATTTTTATTGACGGTGACCAATCTAAAAAATTTCTTACTTTTGTATCATCCGGAATTTGTATTGGAATATCAACTTTTCTAAAAAATTTAGGTTCTATTTCTAAACTAACATTTTTTAAATTATATAATTCCAGCATTTTATCTAGGTAATGTTGCATTGGATGTAAATCGTTTCCAGCTATATGAAATATTTCGCCACATTCTATTTTATCTTTATGAAATTCGTTCATCAATTTATAATAAACGTCTACTACGTCTCTTACATCAGCTACGATTCTTTGTGACGTCATATTGCCAATTTTAATTATTGAATCTTGTTTTCCTTTTAATATCTTGGCAATTTGAATAGCATCCGAAGAAATTGAGAAATTTGCGCCGCGGCGAGGGCCAGTATGAGAAAAAGCTCTTGTTAGAAATGCTCTAAGATCGGTATTTCTAGTCCTTTCCAAAACATACATATCTGCTACAGCTTTTGAAACACCGTAAGGATTATTTGGATTGTATGGAGTTTCTTCAGTAATTTTAGAATCAGCGGGACATATGCCGTAGACCTCAGGTGTTGAACAATTCATAAGCACGCATAGCGGCATATTCTCAATTATTTCATCACATATTCTTGCTGTTCCGAGAGCGTTAGTCTGTGTCGCCAACAAAGGTGTTTGGAAAGAAGATGGTGGGTGCGCAAACGCTCCTAAATGAAATACACCGTCAAAAACATCATTTTCAAATATATTTGTTATTGATGGCAAATCAGTTAGATCTCCATAAACAAATTCAATTTTTTTAAGATTTTCTTCTCCAGTAATATTAACTATACTTCTGCAAGTTTCTAAATTTCTTACCATAGCGACTACTTCATCACCATCTTGTAAGATCCTGTTAATCATATGCGGGCCTGCGAACCCTGTAGCGCCGGTTACTAAATATCTCATTTTATTCTCCTTTAATTATATTGTTGATTTCATTAATTACTTTTTTTACTGGAATACCGCTGCAACCAAGTCCATTACGATAATGACCAAATAAATTTATAGCATTGTCATTTATAGGTGCTAATGCTAGTAAGTTTTTTTTATGATCTAACATATGATTTGTCATTAAGTTAATTGCAGGATGCGAATAGGCACCCATTATCCACATAGGACCGGTGTCAGGTCCTAATACTACTTTCGATGCTAAACTACTTTTAATTTGATCAAAAAAAGATAGATTTGTCAAACATACATAATTTTTAGAATTATTTAATCTTGGTTCAGTTTGGCGACCATAATGATAAATTGTAAAATTTTCTTTTATTAATTCATTAATTAATAAGTTCCACCATCTTGGGTCAGGAGAACGGCCCGGCCGGCCGCCGGTGGCAAATGGCCAAATTGCTATATTTTTTTTAAATTGTGATAAATCATTTTCATTATTTTTTGAATAAGTATTAGATTTAGAATTTGAAAACCCAATATCAAACCATTTTGTTAATCTTGGTTTCATCTCATCTTCAGATAAAATTTCTTTGATGTCTTTGATTCCTCCTAAAATAGCAGTGTGCTCTACGCATGATTCATAATTGTACCAATCATATCTACCTCTCTCGTTTGCAGGCGGGCATTTTGCAATTATATCACAATTTTCCATTAACTTTTTATCAGTTTTTCCGAATCCACTCCACTCATCCGTAATTTTAATTTTATCGATTAATGGATGATTAAAATATAATTGTGCACTAATAGAGCATTTTTTCTCTATAACCCAAAATTTATAACTGTCAGGATATTTTTTTTCAAAATAATTTAGCATTGGAAGTCCCATTATAAGATCTCCCAAAACACCATAACTCATACCCCAAATTTTTATATTATTAGCCATAAATCTTTTTATAATCTGCCTTCATTTGTTCATACTTGTTTTCTATATTGTTATCAAAAACTCCTTTGCCGGCGTAATGAATAATTTTAGATTTAAAACGATCTGCGTTGTTGTTCCAAGGTTCAGAAAACATCGTCATATGATTGAATTGAAAGGGTAATTCTAAAATTTTATACTTCTTTTTTCTTATTAAATATCCAATGTGTATGTCATCACTACCAAAGCCTGTCCAAAATTCATTATTAATTTTTTGATATATATCCATATGACATTTAGACGTCATAAATAAGCCTGTGTTTATGTATCCTTCGAACCAATTAATAAAACCAAATTTTTGTTGTGCTTCTATAATCGTTGTCATTCTTGCATGTTTTCTCGTACCTTGATCTTCATAAATTGTTGCTATCCTGTCATAAGGTATAACTTTAAATAAATTAGGAAAATTAGGCATCATAATCATATCCGTATCAATATGTAAAATTCTATCGTAATTTTCGTGAAGACCATAATGCTTCATTATCCTATAATGTGGCCGGCCATCGCCTGAATCTGACTCAGGCTCATGATCAAGTATCATAAAATCTGCATCTACTTCATTTGCGTATTTTTTAATAATAGGGTGTGAGATATCAGACAAATGTTTGACTCTTTCATCTGACCGCGTTGTAATTAAAAACTTCATTTATACTTCCTTGTACATTAGCCAGCTAGTGTTGTGATATGAATCCATTGTGCCGGCATCCACCCATTTTTTTTCAAGTATAGCATAATCACACTCTTTTTTATCTATAAAAATATTATTAACACTAGTAATTTCGTATTCTTCTCTCTCTGAGATTCCTATACTATCAATAACATCAAACACTTCTTTACTATAAAAATATACACCAACACAAGCCAAATTAGTTTTTGGTTTTTTTGGTTTTTCTTCTACTTTTACCAAGCGTTTATTTTCAAAAACTCCAACACCATATCTTCTTGGATCACCAACTTTTTTAAAAAATAATTTGCATTTTTTTTCACTTTCATTAAAAGATTTAATATGTATTTTTAAATTTTCTTTAAAAATGTTATCTCCTAAAAGTACTACACAATTTGAATCGTTAACAAAATTTTTACATAATTTTAAAGCTCCAGCAATTCCATCTGGTTGATCCTGCACTTTATAAGTAAAAGAGCAGCCGTAATCGGCTCCAGAACCTAACAGGCTCATAATACCCCCACAATGCTCAACTCCCGTAACAATCATGATATCTGTGACGCCGGCCTCTACCAATCTTTCTATAGGGTGGCTAATCATTGGTTTGCCACCAACTGGTAACAGATGCTTATTCGTTACTTTTGTCAAAGGGTAAAGCCTAGTTCCTAGGCCACCCGCAAGAATTATTCCTTTAGTTGTTTTCATTATACCACTTTATTGTTTTTTTTATACCTTCTTTAAAAGAAGTCTTTGGTTTCCAATTTAATTTATTTAAAATTTTTGTGTTATCGATAGCATATCGGCGATCATGACCAAGCCTATCTTCAACATGCATAACATAATCTTTTGAATCAATATTCAAAGTATTGCATATTACATCAATAATATCAATATTTTTTTTCTCACAGTTAGCGCCAATACAGTACGTTTCGCCCGGTATACCGTGATTAAAAACTTCCCACACTCCTTCGCAGTGATCGTCAACATAGATCCAGTCTCTAATATTTTGACCACTTCCATAAAGAGGAATTTTTTCTTTATTTTGTATGCAGTTTATTATTTTAGGTATAAATTTTTCTTTATGTTGTCTTGGCCCATAATTGTTTGAACAATTAGAGATAGTCGTCGGCAATCCGTATGTATGAAAATAAGATTTAACTAAAAAATCTGATGAAGCTTTAGAGGCAGAATATGGATTATGAGGATTGTATGCTGTTGTTTCAGAAAATTTACCAATAGGGCCTAAATCTCCATATACTTCATCAGTTGAAACATGATGTATTTTTTTTACATTAAACCGACGTGAAGCTTTTAATAAGTTGAATGTACCAAGTATATTACTTTCAATAAAAGCATCAGGATCAGAAATTGAATTGTCTACATGGCTTTCGGCAGCAAAATGTACAACATGATCAATTTTATATTTTGAAAATATACTTAATAATTTTGAAAATTCAACTAAGTCTGCATGTTCAAAAATATATTTTTCATCTTTTTCGCAATTTTTAATATTGTTAGTATCAGCTGCATAGGTAAGAGCATCTAGATTAACAACTTTAGAAACTACATCTCTTTTTTTTTCTAGAATCATTTTTATAAAATTAGATCCTATAAAGCCGTGACCGCCGGTAACCAGTAAGTTCATTTTCTACATCCGTATAATTCTCCTAATTCAAAATGTACATCAAAGCCTAATTTAATTAAGTTATTCATTATTGCTTCTTTGTTTTTTTTTGCGTCATTTGAATCTTCATGAACTTCCATAGATAATTGATTAATTTTATTTGCAGTTTCTTGTGTTAATGTTTCTACAAGATTAAACTCCGTACCTTCAATATCCATTTTTAAATAATCTATGTGTGGAATATCATATAAATTAAATATTTTTTCTATTGTAATTGTTTCAACAGAATATTCAATTTGTGTTGCATTTCTTTGTTTAGCAGAATCTTGATATAAGCCCATAACATTTCCCCATTCTTCAAGGCCAGCATTCCTATATTCATAAAATTTTATTGTATTAGGAAAATCTTTACCAACAATTGCTTTGTCTTCTAAATGTATGTTTTTGTTATTTTTAAACTTACTTCTGACAAATTCAATGTTAGTTATTGACGGTTCAAAACCAATTATAGTAAACTTTTTTATATCGAGTCGGCTATCCAGTTCATCAATAAAATCTCCCTTACACACGCCGGCGTCAATTATAATAGCGTTTTTTGGTATGGCTTCAAAGTCTATCATGTGTCCTAGATCACGTCCTAAATTTATACGTGCCATTATATTTTTTCCTTATTATTGTTTATATTAGTTCCAATCGGTGTAGATGTTGACTGTTTTTCTAATTCTCTCATATCACCAAAACCACCTACTTGGGATGAATCTTCTTGACGCTCACATAATAATAAATCGTACTTTGTTTTAAAATATGCTTGTTGCGCTTTTAACTCTATATTAGTAAAATTCTCAGTATGCCAAAAATTATTCGAATATTCATCTGCAAATTCCCAAGCTATATCTTTATATTTTTCATGATCGTAAAAATTAGTGCCCGGATACGGGCATAAGATAGTAAAACCTACAACTTCAGGCTCTATTTCATCAATTAACTTTTCTGTTAATAATAAATCTTCTCTTGTTTCGTTAGGCATGCCAAACAAGAAAAAACCTCTTCTTTCAATACCAGCTTTCTTAGCCCAAGCAAAAGCTTTTCTAACTGTTTTAGTTTTCAAGCCTTTTCCTACATCTTTTAAAATTTTATCGCTGCCACTTTCAACGCCCATGTTAACTTGATGACACTGCGCTTTTTTTAACCATTGAAACATTTCTTCTGTTGTAAAACTACAGTGAATTAGACATTCCCATTCCGTAGTATTATTTCTAGCTATTTTTGCTTTACAAAAATCTATTACAAATTGAGGAGATATATCAAATGTCGCATCAACAAATTTAAAATAATTTAAATCTAATTGTTCTGTTACATGATCAATCTCGTCTAAAAGATCTTCGATATCTCTTGTTCTAATTGGATTATTTCTTTTATGAAAGCGTCCTGATACAATTCTTTCTGCACAAAAAGCACAATTGACAGGACATACCCTATTACACTGAAAAGATGCAGTTCTTTTACCGTTCATAGATTCACACAATCCAACCGTTCTGTAGTTTTTAATTACTTCTCTATCAGGCCATGGCATTTCCTGCATTGGAGGTTTTGTTCCCGGAACAATAGGATCCGTAAAAGTACCATTAACGATATGAAGAAAAGGCTCTTCGCCTTCACCAGTTACAACTTGATCGATTGAATCTTCTTTAATACATTCGTGAGGAAGTGCAGATGGGTGAAAACCTCCTACTACTGTGCGCGTGCGTGGGCTTATTTTTTTAATTTCTTTTGATAGCTTAAGAGCGTGGGGCCACGCTGGTGATGTACAAGAGAAGCCAACAATATCTGCGTTTACGCAAGCTTCTATAATTGTTTCATCCGTGTCAAAATTTCCTTGAAAACATTGTAAATCTAATTCTCCAACATAATGCTTCTTTAGATAGCCGGCTATAAAACCCAAACCAATAGGTTCCCATATATTTTCGTAATAAGGTTGTATTAAAATTACTTTTTTCAAAAATTATCCTCCGTGTATACTTTATATATCGATAGATCTTGATATTCTAATGCTAGATCTTCATTGTTGTCTTTTATTCCTAACATTAATACTGCGCCGCGGGCTGCAATCTCTGGTAACATATAATAATTCCACCCTAACATATCAAAATTATCAACTAAATGATCTACTGGTCTTCTGCCAAAATACGTGGCGCGCTTGAGCCATTGGTATGCTTCTTTGCTATCTGTTAAAATCATTCCACCTTTTCCTAACTTTAAAAATTTATGCGGGCCGCTAAAAGATAGGCACTGCAGTTCTCCCGGAATATACATATCTTTTTTAAAAGTTAAGGCGCTATCCCAAATAGGAAAAGGATCAAGTCTATATTGACCTTTTAACTTCTTACCTTTAATAGCAGGATGATTTTTGTCAAAATTTACCTTGTTTCCAGCATGAATTATTGCACACGGGACTGACATAAAAGTTCTAGCCGGAATTGTTATTTCTTGATTTTCAATTTTGAGATATTTCATACACAAGAATAAACCATTAGTCGCATTATCAACTGCGACCGCATATGAAGAACCGCAATAATCTGCTACAATTTCTTCAAAGTTTTTTATTACTTCATATGGATTGTGTTTCATATTATTTTCCTATATAT
>Ga0206126_10006608_pt1 | contig 10200 bp, 7 predicted proteins | sample Helgoland_Spring_5_FD_148621 | JGI IMG/M metagenome (GOLD analysis project Ga0206126, IMG submission 148621) | Pelagic subsurface seawater microbial communities from Kabeltonne, Helgoland, North Sea - Helgoland_Spring_Bloom_20160412_1 | ecosystem: Environmental > Aquatic > Marine > Epipelagic ...
TTGGCTAGCTCCTTCTTGGGCGAGCTTGTCGGCGATCTCAATGATGATCTTGCCAACACGCTCAGCTTGTTCTGGCTTACCTGGTGAGACGGCAAGTAGGTAACCGAGGTCCTTGTAGGTGTCACTGGGCTGAAAGCCTGCATATGGACTGTATGCTTCGCCGAGTTCCTCCCGGATTTTCTCACGCATGCGGTTAGAGAGGATTGTGCTGAGCACGCTGAGACGGCGGGTGGTGCCGATGCTTTCCTTGTCCATTCCTGTGGCTTTCCATGTGACGATGGCCATGCCGGTGGGGATGCGGCTTTCAAAGGTGTAGCGTTTGATCAGTGGGGGCGCGGGCAGGTTAGACAGGGTACGTAGCTCAACATAGTCAGGCTTGCTGGCACTACGTTTGGGTAAGGCGCCGATCGTGCGAGCGAGGAGGGGAATGGTTTGTTCGATTTCAAGGTCACCGACGATGGATAGCTCTAGGTAGTCATTTTTGAGAGCGGGGATGACCCAGGAGCGGATGTCCTCGGTGCTGAGGGCTTCCGCTTGTTCGAGGCTGGGGAAGACAAAGCGTGCGTCGTTACCGCGCAGCAGAGCGGTCATCTCTGATTGCGCACCTGCGGGTGTGTGTTTCATTTGGGAGAAGATAGAGGGTAGTTGGGCCTTGAACATGCGTTCTCCCTCGGGGCGCAGGCCGGCGTCGGTGATGTAGGCACAAAGGAGTTGAAGCTGCAGCTCAAGGTCCTCAGGGGTGGTGGAGCCTGAGAGGCTGAATGACTCCTCACCAACATGGAAGCTGATGTTGGCATTACGCCCAGCGAGAATACGTTCGAGGTCATCCGAGCTGTGTTTGGCCAGGCCCCCTGCTTTGAAGGCGGAGGTGGCAAAGAGGTCGAGGCCAGGTTTGTCTTTGGGCATGGCGAGTTTGCCCGCGCCAATACGCGCAGTGACGGTGATCGAGTTTTTATCAAAGTCGGTTTTCTTGAGGTTGCACTTGCAGCCATTGTGAAAGCTCACCTGGGTGATGTCCATATCCTCAATGCGGGACTGGTTAGCAATACCGCCTGGTTTGCCGAAGTCTGTGTAAGCAAAGCTGGCGGCGGCTTTTTTCTCAGGTGGGCGGACTTCGATTAAGCTGCTTTTGTGGTAGAGGCTATCGAGGGTCTCATCGGCATTTTCCAGAGCTTCATTGGTGGTAAGCACTAAGGTGATGTCCTCGGTATCCCAGAATTCTTTCAGTGCACGATGGCAGGTTTCCGGGGTGATTGATGAGATGTTTTCCTGCAGGATAGCTAGATCGTCTGCAGGGGTTGAAAAAACAGCATCCTTGTGCACGTGTCTGGCTAGTGAGGATGCGAGGTCGTTGGTTTTGCGGCTTGGCTCGGCCTTGACGGAGAGCTCGTAGGAGTTGATCAAGTTTGCTTTGATTTCTTCTAGCTCAGCTTCGGTGAAACCATATTGGATGGCACGACGGAGTTCTTGCTCGAGAACGGGCACCGCGGCCTGCCAGTTGTGGTCTTTGGCGTCCACGGAGATGCCGCCTATTTTAGTGAATTTGAAAAGATCATAATTGTAGGCGTTACCGCTGGTGATTGGAGAGTTCTCTTTTTTAGCGAGAATTGAAAAGCGGCGGTTAAGAATTGAGTGGGCCAGGCTGAGGGGGAGTTTGTCGGCACGGGTCGCTTTGGTGTCGTTTTTACGTTGGAAGGGTTTGATGACGGTAAGGGTGAGGTCTGTGGTGGCTACTTCTTTGTCTGCCATGGTGAGGGTTTTGAAACCATGCCCACTAGGGAGGCTGCCGAGCTCAGGGGGATTGACTGCAATTTCGGGGGTTTTCATGCTGCCGAAGGTGGTGATGATTCTCTGCTCTGCCTCTTGAGGGTCGAAGTCACCAACGTAGACAAAGGTCATGCGGCTAGGGTTATAATAATCTCGGTAAAAGTCGGTGAAGGCCGAGCGGGGGGCAGACTTGATGATTTCTTCAGTGCCAATGGGGAAGCGTTTCGCGAGGAGGGCGTCAGGCAGCAGGGCATCGAATTGCTTTTCCATGAGGCGCATCTGCACAGAGTCACGTGAGGTTTTTTCTGACAGGATGACGCCGCGCTCTTTGTCGATCTCAGATTCGAGTAGGAAGGCTCCGTCACCAAAGTCGCGCATGACGTCAAAGCCGAGCTTGAGTGTGTCGGATTCGTTATTGGGCAAGTCGAGCATGTAGACGGTTTCGTCAAATGAGGTGTAGGCATTTGCGTGGGCACCAAAGGCGATGCCAAGGCGCTGCATTTGTGGGATGAGTTTGCTGGCATCGGGGAAGTTCTTGGAGCCGTTAAAAACCATGTGCTCAAGAAAGTGAGCGACTCCACGCTGGTCATCGCGCTCCATCAAAGAACCGGCTGCGATGTGTAGCCTCATGCTGACCCTTCCCGGGGGCTGTTGATTGCCTAGGACAATGTAGCGCATGCCGTTGTCAAGTGTGCCATAAACGGCTCTTGAGTCTGCTTTGATGTCACTTTGCTGATGAGCCCAGCCAGGTGTGGCTTTCTCAACGCTTTGCTTAGCTAATCCAGCAGGCGAAAAAATCAGGCTGAGTGCTGACAGGGTGATAAGCAAATAGGGTAGTGACTTCATGTGGTTGTATAATTCACCCAATAAGCGCTGATAGCCAAGCGGATTGTCTTATTATTTGGCGCTGGTGTTGATATTTGCTTATTAGCACCTTGACCCCTTGCATGCATCCTCCTAGCTTCCCGACGTCCGCGCTTATGCTGCGCATTATGTCATGAATATCCACGAATATCAGGCGAAGGAGCTGTTTGAAAAATACGACGTTGCCAGTCCTAATGGACAGGTAGCCGGAACAGCTGAAGAGGCGGAAGCCGCAGCTCGTGCCATTATTGCTAATGGCGGGGGCAAACAATTGGTCATCAAAGCTCAAGTCCACGCTGGTGGCCGAGGTAAGGGGACCTTTAAGAACGGTTTCCAGGGTGGGGTTCATCTCGTTGAGACTCCTGAGCAGATTGCTGAGTTTGCTGAAAAGATGATTGGCCAAACACTGGTCACCAAACAAACGGGTGAAGAGGGTAAGTTAGTCAGTAAAGTCATGATCGCAGAGGCGGTTGATATTGAACGTGAACTCTATCTTGCCATCCTGATGGACCGCGAGACATGTCGTCCCGTTATTGTTGCTAGCACCGAGGGCGGTATGGATATCGAGGAAGTTGCAGAGAGCACACCCGATAAAATCGTTAGGCAATTCATTCACCCTTTGGCTGGACTGCAAGGCTACGAGGTTCGCAAGCTCGCTAAGGCACTGGAGCTTACTGGCGATCAGGCCAAGCAATTTGGTAAGCTCATCAAGAATCTATATTCGCTGTTTTTGAAATCTGACTGTTCGATGGTTGAGATCAATCCGCTGGTGGTTACTCCTGATGGCGATATCCTCGCACTCGACGCTAAGTTTGGTTTCGATGATAACGCCCTTTACCGTCACCCTGATATTGTCGCCTACCGCGACACTGATGAGGAAGACCCTCGTGAGGTCGAAGCATCCAAGTTTGACCTGAACTATATTGGCTTGGACGGTGACATTGCTTGTTTGGTCAACGGCGCTGGCTTGGCCATGGCTACCATGGATATCATCAAACATTATGGTGGTGATCCTGCTAACTTCCTCGACGTAGGAGGTGGAGCGAGCAAGGAGCAAGTATCGGCAGCCTTCAAAATTATCCTCGGGGATCCCAAGGTAAAGGGTATCTTGGTTAATATCTTCGGTGGTATCATGCAATGTGACATCATTGCTGAGGGTATCCTAGCAGCCGCGAAAGAAACCGGTTTGAGTATTCCACTGATTGTTCGCCTAGAGGGAACGAATGTCGCCCAAGGCCGCGAGTTGATCGCCAATTCTGACCTTGATGTTATCACTGCTGAAAGTCTTAACGACGCAGCTCAAAAAGCTGTCGCAGCTGTCAGCGCTTAATCCTCAACCTTAAACTTATTTTATTATGTCAATTCTAGTTGATGAAAACACCAAGGTGCTCGTGCAGGGCATCACCGGAGGCTTTGGCGGCAAACATGCTCAGCTAAGTCTGGATTACGGCACTCAAATCGTCGCCGGCGTGACTCCCGGAAAAGGAGGCCAGATCTTTGGTGAGAAGACTCCCGTCTTTGACACCTGTGCAGAGGCCGCTCAAGAAACCGGAGCCACAGTTTCCGCGATCTTCGTGCCACCTCCATTTGCTGCAGATGCCATTTTAGAGGCTGTTGATGCTGAGCTTGATCTCGTTGTCTGTATCACGGAAGGAATTCCAGTGGCAGATATGATGCGTGTGAAGGAAATGATGAGGGGTAGCAAGACTCGCCTGATTGGTCCTAATTGCCCTGGCATCGTTACTCCAGGTCGTGGTGAAGATTCTCACGGTGGCTGCCGTATTGGCATTGCCCCAGGTTACATCCATAAGCGAGGTAACGTAGGAGTTGTTTCCCGTTCAGGTACCCTGACCTACGAGGCTGTTTATCAGCTTACAGAGCTCGGCTATGGCCAGAGCACTTGTGTCGGTATTGGTGGAGATCCTATCAATGGAACTTCGCACCTCGATGTCTTGAAAATGTTTAACGATGATCCGGAGACGGAGGCAATTATCATGATCGGTGAGATTGGTGGTAATGCTGAGGCAGAAGCTGCCCGTTGGGCCAAAGACAACTGCTCCAAGCCGATTGCTGGTTTCATTGCAGGTGCTACGGCGCCTCCAGGCCGCCGCATGGGGCACGCGGGTGCCATTGTCGGTGGAGCTGAAGACACAGCTGATGCAAAAAAAGCCATTCTCGCAGAGTGCGGTATTGCCGTGTCAGAGACTCCTTCAGACATGGGCAAGACGCTAGTGGGGATGCTTTAAGCTCTCAGCTACGTTTTTCTGGCAACAAGCCAGCCTAACGAGTCCAATCAATTTCAAGCGTTCGTGGCCCTGTGTCACGGGCGCTTTTTTCATCATCATGATGATGGGATAGTGTTCTACCAGAGCATGGCTCAACTAGATCACAGAAAGGCTATAAGATGGCCTGAGCAGCGGTGAAGTAGATCACCATGCCTGAGATATCAACCAGGGTAGTGATAGCGGGAGCGGCGACGACGGCGGGGTCAAGTTTGATGGCTCGCGCGCCAAGAGGGAGCAAGGCTCCAGAGAGGGTAGAGGTCGTGATCTGGGCTCCGAGGGCTACAGATACGGCAAGGGCAAAGGTGCTCATGGCGATGTTTTCCGGCAAAGGCGGATTGAAGATAGGCAGGACGAAAAGGGTGATCAGGGCGATGCAGCAGCCAAGGGTCGCCCCCAGAAAGATGCCAAGAAAAAGCTCCTTGGCGATGACTTTGGCGGTTGATCCAGCTTCCAACTCACCAAGTGACATGGCACGAATGACCATGGTGGCTGCTTGGCCGCCGGTGTTTCCGCCTGCAGCGACAACCATTGGCAGGTAGAGCGCGAGAAGATAGATGCTACTGAGCATATGTTCAAAGCGCAGCATCACGTAACCTGAAGAGATAGCCAGAAGGGCTAGGACCAAAAGCCATGGAAAGCGGCGCTTGAAGTGTGTAGCTACAGAGGTGTTAAGATAGGTTTGCTCAGATTGTTCACCGGCGATACCTGACATTTTCTCGATATCCTCGGTAGATTCCTCTTCGATGATTTCGAGTACGTCATCGTGGGTGATGACACCAAGTAGATGGTCATACTCATCAACGACAGGCAGCAAGGTCATGTCATATTTAGTGAACATTTGGGCGGCCTCTTCTTGGTCTGTGCTGGCGAGAATAAAGAGGTCTGCCTGATCCATGATGTCTTCCACTAAGGTGTCCCATGAGTTGAAGGCGAGCTCGCGCAAACGGATTTTTCCTCTAAGGCGCCCATCTTCATCAACCACGTAAATGCGGGCGAGTGATTCAGCGGAATCTTTGTATTCGCGCAGAACTTCGAGAGCTTCTTTGACCGTAGCGCCTAGGCTAATGCGCGCCGCTTGTGTGGTCATCCTGCCGCCAGCCGTGTCTTCCTCATAGCGCATCAAGCTGCGCGTGGTTTCTTGCTGCTCAGGCTTGAGCATGGCGAGGTAACGCTTACGCGCCTCAGTGCTGACATCTTGGAGGATGTCAGTACGGTCATCATCGACGAGCTTACGTAAGATCTCACGCTGTGCGCGCTCATCGAAGCGCTCTAAGGTCTCTTCAATCAGAGCGTCAGGCAGCTCGGCAAGGATATTGGGAAAGCTATTGAGGCTGATGTGCTGCGTGAAAAAACCGCGAGCTTCATCATTGTCTAGATCCTGAAAAACAGAAGCTAGGTCTGCGTAGTGCAGGTCCTCTGCACTTGTGCCAAAGGCTGCGGCATCACGGTTCTGAATAGCCGACTCAAGAGCCTCAATATCCAATATTCTGCTCTCCTCAGGCATGCTTGTGTTTAGCTATCTGAGGTCCAAAAGCCAACTATCAATATGAAAAATTAATTTGAGCAGGGAGGGGCAGGGGCTGGGTCAGTTGATATCATTGAGCCAGTTGAGGAATTCATCGTGACGATCAGCATGGTATTGGTGGCAAATAAGGCCGGCTTTCTTGCCGCCTTCAATATTGCCAGGTAGATCATCAATATAAATTGTTCTCTCTGGTGCGAGCTCATATTGCTTGATGGCCAATTGGTAAATTTCCTGTTCAGGTTTGATGTGGCCTGTTTGGTAAGAAAAAACGCCACCTGCAAAGCATTGGAAAACAGAATATTGTTTTTGTAAAAAGTGAATGTGTGGTTCGTTGATGTTGGAGAAGAGAATGAGCCGATGATTGGCGCGATGTAAGGCTTGAATCGTATTCCACATGGGTTCGTTAGGGCTAAAGATATCGATCCATGCCTCCATGAATGTTTCAAGTTCTCCACTGAAGCCAAGCGTTTCAGCTGCCCACGGGAAATAGTCTTTAGGAGATATGCGTCCGGCTTCGAACTCATCTTTGCGCTCAAGTAATCGGTGTAGCCTATTTTCGGGTTCATCGATACCCTCAGGCATTAGTTTTTTGAGTGAAGAGATGAAATCGACGTGAACGATGACGTTGCCAATATCAAAAAGGAAATCCATCGGCTTACTGTCTGGCTTGTTAATCATGTTGGATAAGGGGTAAGTTTTCTTAGTCAGTTTGTGTGTCTGCGCTGATTTGCTTGAGGATGAAGTCAGCAGCTCGTTGGGCTGCAGAGGGGCGCGAGTGCTGTGCAAGATCTCGTTTCATGTTTCGCCAGATGGAGGCGTCATTGGCAAGCATTTGAGCAAGGTGAGCAGATAGTGAGCCCTCATTTTCAGCAAGATCACCACCATGAAAGCGATGGAGTAAGCTGAGGTTGCCTTCTTCTTGTCCTGGTACTAAGTGGTGAATCAGCATAGGGCATTCTGCTGCGAGGGCCTCATGCACGGTGGCGCCGCCCGCTTTCCCCACTACAAGGTGATGGCTATTGAGTAGCTCTGGAACTTTTTTGCTCCAGCCTTTGATGGTGACACGTCCTGGATATTGTTCTTCGATTTCTTTGGCTCTGCAGTGAATTTTTCTGAGATGCTTGCCGAGGACGATGGTGAGCTCGCTATCAGGACCGGTGGATTCAAGTAATTCGCGTGAAACACGCCTGACGTGCGGTTTTTTGGGTGTTGGGAAATAGAGAATACGTAAGGGTTCGAGTCTATCCTCAGAGTCAACCGGCTGGAGGTCAGCAAAGTGTGGGTCAACAGGGAATCCGGTATCAATAATTTGATGTTCAGCGAGCCCTTGTTGGGTAAGGGAGTCCTTGGTGTGCTGGTCAGTTACCAGCCAAAAGTCGGTGGGGGCTTTTCTCCAAGCTGCGTTGATCGCAATAGAATCGGTAACAACGGTAAATACCGGGACTCGGGAAATGCCTTGGTTGAAAATACGCTCAATGAAATACGGATAGAGAGGGTAGGTGCTGAGGATGGCGTCAGGTTTGAATTCTAGGATGAGCTCGCGCAGTTTTTGCTCGGGCTTACGCATGAAAGGCAGGCGCTTTTTCGAAAAGTCCTGGCGTTCGGTTGAATCATAAATTTTACGCCAAAGCCACGGGGCATGTGTGGTGATCTTACGGTAGAGGTTTTGTAATTGCCTAGTGACCCATGGTGCTCCCAATGCGCAGGGATCTGCACAGAGCGTTGTGGTATGCGACTTAAGCGCCCGTTGTAAATTAAGAGCCGCGCTGTTGTGCCCTTCACCAAAGCCCGCAGTCAGGATGAGAATCTTAGTCTCGTTCTTTTCTGTCGACTTGCTCACGCGCCGACAATAGACGTGCTAGATGGTTGCGTAAACAATGCAATTAGTCTATTTGCTGAGTTAGCAATGAGCGAGGACGGTCACAGGCAAACGAAGCCAAATGAGGAGGCGCAAGATGCGTTCCCGCATGATGATGTGCCTGCCAGTCAGGAGGAAGGGGCTTTTGTTCCAGATGTCGCTAAGGTTGAGGAGGAAGACGTTTATGTCGACATTGAGGAGGCTTCGGCGTCGCGCTTTTTGAAGATCCCTGCTCTGGGTTGGTTTGTCTTTTTTGGTGTGATGATCTGCATCCTCGCAATCGTGTTCTTGAAGGTGTTCCAATCTCCGTCACTGGTGGAGGAAACCCTAGAGTTAAGAGCGGAGATTTTGGCGAACAAGAAGGAGGCCGAAAAAGAGGATCAGAAAGTTGAGGATCAGCAATCCACACGTCGTCTTTTGGAACAAATCACCTTATGTGTGAAGGGCTACTTTATTACCGATCAGATCGAGCAGAAACTCAACTACGTCAGGCAGCCTGAGCGGGTAAAGCTACTGATGGAAAAACACTACCAGGATCATCCCATGAAGACGGGAGAGTTCAGACAATTTGAAAAATATAGTGCTCTTGATATTGAAGGGGTGCCATTCGTGTATGCTAAAGTCCGCTTGGAAAATGGAGATTCACACGACGTTCTGCTGGAGCAGCTCGATGATGGTTCATTCCGTTTGGACTGGGAGAGTCATGTTCACTACCAGCCCATCACTTGGGATGAGTTTGTCCGTCAACGACCTGCCGAACCAATGGTGATGAGAGTTGCCATTAAGCCCGATAGTTTTTATGCATACGAGTTCCGCGATAACCAGAAGTATGATTGTTATCAGCTGAGAGCACAAAATTCTAATGAGTATATTTTTGGTTATGTCGTCAAGGGCAGTGAGCTTTCCATTCAATTGAGGCAGTTTTTCATGCGCTCAAGAAGGGTCACCGAGCTAAAGGCGGAGCCAATGATTTTGCAGTTAAGGTTTCCTCAAGACGGGGTATCAAAGAACTGTGTCTATATTGAGCGCTTGATGGCACCTCGTTGGGTTTTTGCGCATGAATCACAGGTGCAGTATGGGGCTGATGCAACAAAAACGGAAGAGCCCTGAGCCCTTCCGTTTGTTGCCGAAGTTGATTTTCGTTGGTGGATTTTTTATTGTTGGATTTATTGAGCGGCTTACTCGCCAGCTTTGGGGCCTTTTTTACGTGTTGAATCCGCGATGTCACCGCGGCGTCTGCCCGCTGGAGCCATCTTGATGGCATCGGGGTAGGTTTTCATAACCCACTCTCTGACACCCTTGCGTTCCTCCGGACTAAGCTTGCCATCTCCATCTGCATCGAACTGCTTGAGTGCGGCTTCGTGGATTGCTTTGCGTTCCTTCTTGATCGTGGGTAATGCAGCTTTTTTCTCTTCTGGACTAAGTGAGCCATCTTTGTCGCTGTCAAAACGCTTTAACATCTTGGCTTGAATTTCGCCTCGGCGTTGTGTCATGGCTTTTTTAAGTTCACTTTTCTCGCTTTCGTTCAGCTTGCCGTCACCGTCGGTGTCGAATTTTTCAAGGATGCGTTGAGGTAGCTCTCTCTTGCCTTTGCCTTCGAGTCGGCTGCCTTTTTTGTCACTATTTTCTGCACTTGCGGTCATGACCATCACCAGAGCAGCGCTGATAGCTAAGCTTGTTAATTTTGTTATTTTCATCATATTTGTTTTGTTTGTTGTGTTGTTGATATGTCCCTGCATTGCCTAGGGTGTGTATGGTGAAACCCCCGATATGCTTAAAGGTTGCAATAGTGCTCGGAAAAATATCCTCAATCTAATGGCAAATCTCATTGCCAGTGGCTGCCTCAAACGCTTGGATGTCTTTGTTCATGTCTGATTTAGCGCCTGCCAAAGATTCTAAAG
>Ga0206126_10006614_pt1 | contig 10197 bp, 8 predicted proteins | sample Helgoland_Spring_5_FD_148621 | JGI IMG/M metagenome (GOLD analysis project Ga0206126, IMG submission 148621) | Pelagic subsurface seawater microbial communities from Kabeltonne, Helgoland, North Sea - Helgoland_Spring_Bloom_20160412_1 | ecosystem: Environmental > Aquatic > Marine > Epipelagic ...
GCTTCTTGTTTAAATTCTGCGGGATAATGTTTATTTGTTCGTTTAGTCATATTCACCTCAATTAACAGGATTATAATCCTTTATTGAAGTGTCCGGTTAATTCAACCACAACAAGAGTTATGACGAATTAGGCTATCAATAGGTGTGTCATTACGATCATGAGGTACTCCCATCAGAACTGATCCCTCACAGCTATCACCTGACTCTGTTGAGGCACTAAAAGAAAGCTCGTAAATTCTGCCATCTCCCAATCCTGATCGTTCACTTCGAACCTGTGGTTGAGCTGTATTTAAAAATCTAGCATCTGACTCAGTGCTACCATCTCCAAGTTCATTAACTAATTCATCTTGAAATATACCAGTGACCGTTAGGCTAAAATCAGCACCTTGTAAGTGAGTTATACCCTCAATATTAATTGTTCTAAATTTATGATTAGGTGGCCATAATGTTGATGGCAAGGAAAAAGCATTGGAGCAATCCATTAATTCAACATCAGCATCGTCATTTAAAATAATCCCTATGCCCTGTGATTTTCCAATCGAAAGAAACTCGCTGGGATTGCTCAAAAGCACATTGAAAGATTCATTCATCTCCACTAGTTGATCACCATAGACAGTTACTGAAATTGTTTGTGTAATTTCTGATGTGTTAGCTAAGAAAGTGAGCGTTCCTGATGCAGCCTCAAAATCATCTATGGCTACCGCATCTCCATTAAGTGTTTGCCAATCAATAGTTAAATCCTCTAATAGATCGCTATCATCTAATGACACATTAAAAACAAATAAAGATTCGCCAAAATCTCCTTCCGCTTGAGATATGTCAGTGATACTTACCGAAGACGTCACTCCATTTCTGACCACGGGGATGGTCTTATAAAGAATTGTTGCCAGTTCAATATCAGAGCAATTATTATTCTCATGGGTTTCGACAACATTCTTATCTGCGTCCGCACAAGCTTTTAAGGTATACATACCTTCGGGTAAATCTGGAGGTACTATAAATGTTGTTTGAAATCGTTCTGCCATTTCACCGGGCTGTAAACCTGCGATCTCTCGCTCACCAACAACAGAAGCAGTTTCTATATCAATAGGGGTTGTATTAGATAGGTAATAACGAGTCACCGAAGAAGCTGATGCAATATTGCCTTGATTCATTGTCCTTTCAGTCAATGTAATGGTGTCACCAGCGAGAGATACATCTGCATCCTCGACAATTCCACCCAATGTGGGTGCCATGCCAGTTAATGGCACAAACCCAACAAAAATATTGGCAGATGCAGTAGTAAAGAAGATAGAAGTGGTTTGTGTAAAAATATCCTTAATGGATAAAGTAAAGTGCGACCAAGTAAGTCTTTTTTGTAAAGAACCAATAACGATGACTGCAAAAGCACTGATTGCTGCAGCTTTCCGGAGTTCTCCCTTTTCAAGTATGCTGTGATCGTCCTGTACAACTTCAATCCTGGGCAGTTCAAAGATAAATAATCGCGTATGTTACTTTTTAGAGACATCACATCTCGCTGTTTTTATTAGCTATTTAATTTATACCCGTTCGCACTGTCGGCTAGCACAGACAGCTAACCGGTAACATTTCACATTAAAGCAGCTTCAATTCGTGTTATTTATTTTACATTCTTGTTTTAAAAGGATTATTTTTTTCTGGCCCAGTTCTTGTAATTGCTATAACTACAATCCAACCATTAGGGGTGGGTGTTTCGTTAATCAGGAGGTGGTTACCTTGTCTATTACATTCGAACTATGCCGAGAAAGCATGCTGCTTGAGCAATATTACGACCTGCGTGAAAAATGTTTCCGAAAAGAACTGGGTTTACCAGACTTTGACGGTGGCGAAGATGAGCGCGACCTGCAGGGGGAAATAGTAATCGCCCGCCAAGGTGGTCGTTGCGTGGGCGGCGCCCGTATCGCTAATGGTTCTCCACTGGATGGCCAGTTGCGGGATCTAGCACTCAATCCAGGGGCCTCCTGTATGTGGGAACGTTTTGTGATTGACCCAGCTTTGCGCTCACTACAGTTAATACGAGACTTTGTGGGGCACCTGATTGAATATTCCCGAAAAGCGGGCTACCAATATGCGGCGATATTAAGTTCCCTGCGAAATGCCCGCTTCTACCGTCAGTGCCACTCGGCTCTGAAAGTCGACTTCAAGATACATGACCACGTACCAGATTTTTCCAAGGGCGCATTTTCCGGCCTTGAGCACTACCTTTCGGTATCATACCTGCTGGGTAGTCAGAAAATGAGAATAGCGGCCTAAACGCGACATCATTCTTTCCAGCCTTGATTGCTGTCAATCCTTTTTAAAACGCACTTCATTGGAAGCTCGCATCTACATCTTTTCCCATCGTTTTTATGAGGCTTCATTTTTTGGGATATTTATTACTACTCCCTGAAAGACACTACAACCCGATCGAGTGTTACATAATTAACAACAAAATGACGCAGTAACAATAATAGAATATATTTTTTCTGCGATGAGACTCATGCTTGTTGTCCAGGAAGCATGGGCGACCTGATTCTGGGTCTAAGAGTGTAGGTAAAATAAAACGTCACTTTTCATATATCTCCTTCTTTTATAAACTTGAAGACGAGAAAGTCATACAATATTACTTAACTTTTCTAACAAAATTTAAAATAGAGACAAACGCCTTTTGCTGTTGTAGAGCCAGCTCTATAGGCTGTTGATTTATGACGATAAACGTATTTATTCAAACCGACTTATATTTGGCTGATACCACTAATTAACACTTATATAGCCTTTAAAATGACTACACTTCTTATAGGTGCATGTTCACTGTGTTTCTGTCTGTTAACATTAATGCTTTATTGTCTATATCTAAATACTCCTTATACACAAGCTATCACTTTAACAATGGCATAGAGTTTGTTGGACTGTGCTTGTCCTAAAAATTGATGTTTAACCATAACGTCAGAGCTTTTCTATATTCAATCTGGCATCACTATATGCATAAGGTGTCATTTTGGTGCTTATATTTTTTTTCTTGCGATTTGTGACTCTTCGCTTTGCAGTAACTCAGAAAAAATCACTAACTCATCTTCAATAATTTGACCAAGAAGTGTCTGTTGCGGTGCTTTTAGTAATCTTTTAGTGGTTCGCAACGCATTTTGAGGCTTAAGTGCCAATACTTTTGCTTTAGATAAGGCAAACTCAAATACTTCAGATTTGTCTATTTGCTGGTTGACAATACCCATATTAATAGCTGATTGCGTATTGAAAGCATCACCCAGCATTAATACTTCTGCGGCTTTACGATGACCTGCCAACAAGGGAATAAGCAGACTTGAGCCGCCTTCAGGGCAAGCACCTAAATCGACAAAAGGCATTTTAAAAGACGTGTCTGATGCATAAACCAAGTCAAAGTGCAGCAGCATAGTGACGCCTATGCCAACAGCTACGCCAGATACCGCCCCGACAATTGGCTTAGGAAAGTGATTTAGTTCACGTAATAAAATGGATGCCGGTGAGGGTTGATCAAAATCACGAGTGTTAAAATCGTTTAAATCGTTTCCCGCTGAGAACGCATCTTGAGTGCCGTGGATCAACACCACTTTAACACTGTCATCGGACACACTGTCTTTTAGTGCTTTAGCCATAGCAAGATACATTGAGCGGGTTAACGCATTTTTTTTCTTGGGACGATGAATCCCAATATGCAAAACACCACTATCAGTGTATATGAGTACGTTTTCTTCAGATTCCATATTTGTTGTGCCTATCTATTGCACTAGTTAATTACAAGTGCTGACTGCACTTATTGATTATTCAGACCATTTAAACGGGATAATGCTAGGTCGTATTCTGTTTTGAAGCGGGCTACAATAGTAGCCACATCAGTAATATCCACAATTCTACCTAGTCCTTGACCTGCACCCCAAATATCTTTCCAAGCCTTAGACTTACTGCCGCCTTCAGAGCCAAATTTCATTTTGTTTTTATCACCCTGTTTTAAATCATCAGGATCCAGGCCTGCATTACTGATGCTGGGTTTAAGATAATTGCCATGCACACCCGTAAATAATGAACTATACACAATATCTTTAGCGCTACTTTCAACCAACATAGTTTTATATGCTTGCTCGGCATTGGCTTCTTTGCTGGCAATAAAGCGCGTGCCAATATACGCAAAATCAGCACCTAAGGCTTGTGCTGACAAGATAGCGGCACCATTAGCAATCGAGCCTGATAACGCAATAGGGCCATCAAAAAATTGTTTAATTTCACTCACTAAAGCAAAAGGACTTAACGTTCCCGCATGACCACCAGCACCAGCGCACACCAACACTAAACCATCAACTCCGACTTCTATGGCTTTTTGGGCATGACGCACATTAATAACATCATGAAAGATGATGCCACCGTAAGCATGAATACGTTCAACCAAATTAGGATCTAAGGCGCGCAAGCTGGTAATAATAATCGGCACCTTGAATTCGATGCAGGTGTTCACATCATCCTCTAAACGGTCATTGCTCTTATGCACAATTAAATTAACCGCATAGGGTGAAACGATAGCCTTAGGATTGGCTGCCTGATATGCGCCTAACTCAGTTATGATGGTTGTAAGCCACTTACCAAGTAATGATTTTGGGCGAGCATTGAGTGCGGGAAAAGAACCGACTATACCGGCTTTACATTGTGCAATAACTAATTCTGGTCCCGAAATAATAAACATCGGCGCACTGATGATAGGCAAAGATAATGTATTTTGTAATGTCTTTGGAATTGACATATTTGTCCTCTAAAAGGTATTCGATGTAATCAACAAAAAATACGTTATATCATAAGACCAACATAACGCATTTTAAACTTATTTAGTCATTGGCCCACTGAGTTAAGATTTTCCTTCTATGAAAAAGTGCTTTAATAAAAAAGTGGGTTCCCAAAATTGTTCACCGCAGGTGTCGCCAAATTCACTGATGGTACTAACATTTCTTCCTAATCCAATGCTATCCGCATAATACATGGGCCCTCCTCGGTAGGCTGGGAATCTATAACCAAAAGCGTAAACCACCCACCTTCGACCCATGTACCCGCATTATCACTTCCATTCAGATAGCCTTCAAAAATATTAGGTTCTTTCACCAAAATAATGCCCGATTCAACCAATACACAAACACGGCTAATTTGGTAGCCAAAAGTTTGCTGCAATCACGCGGGTGTTTGCTATACCTTTACCCACGGCGAACTCCACAATCTCAGAGACAGGTAATACTTTAGCAATCAAACAAGGAAACTCAGTCATGCCATAACCATTAGTCACATTGCAATTAAATCGACGTCGAAAAGATAATTTCAACTCAAGGGGTTAATATGCTGATCCACAAGCCGCATATTCAAAACAACTGAAATCAATTTCTTCATCCGGCTGCAGCAGTAAAACAGACGTGATGGTAGGGATAGTAGGGAACCAACACACCTGATATTTATTCACAAAATACCACCAGTTCTTCACTGTATTAGAGTTTCTAAACCCTTCTGGGGTCATAATCACCACAGTACGACCTGCAATGAACATGGCCAAACTAGCGGCAATCACACCAAATACAAGGAATAATGGTAATGCATTTAATATTGCAGATTTACCATGGTAAGTATTAAACCCTACATACACCTGCACCACAAAGCTTATCTAGGCTTGTCACCAATACCTGCTCGAATTGAGCTGACTTAAAAGTTTGCTCTGTTATCAAAGCTTTCAATGATGACCCACTCAATGAATTGTGAGCAGTTTTATATCTAATACTATTAACATTGCCCTGTTCTGATTAATTTTCTCAATATATTCTATGCCTATATTTTACTTAGTTCGTCAGCTTAACACTGCGGACAATATGCATTTATCCTATAATGTCTAAAAAGTGACACGTTTATTTATAAGTGAGAAATTTTGTTAGCATTTGAGTACAACAAATTCAACGGTATCATAATCAACAGCGATCAAATTCCTGAAGACATAGAGGTTTTTTTACCACAGTTAGACGCTTTACTGAGCCATGCCAAGCAACAGAATAAGGCGGTTATCTGGTTAACCTTACCCATTGATTTAGCTCATTTGATAACAATAGCCACCACCCAGGGCTTCACTTTTCATAATTGTTTACCCAACGAAGTCACCCTGACATTTAAATCTCAACCACAAGATTTTGTGCCTTTTGTTCCCACACATTCACTTGGGGCGGGTGGTTTAGTGCAAAATTCACAGGGTGAAATATTGGTGATCCGCGAACGCGGCGCCACAACTTATAAGTTACCCGGTGGCCATATTGAATTAGGTGAAACCATTGAAGATGCCGTGATCAGGGAAGTACTAGAAGAAACAGGCATTCAGACCACCTTTAGTTCTATATTAGGGATGGCCAGTACCCACCCTTACCGATTTGGAAAATCCAACATATACATAGTGTGTAAACTTGACCCGCTAACCACCCAAATCAATATTCAAGATACCCACGAAATTAACGATGCAAAATGGGAATTACCCCAAAATTACTTGGCAGATAACCACAACAGTGTATTCAACAAGTATTTAATTAAAAAATTACTTAACGCCACAGGATTAGATAAATCAACGCTAGACCTCAGTCAATTTTCCAAGCTCAAACATGAGGTTTTTTTGGCCAATAATGATCCTGAATAAATATTGTTCCATGCTAGGTTATTAGCCCAAAACGCTTTTTTATTTTTCTAATAAGCCCAGTGCCTATTTTATGTGGGTATGATAAATGGGTTTGTTGATTTAAAATGATGTGTCAATGAATTGTGAGTGATAGTCTGAACAGGCGTTAAACCTACTCAACAAATGGGCAGTGGGTAACGACTGACTGTAGTAGATGAACAACCGCAGACTTTAACCTTGTTTTTAAGATATCGGTGAGATTAGAAATTTGTAATTATATCGATATCTGCCTTACAATAGACTATATTTGACTTCACCAAGACGCTAAAATGACCAGTCCACTTGCATCCCCTATTTCCTTACCAAATGGCAGCGTACTTCCAAATCGTTTATGTAAAAGTGCCATGACAGAGGGTCTTGCTGACAAGTTTGACCTACCCACGCCTGCACTTATACAACTTTATAAAACTTGGTCACAAGGTGGAACAGGCTTGCATATCACAGGCAATGTGATGGTTGACCGACGTTACCTCGAACGGGCTGGAAATGTTGTGTTAGAAGATGATAAAAACTTGGATCTATTTCGCACCTGGGCCAAACAAGGCACCACAGGAGGTAACCATCTGTGGGTGCAGCTTAATCATCCCGGTCGTCAATGCCCCAAAATGGTATCTACAGAACCTTTATCCCCTTCAGATGTACAGTTAGCTATGCTTGGAAATTTTGCTAGGCCGCGCCCTATGGATCAAAGTGATATAGAACAGGTAGTTGAGCGTTTTATAACATCGGCTCGACTAGTAAAAGAAGCGGGCTTTACCGGTGTGCAAATTCATTGCGCCCACGGCTATTTACTCAGTCAGTTTTTATCACCTAAAATTAATCAACGTCAGGATCAATGGGGGGGCTCTCTTGAAAACAGAGCACGGATTATTCGCCGTATTATTGTCGGTGTGCGCGCAGCCGTAGGTGCTGACTTTCCCATAGGTGTAAAACTCAACTCAGCAGATTTTCAAAAAGGCGGTTTCAGCCTTGAAGATTGTATCACCGTCGCTAGCTGGCTGGGTGAAGATGGGGTCGATTTACTAGAAATATCAGGTGGCACCTATGAACAGTTAAGCTTAATAGGAGTTGAACCCACAGACGTGCGAGAAAGCACTCGCAAACGTGAAGCCTACTTTATCGAATATGCTGAACGTATCAAACAGTCCGCGCAAATTCCTGTGATGATCACAGGAGGTTTTCGTAGCCGTGATGTCATGGAACGGGCAATTGAAAGTGGCGAAGTAGACGTCATAGGACTGGCGAGGCCGCTGTGTACCCAACCTGATTGCTCAGCAAAGCTTATCCAACAGACGATTCAGAGTATCGACTGTTATGAGGATAAATTGGTTTTAGGTACCGGCTTTTGGGGTAATAACAGCTCTTCAAATCTGATAAAAGCCATCAATAGTTTTGGTCAGGTAGGGTTTTATTATTGGCAAATTATTCGGTTATCCAAAGGGTTAACCCCCGAGCCTCGATTAAGCACATTTAAGGCGTTTTTGAGGCATATGACAAATGATTTCAAACTTAATATGAAAAGAAAATTTGGCTAAATGCATCCTACTTTGTAGTAGAAAAAATAATGCAGTTTAAATGCGGTTTTTGAATTATCCATGCGAATTTTTAAGGCCGCAGTAGATCTTTTTCAATACCAGCTGACCCACATATAATAGATGACAACCATGGCTCAAACACGATATTTTACTCACTATTATTAGCATTTAACTCTAATTCCAGTGGGGATATCAAGAATAGCGATGCATTCACCATTGCAACTCAAGGCACTCAGCCTACAGAAAGCTTGGGTGACCACCCTTTTTTGTAATAAATTGACACGATTTATGGGATTTGTATCAAGATTACCCTCCTGAGCCCTGGATGAAACAAAAATTAACCCAGTAATACAGGTGAAGTATTGCTATTTTCTTGCTGAAGGGTAATTACGGAGAAGATATTCAATTTCCTGTTAAAAAACATTCAATATATACCAGTTTTCAAAACTATAAAATTTTTAGACACCCCCATTTTTGCCTTGATAGTACTTGGGCTGCGTTATGGCTACAGATTAGATTTTTATGCTAAGAGGGATGCTGATTGATTTGCCTTATTTAAGGCCGGCCATATTTAGTTACCTTCGACACCTTAGTCTCCTTAGTCACCTTAGTCACACCCGTCTATACAGTTTGCTATACCTCGTATAGACGCCCTTATTGTCGACTTGAACATTTACTGTCTGATCGCGAAGCAGATGCAAACCATGAACTAATACTCTCGTATTCGCATGCGGGCAACCCATTAAGCTCTGTCCGTTTTGGACTTACCACTACCTATACTCATTGCTATGCATAGTGATACTGTGGTCACTTTTTTTGTTCTCGCTTGGCAATGGGACAACTAATTCCCTAATTTGGTGAGCAATATTTGGCTCTCACGTTGTAATTTTTGTTCCGCCTCGGAGTTATTATTTTTTTGCGATAGTATTTGTTTCAACAACATTCTGGCTGTTGCTTTATCGCCACCTTGCGCCGTGGCCTGTGCCAGATAATATTTGGTCTCAAGGTTATCAGGCATTTTTTTATTGGCCAGTCTCAGCATCAACTTAGATCTTTCATACTCGCCTTGGTCAAGCAATATTTGTCCCAAAGTATCGACTATCATTGGCGAATCAGGGAAGGCTTCATAAGCCAGTTCTGCATGGATCTGAGCTTGAGAAATATCTCCCTCTTTATATAGCAACCAAGCAAGATTGTTTTGAGCCAATGGGTTTTCAGGGCTTAACTCTGATATGACGGTAAAATATGCCTTAGCTTCGGGCAGTTGGTTCCGGTTCAGGTATTCGTTGGCCAACACGTTAAGTACCAGCAAATCATTGGGATACTTTTTAAGCCAGCCGCCCAGTTGCTCTAGAGCTTTTTCATCTTGCCCACTGATAACCAACGCATTAGCCCACTGGACTAAAACAAAGTTAGTTTCATGGCGCTCGAAAAGTGAGCTAAATAAGGATGCGGCTTTTGCATATTCGCCGTTTTGCAATGCATACTTTGCCTTTAGTTCCTCAACAACGACATCTTCGGGAAAGTTTGCCATAAGTTTATCTATTATTGGCTTCGCGACGTCAAGGTTGTCACTTTTCAATGATAAACGCACCACCATGATTTGAATTAGCTTGTCTTCGGGTAGGATCTTTAACGCTTTATTGGCAGCGACAAGAGCTTTGTTGGTATCCCCCTCCTTTTCAAGTACCAATGCCGTCCAAAAATGATTGGTTGGATCTTTTGGTGATAATTCTCCAGCTTGGGTGAATTGCCTCAAGGCAGATTCAGCATTACCGGCTAAATAATAAGCTTGTCCAAGAAGAAGGCGTATTTTAAGCACATTGCCTAAGTCTTTTTCTACTGGTTTGAGCAATCGAACTGCGGAGAGGTAGTCCTTCTCGAGAATGTAGTGCTCTGCCAAACCTATATTGACAGCAACGTCGTTTGGATTTACCTCAGCTGCTTTTT
>Ga0206126_10006616_pt1 | contig 10197 bp, 8 predicted proteins | sample Helgoland_Spring_5_FD_148621 | JGI IMG/M metagenome (GOLD analysis project Ga0206126, IMG submission 148621) | Pelagic subsurface seawater microbial communities from Kabeltonne, Helgoland, North Sea - Helgoland_Spring_Bloom_20160412_1 | ecosystem: Environmental > Aquatic > Marine > Epipelagic ...
AAGGTTTTACAACAGGCTGCTAATTCTAAGAATAGAAACAAAATTGATGTAGATGGTGGAATGGGGCCAGCTACTCTAAAAGCAATACAAAATATCTCATTAGATAGAGTAAGAGCATATCGTGTGTTACGATTTGCGAACATAGTTATAGACAAACCAAATCAAGAGAAATTTTGGTTAGGTTGGTTTAGACGAGCAATTGAAGTTTAACCAAAGTTATAGGAGACAAAAATGTCAACAGATAAATTATATAGTGAAATAAAAGAATTATTCGAACAATTTGAAGAAAATCATTCAGTATTTTCAGATAAGGGTACAAAAGCAGCTGGTGGTAGAGCAAGAAAAGCTATCGGTGAAATAAAGAAATTAGTTACAGGTTATAGACAAGCGTCTGTTTCCGAATCAAAATAATCGGAGGTTACAATGGCAGATAATAAATTTCCAAGTGAAATGATTGATTTACCAAGTGAAGGTAGATTGTATCCAAAAGAACATCCTTGTTCTGATGGGAAAATAGAAATCAAATATATGACAGCGAAAGAAGAAGATATATTGACATCTCAAAATCTTATTTCAAAAGGTGTTGTGATTGATAGATTATTAGATTCATTAATATTAACTCAAGGTGTAAAAATAGATGATTTGTTATTAGGTGACAAAAACGCTATTATGGTTGCAGCTAGAATATTAGCTTATGGACCTGAATATACTTGTGAAGTTGTAAATCCAGTAGATGGGCAAAAATCATCTAAAACTTTTAATCTTGCAGATTGCCCATTTAAAAAATTACCAAAAGATATTACAGAAAACTCTTTTGAAGTTACACTTCCAATATCTAAAAAGAAAATTAAATTTAGTTTACTTACAGGTAAGGAAGAAAGATTAATTGAAAAAGATTTAGAATCTTCTAAAAAAGTTGGTATAGGAGTAAGACCTGAATTAACCACGAGGTTAAGATATTTAATAAAAGCTGTAGATGATGATGATTCTCAATCAGTTATTAATGAAATAGCTGTAAATATGTTAGCAAGAGATTCAAAGTTTTTACGGGAAAACTTACAAAAAGTTTCACCTGACATTGAATTATCACAAGAAATTGAAATGGGGGGAGAAACTGTCAAGGTGAATATACCGATGACAGTTGGGTTTTTTTGGCCTGACTCCGAAGGATAAACCAAAGCTTCACGAAAAAATATTTCAATTAATGTATTATGGAAAAGGTTTTATACATTCTGATGTATATGATATGCCTATTTATTTAAGAAATTTTTATTATAATCAATTAGTCGATACTCGTAAAAAAGAAAATGAAGAGGTAAAAAAAGCCAATCAAAAATCAAAACCTCCAATGAATCCAAGATTTAAAAGATAATTTTTCACATATTTGATATTTATATATGAATAGATACATCTAAAATAGGAGAGTAATGTGTCAGATAAAAAATCATATATGAACAAATCTAATCTAATGGCTGAAGGTTTTTTTGAAAAACTAAAATCTGTATTTAAATTAGATAATGAAAAAATCAAAGCTTTGAAAAAAGATAAAAAAATCACTAACAATTTAAAAAAATTAAATAAAGGTTGGGATGATGTAGCTGATATGTTGGCTAAAAATTATGACATTCCAAAACCAAAATTTCAAAAATTTAAACTAAGTGATTTCATTTAAGGAATAATCAATGGCTGAATTTAATCCAAAAAATATACAAGCTTGGAGAAAAGAAGTAAAAGCTGCTAAGGATGATGTTAAAGAAATATCAGACTTGAGTCATATTTTACAAAAATCAATATCAGACGCCGGTAAAGCTCAGACTAAACAAAACCAAAATCTTGGTAAAGCTTTACAAGTTACAGTCAAAGCTGCAAAACAAGGAAAACTTAATTTAAAACAATTAAAAGATAGAAGTAGTTTAATTGGTAAAATTGCGAATCAAGAATTTGATTTATCAAGTGCAAAACAAGAACAAAGAAAAATTGATAATGAGATATTAAAAATACAGAGAAGATATACTGGTGCTAATAAAGACAAAGGAAAACAATTAATTAAAGAACTAAAAGTAAACAAAGGATTATTGGGAAATGAAGAGAGTAAACTTAAACAACAAGAATTATCTGCACAAGCTTTAGGAGAAGCTGATAAATTAACTGGAGGTTTGGCTTCAAAAGCAAAATCTTCATTTGGATTCTTTAAGAAAATGGGACCTGCTGCTACTGCTGGTGCTGTTGGTATTGGATTAATTGGAGCTGGAATTGCTCTTCTAATTAAGTCTTTACAATTTGCGTCTGAAATAGTTGATGCATTGGGTGTAGGTTTTGGTGTTATGGGTGCCCAATCAGGTGTGTTCAAAAAAAATATGATGGATGCCTCAGTTGAGGTTATATCTCTTGGAAAAGGAACAGCTGATGTGGTAACATTAGTGGATACATTATCAAAAGACTTTGGTATTTCTTTAGATATAGCCTCTAAATTACCTGAACAAATTTTAGATAGTGCTGTTGCTTTAGGATTATCAACAGATGAGGGTGTAAAATTATTCGGTACATTAATGAGTATTGGTGATTTAACTGCTAACCAAGCTGAAAGACTATCTGAATCAACTTATCAATTAGCTCGACAAAATAAAGTTAACCCAAAAGCTGTAATGGAAGATATAGCTGGTAGTGCTGATATGATTGCGAAGTTTGGTGCTGACAATGTTGATAGTTTAGCAGAAGCCGCAGTAAAAGCAAGACAATTAGGTTTGAACTTATCATCCGTTGAAAAAATAGCAGATAGTTTATTAAGTTTTCAATCATCATTAACAGCTGAAATTGAAGCGTCTGCTTTTGTTGGTAAACGATTGAATTTTCAAAAAGCTAGAGAATTGGCATTAACTGGTGATACATCAGCTATGATGGATGAAGTAATAAGTCAACTTGGTGATGAAAGTGATATGATTTTAGACAATGTATTAGCGAGAAAGTCTTTAGCTGCATCTGTAGGACTTGAAGTTTCAGAAATGGATAAATTATTAAAAGCTCAAGACAAATCTGTTGTTCAACAAAAAGCATTTTCTGATTTGGCTGGAGAGGACGCTATATCATCATTGACATCTATAACGAATAAAATTAAAGAAATGGGTGCAACCTTATTACTAAAATTAGGTCAACCATTAGAAAATTTATTAAAAAGTTTTGAGAAAAGATTTTTTACAGATGAAAATATTGCAAAAGTTGAAAAATTTGTAAGTGGATTTTTAGATACTATAATTAGTATTGGTAAAGGTGTTGCAACGATATTTAGTGTTTTCTCAGGTATATCTAGTTTAATTTCAACTGTATTTAACTTTTTTACTCATCCACTTGTTGCAGGTTTATTAGGTTTCGTTGGATCCGGCTTTAATCCATTAGGGGCTATTGCCGGAGTTGGTGCTTCAATGATGGTTAATGATTTTAAAAGTTCAGGAGGTTCTCATTTAGTTGTAACACCAAGTGGACGATTATTACAAACAAATGCAAACGACACTGTATTTGGTTCAACCAAAGTAAATGATTTTGCATCTGGACCAGAGGGTAGTTTATCCGTTAATGGTGGTGGTAACAATGCAGAATTAATAAATGAAGTAAAAAGATTAACCGATGCAGTTAATGCTCAAACTGGTGTGATAAAAAAGACACCAGACCAAACAGCTGAACGATTGAGGGGAAGATAATGAGTTTACAAAATTTAAGAAGTTTGTTTCAAGAAGAATTGCAACAAAAGGTTGAAGATTTTATAACTGATAATTCTGTTAACACTCAATTTAGTTCTGTATTTCAAGATGATTTAAATAACAATACAGAAATATACATTAATAATAGACCTGGTAACTTGAATACAAAATTCATAAATCCTATTTATGATGCATCATCAATACCACTCGATGAATTGGGTAAAAGTCCATTAGAAGGTAAAAGTTGGGAAACATTATATAATGCAAACCACTCACCAAAAGATGGTGTTGGTTACAATTATCCAAATGTTAATAGAGATAACTTAAATATAAGAAGTCAACAAGATGGTAGATTTGGTGTAGCGACTACTAGAAGTTCTTTAATAGGAGCAGTTGGTAAATTACTTGGTAAGGTTGGACTAACAGGTAATGTTCAACAATTTTTACAAGATACGGGAAAAGAACCATATATTGTCAGTAAAATACCAACAGAAACTGATTTTGGAATAAATGGTAGATTAACTAATTCTAATATCACAGAGGGTGGTATTCCATTAGAAAGAAGTTTAACTGATACTGCTAGAATAGCTAAATACTTAACATCACCAGCTGGTGTCGCTTTTATATTGAAACAAAATTTTCTTGGTCAAAATACTAAATCTATATTTCTTGGTAAAGATGGTGGAATGTTTTCATCGAGTCAAAGATTTAAAGACACATATAATCCACTTTCAACATTACTACAAACTTTCGGTAGAGCTGGAGGAGGTCCTGCAGGTTTAGTTGATAAAACAGAACCTGGTTTGAGTTCATTGTTTGGAACTGATAAATATCCAAATACTAATTTTATTGTTGGAAATGTTCCTTATGATCTAAATAAAACATTTACTGATGGTTCAACGAGTGGAGGATTTAATTTTTCTGATTTTGGAAACCAATTGTTAAATACCATTAAAGGTGCAGCAGGAGTTCCAGTTCAAATTAAGAAGGAATCAAGTGGTGGTGACGGAATGACTTTAGCTAAAATAGTTGAAGGCTCCGGTACTGATAAACTTAACTATGATATAACAGTGGCTGGTTTGGATACTACGATAGAAGTTCCATCTCTATTTGCTGTTGGGGTTAATGTAGAAGGTGAAGAAAACGGAATGCCATTTTACTTCAAAGATTTAAGAGATAATAGTTATATATTCTTTAGAGCGTATATTGAAGGGCTAACAGAAAACATTTCACCATCTTATGCTCCACATAATTATATTGGAAGAAGTGAGCCGGTTTGGGTTTACGAAAGAGCTGAGAGAGAAATTTCAATGACTTTAAAGTTAGTAGCACAAACAAAAGAAGAATTAGAAAAAATTTATGAAAAAATGAATAGATTAACATCTATGTGTTATCCTGAATATCAAATTGATGATTATGGTAATAGAATGAAACCACCAATGGCTAAATTAAGATATGGTGAAATGTTTGGAAAATCAAATAAAGAATTATTGGGATATATAAAATCAATATCTTATTCAGTAGACCAATCATCTACTTATGAAACAGAAGTTGGAAAGAGAGTTCCAAGACATGTAACTGCGACAATTGGATACCAAGTAATTCATCGTGAAGCTCCAAGATTGGGAACTCAATTTTATGGTTATATTGGAGAAAAATAATGTCAAGATATAGAAAAACTAATGTAAAAACAAAAAATAAAAAACAATATTACACCACAACGATTTTAGGTAAAGTGAATGAACTAAATTCAGATCAATATTTTATAGCGCAAGAAGGTGATAGATGTGATAATTTAGCAAATAGGTTTTATGGTGATTCTACATTATGGTGGTTTATTGCTAAGGTTAATAATTTAACTACAAACAATATACCAGCTGGTACATCATTAAGAATCCCTATAAGAAGAAATCAATAGGTTTATATAATGGCTATAAATAAAAGATTATTTGGCGCACCAATTCAAGGAAAAGTAAGAGAAAAATTAGAAGTTAGACAAACTTCAACTGGAGTTTTAGAAAACAACAATAAAACCCCGTTTGTAAGAATGTGGACTAATGTAAGATTTTTATCAAATGAAACTTTTTCAGTACCTGATAAAAAAACAATTGATAATCAAACTTTTGATAACGCTATGGAGGAAAATGAACCTCCAAAAAAAGAAGTCCAAGAATCAATTACAGAAGATGACTTTAAAAAAGTCTATAATAACTTAATAGATACAAAGTATAAACCTTCAACAAATTTAATAGATATAAATACTAAAGAAGATATTTTATTAAATGGTGGTGGTGGTGGAACTCTTTATAATAATGCTAGAGATCACCTAATACAAACTCAAAATTATGACATAGGTGGAAATCAACCAGAACAAGAAGGTACAGTTAATTTAGATGAATTAGAATTTCCAGACAAAAATAAAATTATTCCATCATATATTTTTCCAATGTTTGCAACAAAACCTATTGTTAATCCAGCTGCATTAAATGGTAACCAATTGCAAATAGCAAGAAAATATGATGCATCTAAAACATATGTCATTGGTAATGATAATTATAAAGAATACATTAGTGTCAAAGATGCTAATACAAATAAACCTATTGAAGATGATTATCGTACAATTAATCAAGATGAATCTGTTATAACAAATGAAGCTTTTAAATCAGTACTTCCAGAGACATCAGCAAAAAATCCATATATGAAACCACCCGCTGGTATTACATCTATTAACAGTGCAACCGATGGGGGTTTAGGTTTGATTAAAATAACAACTGTTGAATTTATGGTTCATAATTTTTATGATTTTGATAAAATTTATAGTAAGTTTTTTTTAAAACCAGGAGCTCAAATATTTGTAGATTTTGGTTGGAGTACAATTTCAAACTTATACAATCCAGATGATTTAATAGCATATGCAGATTTAAATCCTAAAGGAGGAATAGAAGAATTTTTATATGCTGAAAAAGAAGTAGATAATGAAGGTAATACCATCAATGATTTTGAAGGAGAGATTACAAAATATAATGGAGATTTAGAAACTATATTTGGAATGGTTACTGATTATGATGCTACAGTGGAAAAAAATGGTAGTGTTAAATGTTCTATAACTATTACCTCTACCAATTCAACACTGTTAAATACTTCAAACAATAAAAAGTTTGAAAATAATATGATACAAGCTTTGGAAGAAGGATTTTATTACTATTGTTTAAAAAAATTAGCACTAGCAACAACCAATGAAGAAGATAATAAACAATTTGAATCAAAATGGTTTCCTTATGGAGATACTTCATCTGAAGAATACCAAAACCAAAAACAAGGTTTAGTTGAAGATTTTGCTACAACTTTTGGTAAAACAAATAGTATAAATAGGTTAGGTACTCAGTTTGGAGTTTATGCTGGAACAGAAAATAATGATATGGATCCCTATATTACTTGGGGTATGTTTGAAGATTATTTAATAAATGGTTATTTGGGATTTGGAAAGGGCCATTCTGATATAAATCACGGAAAAAACTTTCAAGTTAGATTAGATTCTAGTGAATCATATACTTCGTGGAGTTATGTACATCAACTTGTATTTAAAGAAAGACTGCGTGGTGGTAAATCTCCAATGGTTTTAATACCTGAAAAATGGGGTTTGTTTAGTGATGATGGTGAAAATTATACATCTTATTCATATCGAGTTAAAAAATATCCAGAATATAATGAAACTGCAAACCATTATTTAGAGGATACGAATAATAATAATACTTTAGAACTTGGTAGAGTACCTTTGAGAGAAATTTTTATTAGAATGGCTGATATTAAACTTGCATTTAAAAATAGTAACAACAAAAGTATTCAAGAAATTATTCATAATATTTTAGAATCAATTAATGAAGAAACAAATTATTTATTTGATTGGGGTATGATAGTTGGTAATACAGATTCTCAAGTAAAAATAATAGATAAAAATTATGCAATTAAAAAGGAAATTCATGATAAAGGAATTGATTTCTTTAGATTTAATGTAATGTCACCTAACTCTCAAATTATAGACTATAATTTAGGATTTAAATTACCCTCAGGAAATCTTGGAGATTATTATGCTATTAATGGTATGAGTCATGAAAATTCAATTTTTACAGTAGATAAAAGTGTTAGAGATGCGGTATCTGCTATATCTATTGATTTGGATTCTATAAATATTAGTTATCAGCCAGACTTAGGTGGATATAGAGCACAACAAAATTTAAATTCAGATAATACATCACATAATACCAATATTTATAATAAAATTGATGATTTAATGCAAACTGATAATTTATATACTTTAGATGATTTAGTTGTTACTGGTGAAGTAGTTGAACTAAGTAATCAAAATAAAAAAAACAAAGAAAATGGTGGTTCAGATAGTAATAGTGAAGCGGGTCAATCAATTCCAATTGATTATCTCAAAGCAAACAATATGAATATGAGAGTAAATAATTTTCAAGTAGCTCAAGACTATAAAGAATATCTTAAATTTCTTCAAGGTAGTCAAGTAAATAAAAGGGGAGTTGGATTATTACCTTATACATTAGACTTAAAAATAAATGGTATATCATCAATTGTACCTGGAGATACTTTTAAAGTTAGTTATTTACCTGAAGCTTATAGAAACAAAACATTTTCACAAACTATGAAAGTTGAACACAATATTAATTCGGATGGTTGGTATACAACTTTACAAACACAATTTAGAGAACTTTTTCCAAGTTTAAAAAATAATATTTTTAAAAATTTAGATGTAGCAAATGATACTGTTAGGTTATCAGCTGATGGATTGGCAACTAATCCTTTTAATATTGAAAGACAAGGAATTGGTCCATTTTTATATTCAAAAAGTGAGGGTAAATTTGATGTTGCTAAATTTGAATTTTTAAAAAAATTCATTACTGAAGCTAAATTAAATTTAGGATACAATGGATATTTTGACTATGTTTTTGATATTAAATTAGATTATGTTCCTGAGATAACTAAGAAATACAATCCTCATCTTGGACATTTACCTGAGGGTAGAGATAATGGTAATAAAGCAAAATTTAGTTGTGTTGGATTTCTTCCATTTGGAATGGATGAAAGTGCATATAATGAAGCATTAGAACACGCTGCGAGTCTTGGTTTAACAACTAATGAGTTTTATTCAAAAGCAAATACATCATTTTTATCAGGATATCAATATAATAACAAAGATAGAGATATAAGAGGTGGCGATTTATTAATTCCAGATGTGACATTTAATGGAAAAGCAGGTGGGGGCGCTGTAAGTGTTCAAAGATATTCATATGTTATTGGTCTTGGAAATGCTTATTTGATAAATAATCAAAAATACAAATTAATTATAAAAAATGGATTATATGGATTAATTGGTCCTTTTTCAGATGATGTTAGTGAGGCGGAACAACAATCAAATACACAATTAATTATTAAGTCTAAAACTCAAGTAGAAAATATTTTAAAATTTTATGATTATTTTATAGATAATAAACCACCTCTTCTTCCAAACACCAATCAAATGTTAGTTGAGGAGATAAATGGTAATGTTAGTTATTAATAAAAAAAAGCTTGTTTTATTCAAATAAATGTTATATATTGAGATACGATGTATTGTGTTATACCTATATTTAAAGAACCTTTCCTACATCCATTACACGAAAACAATGGATTATCAGCTCTATGGTGTCAACCAGAATCTGCAGAAGAACCATTCTTTGTGATTCAAAAACATCCTGATTCGGATGATATACTTCAAGATTACAAATGGTTAGATGAAGAATTGATTGTGACTCCTGACAAAAAAATATTAAATCATTTCTATGAATTTAAAGATGTAGTGGATAAAAACTTCATTTGGTGGAATGAAACAGGTAAACCATTTGATAAACATATAACCAACAATGCCATAGATTTCTTGAGTAACAAGTTCTACAATGTTAAAAAACTTAACGAAATCATACCATTATCGAAACATAATGAGTATTGTAGTGACATCTATAAGGGAATGGCTAGAGCATATACGGGTGAGAATGATGAATATATGAATGATGTTGTAAAGGCATTTACATCTATTGAAAAGAATGGAATCAAGGTATCCAATGATATATGTGACATATTTGACATCAGAGTAAAGAAACATATATCGAATGGTAAACTATATAGTAATTACAATCTATGGACAACAACAGGTCGTCCAAGTAATTCATTTGGTTCAGTTAACTTTGCAGCTCTACCACCTGAAAAAAGAAAAGGATTCATAGCTGAAAATGATTCATTGGTAGAATTTGACTTTGATGCATATCATTTGAGATTGATTGCTGACTTGGTTGATTATGATTTTGGTAAAGATTCAGTACATCAACACCTTGCAGATTTCTATGGTTCAACATATGAAGAATCTAAACAAATATCATTTAAATTACTTTATGGAGGAATAACAAAAGAAATTAGAGAAAAAGTTCCATTTTTTGATAAAGTATAT
>Ga0206126_10006619_pt1 | contig 10192 bp, 10 predicted proteins | sample Helgoland_Spring_5_FD_148621 | JGI IMG/M metagenome (GOLD analysis project Ga0206126, IMG submission 148621) | Pelagic subsurface seawater microbial communities from Kabeltonne, Helgoland, North Sea - Helgoland_Spring_Bloom_20160412_1 | ecosystem: Environmental > Aquatic > Marine > Epipelagic ...
GGTTTCACCCCGCCTTCGCTTTGCGAATGCGCCCAAAATGCTGCGCATTTAGTCCGAGACCGGGCACCATAATCTAAAGACCCTCAGTGAAAGCTGGGGGTTTTTTCGTTCTATAAGGAAGTCATCGAACGGTTAGATGGACTCGCGCAATAGCGCTCAGGGTTTCACCCCGCCTTCGCTTTGCGAATGCGCCCAAAATGCTGCGCATTTAGTCCGAGACCGGGCACCATAATCTAAAGACCCTCAGTGAAAGCTGGGGGTTTTTTCGTTCTATAAGATAGATATCGAACGGTTAGATGGACTCGCGTTACTGATTTGCGCTGCGGTCCCAGTGCATAACTATTTAGACATCTATGAATAATTCAATAATGGACCAATAAGCTAACTGTATCAGGTGATTCCGAGTTTGGTTTACTTATGCCTGTTTCCTCTGCAAATATCTTCTAATGACTATCCCTTATGCAGCACGCAGGCACAGCCCGACCCATGCCGTAGTTCATAGGCTGGTAATAGCGGCCCTTGTTTAAGCCTCAGTTTGACTATAGAGTTATTAAGATATGCTGCCTGACTAGATTATTAGCGGCGCAGCTTTATCACCCTGAGATCGGATCTATGACAATGCGTTATTTTACTAAAATCACCCTTACTCTAATAATAACGCTGATTGGATTTTCGGCAGGCTCCCAGAGCGCCCTAGCTGAAAGCTCTAGTCCTATAAAACATACCGTTATGTCTGACGGCCACCCAATGGCGCTTTGGGAGAAGTCCACAGCCGAGGCCAAGGGCATTATCCTATTTGTACATGGTAGAACCTGGAGCGGCCTCCCTGACTTTGACTTGCAGGTAGAAGGCGAAGAACTTTCCTTGATGGATGGGATGCTTGACCAGGGTTACAGTACCTATGCAGTTGATCTGCGTGGCTATGGAGAAACACCGAGAGATAGGTCCCAATGGCTCTCACCGACCAAGGCCGCCAATGATGTCGTTAATGTGGTGCGTTGGATATCTGAACGCCACAATAATAGCCAGGTCCATGTCTTTGGCTGGTCATATGGTTCAGTCATCTCGTTGTTAGCCAGTCAGAACAATTCCAATGACATGGCCAGTTTGACCCTGTTTGGCTTCTGGCTGGATCTGGACGCACAGGCTATTCCCAGCGCCAATGTTCTGGAGAGACGCATTAATACAGCCACCGCTGCCGCCAGTGATTTTATTGTGCCTGGTAGTATTAGCCAAAAGGCTATTGATACTTATGTAAAAGTGTCACTCAACGCTGACCCAGTGCGCGTTGATTGGCGCAGAGAGTCAGAGTTTTTAGCCATAGACCCAAGCAGTATTACTCTGCCGGTTTTATTAATGCAGGGGGAGTTCGACCCTATCGCCCCTACAGACTTCCAGGCCAAGTTATTTACTCGCCTTAAGACAGCAGATAAGAGTTGGGTCGTTATTTCTGGCGGTGATCATGCGGCGTTTATGGAGACACCAAGGCCCCAGTTTATTGCTGCGTTTAAGGCCTTTATTGATCGATTTAACCCCTGAGATACCAAGAGCTCCTCAACATGAAACGATTATTGCGAGCACCACTTATATTCCCAATGCTACTAATATTAACCGCCCTTGCATCCACTGCTTGGGCACAGAGAGGCGACACTGTGATTATTGATGTGAGAACGATAGAGGAATGGAACGCTGGGCATCTGGCAACAGCTCAACACCTACAGTTAGAGCTAGTAGCGGAGTCGATAGATACTCTGGTTGCTGATAAAGATCAGCAGGTTTACCTCTACTGCCGAAGCGGCAACAGATCAGGTCAGGCCAAACTAATAATGGAGCAGCTTGGATACAGCAATGTTGTCAATGCTGGAGGTCTGGATGATGCCAGCCAACTCATCGACGTTGCGATTGTTAGATAGAGCCCAATCATGACTAACCAAAAATCCTCAAAACTACTTATCGCCGCGCTAGCAATTCAGCTTTCCACTATCGGCATGTCCGTTATGTGGAATCTTATTGGAGTAGGCTTAATAAGCATTGGTCAGCCGCCATTAGGAAACTCTGCTTCAATAACCATTGTCGTGATCATGCTAGCCCTAGCATTAACGCTTGCATTGACCGTCAACCGGGTGCGCTGGCTCTACGCCACCGCCTCTATCGTTTTGGCTCTGGGTTGCCTAATGGCGTTGTATACCGCCTTTACAGGGGCGGCAGAGCTCTGGCCATCAAGTTATTTCAGGATTTTTGGTGCACTGATTAACGTGCTCGGCCTGGTGGGCTTTGGCCTTGCCTGTAAACTGATTATGTCTCAACCCAAACCCAACTAATTAATCCAAAGAACAGTTGGTTACTTTTTTCAGTGATGGGAAGTCCATGATGTGCCTCAGTGATTACTGGGGCTTTTTTGATTTTGAGAACAGACCCACGACAAAAATTAATGGCGAGTAATATTCTATGCTAGCCTTTTAGAAGGGAGGGAATTCAACTGGCTATTTAGCTAATTATTTAACTAGCCATTTTACTAACTATGGTGAGCAGTATGATCACCATTACGATAAGGAAATCAACATGACTAAAAAAGTCCATAAAGAATCCTCAGATGCTATGTCAAAACTTGCATCACGCGCTTTACGAGGGGAAAAACTCACTGATGATGACATAAAATCTCTTGCTGGCTGTGTGCTTACTCAAGATCAAACTAAAGGTAAAAGAACGGCTAAAAAGAACGGCTAAATGAGTTAAGCTAAACTCATATGATCAAAAGCAGCGAGCGCCGTTTCAATATTCGACTATTGAAGCTCGCCACTTATACTAATCAGTCGGTTATTAATAAAGACCTTACTATCCCACTTTAGTATCGCTGCACTACATCTACTGGCAATCTCTCATTCGTGTTATTACCGGTAAATGCCTTCATTAGCAGACCCGCAACTTCTTCACCTACGTAACTGGCCAATTTAGTATTGCGCGTTGCTGAGGCCTCGCGAATCAATTTGATACCTGCATTTTGATTTGTCTGCCTGAGGTGATAGCCCCGAATCATTTGAGCTTCACTATCGGCAATAATTTGGTAGACAAAATACAGCTGGTTTTGAGTAAGCCCTTGGAAGCGCCCTTTTTTGCTCATGTTGGCAAAACGGCTATCCAGAGCAGCCATTACCCTGGTGGCATCATCCTGGCCAAGAAGCGCTCTAAGCTCTGTACGCTGCTGAATTATGGCTGAACCGCCCTGCTGACGTTTACCGAGTGCATTGGATGTTGCCGCCACTATTCTAAATGTGTGGCGAAATAATTCTTCGCTAAAGTCTATATCTGCATGACGTAGCTGTTCGGCTTTCGTGGAATATCGCACGCCGTATTCAAAGGCTGCCTCTGCGGGTAATAGATCGGTAACATTAACCCGTGCCTGTTCACCGTCATAGTTACCAGACTGAGACCTCTTTAAGGTATTTATCTCGGCGCTGACCCGCTGCTCTTGCACTGCAATTTGCTGATCAGATGACAAAAAATGTAATCTCTGGGCAAGCGGCTGAAACAGCTGACTAAATGCCGAGTCCGTCTTTGCCGTCTCGCCAAAAATTTCCACCAGAGATATTCGTATCTTGCGTTGGGAATCTAGCCTAGATTGAATCCGCTCAACCCTGACATTTGCTAGACGGGGCGTCCAATAATTGGCTTTATTCGGCGCTGTGCCAAGTAGCTGCGCGCCAAGAGCATCCAGAATAAGACTTTTCGCCTGATAGTCACTGAGACCTTTGCTTAGAAGCTTTTTGTAGTTTGCCTGATGCAGACTGTTAGAAGACAATCCCATCTGTGCTGTATCAGCCTGAATCTCTAACTCAGCATTGTTCGAGCTAGAGATAATATGCGCAAGCAGGCCAATATTGAGCGCCACTGATAGTAGTGCCACGATAGTAATGGTTGGTTTGAATTTCATTTTCACCCTTTTATGTACAGTTAATTTCCCTATAACCTGTACTAATAATAGGTGAGATTTGGCGACCCTGCGCAGCCCTGTGCGCTTATTTATTTAGTGATCGCTCCAGCTTTGCTCGGCAGCAGAGAGTCCACCACTGTTATCCCTGTCCCAGCCCTTGGCAAAGGTATTGGTAAGCTGTACGAATCCATCACCTGCCTGCACATTTTTAGGCGTGGCTGTTAGGGTGTAGGTCGCTGCTGTGGCTGCCACGGCAATATCGTAGGCCTTGGCGCCAGTGTCTCTAGGCGCCTCTCTCAGGGCGACAGGAAGGGCAACAGCGGTGCCGCCAGTATCCACGTCATAGCGATTATTTTCAGTATAAAAACGCTCCATAAATTGCGAGGCTTCCATTAATACTGCCTGTGCGTCGGTGCGCCTAGCTTCGGTGGCATAAGCGGTGTAACTGGGGTAGGCAACCGCGCTAATAATGCCAATAATTGCCACTACAATCATTAGCTCTACAAGGCTGAATCCCAAGCTATTATTTCTGTTGCTATTATTTCTGTTGCTATCAAAATAATTCATTTCTATCTCATTGATTTTATTTGAGTTTATTAATCCGCTTAATCTTAGCTCGGCTGCTATCTAAATAGAGCCAGATAGGATTACCCACTCGTAAATTGGATAGGGCTATAGGCTTATCACCCACATCATAAATAGGGGTATTGAACGGCACCTCAAACTCACGATCGCTGACCACGATGAGACGACCTTTTGGATCGATAAAGTCGATAGTTGTTTGTACCGTTTTCCACGTTGGATCTATTTTTTGGTCCGCAGCCATAGCCAGACTTGTTAGTAGCCAAATAGCCAAACCCAACATAAGCGTTACTGTATTTTTAATCATGTTCATTTCACTGTTCCTATTACGTAACCCATTAACGAATTTCTCGCCATGGCGTATGACGATTGCGACCAGAGTCTTCCAATATGGATTCGACCTTACCCTTTGATGTAGTTACATATTTAGATTCGGTGCGGCCATCGGGATGATTAATAATGCCGGGGCGTGAAAGTATGCCGGCATTTTTGCGCTGGATACCTGAACCATGGATATAGTTATCTTCTCCATCACTGTCTGTATCGCCCACATTAATCATGTCTTTGTCATTAAAGACGCGATCTTTATTAAAATCGAATACAGATTCGTTTAGACGGCCACCTGTAGCGCCATCAACTTCCATTAGCCAGCTGGTGCCTTCACCGGCACAGGGATCATTAGCGGGCGTTACAGTGACAAAAATCACCCGACCATCTCTTAGAGTTGGTGCCTGATGGACACGCTCACCGGCTTCGGGTAAATCTATATACCAACCGAGCTTTTCGTCTGCATCCGGCGAGGAGCTGCCATCATCCCAGACAATGGGGTTTTCACTCACCACTCGGCCACGTAAATCGGTAGAGGCCGTCGCGTATTCTGTGATTGTTTGCTCCAACAATCTAGATCGAGTAAAACCATTCGAGTTAGTGTCCATGGCATCCCAGATAGCGTAAAAGGTCTGTTCGCTCTGGTCAGTTAAGTCACTTTTCCCCAAATATTTACCGGTACCAAAATAAACCATAAAGCCATCTTGTGAGGGATGGCTCTTCACTTTTAGGTCTGAGGTGATTGGCTGTTCGATATTATTGGCTATGGCTACAAAGAGGGGATCTGGATTGTTAGCCGGACCATAGTCGGAAGCCCAGTGACTGGGATTGGTGCTAGATAGGTCGAATGCCCAAACATTGCCAAACAGATCACCGGCATAGAGGCGGTCAACAATAAAGTCGCCGTCTTCATCCACAACCGATGTGCCAATAATGCCATTGGGACGAGCCAGTCCTTTAGGGTCATCGGCAGTTCCCTGCTTGGTATCAAGCTTGGCAATAAGACTTCCATCTTCGGCATCTAGAATAAAAATCACGCCATTGCCTGTGCTGCTGGCATTTCCGTCAGCTTCAGTGGCATTGAGGCCATTGCCAACAATCACACCCCATTTACCATTGGCTAAACGCACCAGAGAAGGTTTGGAAAAGGTATAACCAAGATCAGCATCGTCGCTGTCGGTAAATTCCCAACGGGCGATAGAGGTGGCATTGGCTTCAGAGAATGAGGTTGGATCGGTAATATCTAGAGCAAAATAACCCTGCCCTCCTGTGCCCAACCCAGACACTAATAGACTGTGCCAAGCACCCGCATAATAGACATCGTTTTCACCAATAGGGCCATCAACAAAATTCCGGTGACTGTAATCAGTGAGTGATAGCTGCCATAGGTTATCGAACACGGCAGCAGGAACGTAGGCGAGCTTTTCCCGTCCATCCGCGGTTTTTATACCGTGTAGCATCCCGCCATTGGAGCCCACATAAACCATTGGATCGCGACTGCTATAGGTGGTTTTAAAGGCCGCGTAGCTAGCACCCTCGGTAAAATCAGTTGAGGAAAAATAGAAACGCGCAGGAGGACCAACATAGGTTGGAATGGATGAAATGATATCGCCAAGTACTGATTTTCTATTGCGGAATTCACCACCGTTACCTTTAGCCACTTCCTGGCCTCTGGCACCACGTAGGTAATTTAGTCGTGCGCTACCACGGTTATTATTGGGTTGTTTTAACGACGCCTTACGCGTTGCATCCAATGCCGAGGTCCAACGAAAGGGAACTGGCCCACCATCACTATTACGGGTAATAATCACTCTATTATTGGGTCTTATTTTACCCACTCTCCTGCCGAGTTCAGGGCAGAAGCCTCCAGTCAATCGACATCCTGCATCCCAGGCTGACTCACAAATACTACCTAGCGGCACAGGGCCACAGTTAGTACCATCAGAGATTGGCTGTGCGACTAAATTACCGGTCCAGTCGTTGGTGGTGAAACGAGCGAAAAATAATGCTGTATCCGAAGAGATAGTCCCTGAGTTAAGGGCCGCTGTTGCAAATGAACCTGTGCGATCTAACACACTGTTGATAACATCGGTAAACGCACTCACCAGCTCTTCAGGGTTTTGTGCAGAAAGATAGGCTCCTCGCGAATTAATCGCCGAGTGCCAAAGATCGTCAACTTTTGCCTCGTCATTACCGCCACCGGCCGATGGCCAGCTCAGGGTGCCATCGAGCAGCTCATTATAATCACTAGGAAAATCACGCTCACCGGATACACCTAGACCAATCATAAAGTTCACCATATGCTGCCAATTGGCTGGATCGTTTGCTGGATTCCAAAAAATATCGTTATTGTCCGCATCGCCATCACCATCGACATCGGAGGACAGATCATCAACATTAATCGGTACATTATTAGTGCGGCTCGGACGCAGATCTCGGTACCAATATTTATAGGCAATATCAGCTAGATAGTTCGAGTTACCATCTTGGTATGGGTGCAATACTGGATAGCTTGTGATGCCATAATCATTTGCAGGTAATGTATGGGTACTGTTATCAACATTACCCACATCTAGGCCACTGGGGATACTGTTCCACTCCCCATCGGTCATCATAATATGGAAGTTTTGTCGGCAAGACCGTTCAGTAGAACTGGAATTTGACGGGTCGTCACGATAGGGCAAGTCATCTTCAAAATAGGTGCCTGCATTGTCCATTGCCCGATGAAGAGGTGTTCCTCCACTGGCAGGTAGTGCCAATAACCAATCAAAAAAGTTCTCTCGACGAGTGCCAGAAAATGGCATTACGCCGGTTAGAGAGTTGTTATTAATACGCTGATAACCAACACGGATATTCTCATTGAAACGATCAAAGGCTAATGCTGCCGCACTCTTAGTGACATAGACACGTTTTCGATAATATGAATACCAGTTGGCAAAATTTTGTCTTTCATCAGTGCTTTCGGTAACACCGCTGCCAGAGGTGGTACTCACAATAACTTTGTTATAACAGTCATCGTCGGTGACTGTACTGTTACAATTTGGAAGACTGTTATCTATTACATAGTAATACGCAGGCTCGGAACTATTCGAAGAATAAATATTATAAAACCCATCGGAAGGATTTGACGAACCACAGTGATTTCTATTAATGCCACCCCAGCTGGGTCTGTAATTGGCGGCGAGATTTACAGTACAGGTACTACCCCCAGCTTTATTAAAGCCATCATCCCAGGCCGCCGAAAAAGAGGCATGGCCAAGGCTAACGCCGTTTTCATTAACAGGAGGTTCGTAGAGCACATCTCGATCATAATAAATTTTATTATAAGCCGCGGATTTTGCTCTTTTCGTAGAACGATCGCCACCTATGCTGGTAGGCATAAACGACCAGGCCATACTCCCAGAATCGTCCATGGTTAAAACAATATTAGGATCAACACCTGCTAGGGTAAAAAGCGGTGTATCACTTAAATCATGCTCTGCGCTGAATGCTGGCATAGCAAAACCAATAATCGCTGTCGCGAAAAATGCCTGGGCGATAATTTGTTTATAAAAACGTCCTGTTTTCATGACTTCCCTGCCTCAATTATTATGTTTTTCCAAAGTGACCTGGAGGACCGAACGAGATCCCGCTGAGCGGCCATAACCCACTGCTGATACGGTGTAATAAAAGACGCCGGTCTTTTTAGCCAATGTATCTGGATCATTGTCTGCAGGTTCAAAACCCGCCTCCTCAATGACATATTGCGGCGACGCGATAAGGTCACCAAATAATGTTGTGCTGTTACCTGAGTCGTCGCCGTAATTAACCCCATTAGTTGACCAGTCAAAGCTAGAATCCACCACAGCATTGGCCACTGTGCCTGTCGGCCATACGCCGCTTGAACCATCGGTAGTCGGCTCAATTAGATCTGGCTGAAAAAGAAACCAGACACCAGCGTCCTGTATGACAGATTCTGCTGCTTGAAAGGCCCGAGAATGCTCCCATTCATTGGAGGCCATTCTCTCCTCCATGGCAGCACCGCGCATGGAAGATATTCCAAGCATCGATAGCACCAGCATGTAAATCATCACTGATATCAGCACTGCTCCCTGTTGTTTAATGGAATTCATACTTCTCCTAATTAATCTGATTACGCATGGCGGCATAGCTCCAAAAAGCTTTGCGCACCCGGGTGTCATTTGCGCTGTTAGCATTGGCCGCATTAAAGGTAAAGGCTCGGGGCTCGGATGCTACATTACTGTCTGAGCGCATAAGCAGACCCACACGCACACCAATGACCGCTTCCCAATCAATAACAGCGGTGGCGTTCACATAGACGTCTGGCTCCTGATCGTCGCTGGTATCTTCCGCCAGCAGCAGCTGTAAGCTTTCGACGCCTTCCGCTAAAAGTGTGGCAGTATTTGAATTAAATGAATGCTGATAAAACCCCGGTTCACCGTTAGCGCCGGTGCCAATAAAGTACGTATGGGCATCAAACGACATAATCTGTGCGTCGTCTCCATAGGCTTTGGAGAGTTTGTTGTCGGTATTTACATTGTTAGCATGAGCAATGGTGACAGAGCCGCCATTGGAAACCGACGAGGCACGAAATAGGTCCGCGCGGGAGCAATCTGAGATAAGAATTAGATCATTGGCAACTAAGCCATCGGGATTACTGGTAATTTGAATATTGGCATTATCGGCCGTCATATTAGCGCTCAAACTAACACCACTACCCTGAGTTGACTGAAGAGTAATTACATCCGTACCCGCAACTCTCGTAAAGGCTGTTGGATTAGTCCAGCCCGCACCATTTTCAAACACGTTAATACCGTCGCTCAGGTTGGCAAAAGTAGGCGGAGAATTAGCAATAATATTGGGGACAATTTCACTCAGGCTGCGGCAGCCTGAGTAGCCAGCCATGCGAATATCATAGAGTAGTGCATCGGTGAGGTAACGGCCGTTTTCCTGTACCCGCGACATCTGTTCATTAACCGTAAACATCATTCTGCTACTGGAATAGACATATACCATTCCGGCGAGCAGAATAAATTGAATGACCATGGCGACTAACAACTCGACCATACTAAAACCTGATTGCTTTTTCATCATTGCAACCTCACGACTAATGAAAATTGCTCTGTGTTACTGCCTGATAAACCACGGCTATCATCCCACTGTACTATCAGGGTACAGATCGCCGTTGCAGACACGCAGTTCACCGAGCCTGTACCAGCGGGCAAGGTAGCCGCCAAGTCTGCCCGCCACTGGGTCAGATCGGCAACCTCAAGGCCCCCACTCGTAGGAACCGAACCCGTTAATGTAAGGTCGTAACTACCCGCCACAGCAGCAGTTGAGTTAGCCCGCAAC
>Ga0206126_10006626_pt1 | contig 10185 bp, 8 predicted proteins | sample Helgoland_Spring_5_FD_148621 | JGI IMG/M metagenome (GOLD analysis project Ga0206126, IMG submission 148621) | Pelagic subsurface seawater microbial communities from Kabeltonne, Helgoland, North Sea - Helgoland_Spring_Bloom_20160412_1 | ecosystem: Environmental > Aquatic > Marine > Epipelagic ...
GCTGGCTTTTCAGCGAGCAGCGCCTTTAATCGGCTCAAGTCTTGCTCAAGTTGGCTAATTTTACGTTCGTGCGCATCGGCACGCGCACGGAGAAATTCTACATCACTCTGAGATTGACCAAAAGCGGTGGTCACAGAGAGGCAAACAATAATGGAATTAAGGACTAAGGTTTTCATAACGAAGCCCATTATTCTAAAAACTTCTCATCTTGCAAGAAAAAGTTTAAGATTTCCTTACTATTTTTATCTCTTAAGTAATGGAAACCCTAATTTTAAGGGTTTGGCGGGTTCTTTTTTGTTAAAAAGAGTTGCCTGCCTTAATTGCGCCTTTCCAAGAGCACCAAAAATATCTCAAATGTCACTATGCACATCCAAGCGAGTGATTATGAAAAATTGGGCTCTTTTTATTTAGGTCGTGCCCATGATCTCAAACAAAATAAATTAAAGGATGAACTAGTTCTCTATGACTCCAAGGATCTCGTTACGCACGGTGTCGTGCTTGGCATGACGGGATCGGGTAAAACAGGCCTTTGCATTTCTATTCTCGAGGAAGCAGCGATGGACAACATACCCGCTATTATTATTGACCCCAAAGGTGACATCTCAAACTTGATGCTCAACTTCCCCAATTTTGATCCCTCAGATTTCAGGCCCTGGATTAACGAAGATGACGCTGCCAAAAAGGGTAAAACACCAGACGAATTCGCAGAAAAAACCGCCAACATGTGGAAGGATGGTATTGCCTCATGGGGGCAAAGCCCAGAAAGAGTCCGGGAATTACGCGACAAAGTGGATATCAACATATTCACACCTGGCAGCAAAGCCGGCATCCCAGTATCCATTTTAAGCTCTCTGGAAGCTCCTCCTTTCGAGGTGCTCGATGATGGTGAACTACTCGGTGACAGAATCGAAAGCACGGTCAGCTCGCTGCTTTCATTGGTCGGCGTGGAAGCCGACTCCCTACAAAGCCCCGAGGCTGTGATCCTTGGCACCATCTTTAACCACTGCTGGCAGAACGGACAAAACCTTTCGCTTGAGTCCCTCATCCGCCATCTACAAAAACCTCCCTTTGATAAAGTAGGCGTCCTCGATGTCAACTCGTTCATGAACGCCAAGGAGCGTCAGAAAATCGCGTTGAAGTTCAATGCACTACTCGCCTCTCCGGGTTTCTCAACCTGGATGGAAGGGCCGCCACTTGACATATCCAACATGATGCACAGCCCAGAAGGCAAACCGCGCATGTCGATCTTCTCCATTGCTCACCTCAGCGATACCGAGCGGATGTTCTTTGTAAGCCTATTGCTCAACCAAATGTTAGGATGGATGCGCACCCAAAGCGGCACCACTAGCCTGCGCGCCCTACTCTATATGGATGAGATCTTCGGCTTCCTGCCTCCCTCGGCAAATCCGCCCAGCAAAAAACCAATGATGACGATGCTTAAACAAGGTCGTGCATTCGGGCTCGGCTGCCTGCTGGCTACCCAGAACCCCGTAGACCTCGATTACAAGGCACTTTCTAACATCGGAACCTGGTGGCTCGGCCGACTACAAACCGAACGCGACAAGGCTCGTGTACTTGACGGCCTCGAAGGTGCCGCCGCATCTCAGGATGGCGGTTTTAATCGCCAAAGGATGGAAGAACTTCTCGCTGGCCTCGGCTCCCGCGTCTTCCTGATGAACAACGTGCATGAAGACTCTGCCGTCGTCTTCCATGTCCGCTGGGTGATGAGTTACCTATGCGGCCCCCTCACCCGCACCAAGATCAAAAAACTCATGGACCCCAAGCGCGACCAGTTCTCCTCGGCACAAGACAAGCAAGCGGTCGCAGCACAGTCGTCCAATCCGATGGCGATGCCTGGTGCTTCCCAAGAAAGTGCAGCAGGTGAACGACCTGTCGTCGGCTCAGGCGTAAAAGAATACTTCGTTCCCTTCGCTGGTGACTCGGACGGCATCACCTATAAGCCTGCTCTGATCCGCGCAGCCAAAGTGCACTTCTCCTCAAGAAAGTGCGGTATAGATGGCTCACGTCTGTTGCGCTTCACCAATGCTATCACAGACCAGGGAATCGACTGGAGCCACGATGCTGGCTGCACCCACCCCGTGAAATCGTTGATGGACAAACCTCGCAAAGGCTGCGGCTTTCATGAGTTACCTGGCTTTGCTATGAATGCCGATAATTACAAGCAAGTCACCAAAGACTTTACTGATTACATCTACCGCAACGAGCGAGTGGAAATTTTCTACTGCCCACTTTTTAAATCCTACTCCCAACTCGGCGAAAGCGAGGGAGCCTTCCGCGGCCGTCTCGCCACCCAGGCCCGCGAAATGCGTGATGAAGCTGTGGAAAAACTTCGCGATAAATACGAAGCCAAAATCAAAACGAAGGAAGGACAGGTTGACCGAGCCGAAAACACCCTCGCCAAGGAAGAAGCCGAAGCCAGCAGCGCCGCATGGAACATCGGAGCCAAAGTCATCGGAGGATTGTTGGGCAATTTATTAGGAGGCCGCCGCAGCTCATCATCTAGTACCGTTAGCAGTGCTGGACGCGCCTATAAACAACGCCGTGATGTCAAAATCGCCGAAAACAAAATCGAAAACCTTGAGCAAGATATTGCCGAACTCGAAGCTGAGCTTACCGAGGAAATTAAGGAGCTGGAACTCGAATTCAATCCCGCCTCTGTCAAACTTGAGAATGAAGTCATCAAACCTTACAAAAAAGATATCGATATCCAAACCATCGCTCTCGGCTGGTTGCCTTATGATCGGGACGGTGAAAAAGTTTGGTAACCCGTGCAGCTGAGCATAACAGCTTTGCCCCTCATTTAATCGCTTAAGAAATATGAAGTTACTCCTTCATCATTTCGGTCATTTTGCTATATCAAGAAGGTAGTGTTTGCCCAAAAAACATTCTGGATCCAAAGCAAAACATCTCGTTCATACGAATCTATGGATGAGGAGGAGTATGCTGCGATGGTATCTATCATGCGTAATCTAGGCAGATTCTGCGGTATTACCATACTCACCTACCATATTGAATCGGGCAACTTAAGTATGCTGGTTAGCTGCCCCGCACGGGAGCATCACATGGAATATTTTCAAGATGGGGAAAATGAGCCCACCGGCAGCGGCATGGAGCGCCTCTTCCAACATCTACGCAAACTCTATACTTCGTCTCATGTCGAAGGTCTGATTGCTGAATACCAATCACTCACACAGCGCGGGGAAGATACTCAGATGTTTTGGGAACGCTGCACTCGCCGCATTGGCACGCCCAGAAAATTCGCCGAGGGAATCAATGAAGCATTTGCCCGTTGGGTAAAAAAAAACCGGCCGCAACTTTACGAGACACTTGAGGGTAATGTTTGTCGCAAAGAAATAACCCAAGTTTATCTGGATCAACTTCAAAAGCAACGTGATGTCGCCTGTCGTATGGATCAGGACGCCGTTCTGCATGATGACGGGTCTGAGCCACGTAAATACTGGTGCGGATTCTCCGATGCTCTACGTGGTGATGAAGATGCTTTAGATGGACTCCGAGAGCTCATGAGATCACCCGCAGCCAATGCGTCAGATATAAAGGAGCTGGGCTACTGTAGCCAACTAACTCATCACACAACCAGGAAAGAACCTCTTACCGCTCGCTCAAGGCATAAACCATCAAGGTCAGCAAGCAAACGCGGCAAGCGGACCGTTGACCAGACCATAGATAACTTAGCAGAGCATACTACACCCCAAGCCACTACCCCGCCGAAGCCGATGAGCCGCAAAGCGAAGCTGAGGCTGATGAGCGCCGCTATTCTTCTCCTGCTCATAGCAATCGGAGCAGGAACCATCTTCGCCATGAAAGAATGGCGAAAATACGAGGCTAATACAAACGCTACAGAGCTAGCCGACGCCATATCTAACAATAACATTGCCACTACGGAATCTGAGCCACAACAAGAATCAGAGATAGCTCAGACTCAGGTTGATACAAAAAAACAGCATCTAGCTGAGATGACAGCACGCCTCTATGAAACGGAGGCGCGTCAGCTCGCTGATGATTTTGCCATGTCGACCAATCCGCAGATTAGGCTGAGAATGTGTAGATACCCAGACCAGATCAGCAAACGACTGGACAGCTATACTGAAAGTGCTCTGAGTGAACCCGCCACTCAAGTAACATTTATTGATGTTGTCGATCTTGGAGGCATTATGGCAGCCCGCTTTGTAGCTAAATTCGCAGACAACAGCTCACGATTAATCTGCATTATTGCCACTGATAATGGCCTGCGTGTGGACTGGGATTGTTACGCGCGCTACAACTGCAAGGCTTTGCCTGAGATGCTCGCGGGTAATACTCAAACAGCCGAATTACGGGTCTTCATTAAGAAATCAGATTACTACAATTTCTCCTACAAAGATGATCAGCAGTGGACATCCTTTGAACTGGAATCCCCTGATTTTGAAGAACTCGTATACGCATACAGCCAAAAAGGAACCACCACTGGCAAGCTACTTGATGCGGCACTGTCACGTATGCCACCGGGCAAGGGCCTTCAAGTAACCTTGCAAATCTCCTCAAAACAGGACAGCCATAAGAGAAAGCAATTTAACATCGATCGCATTTATGCCTTTGGTTGGGTGCGCCCTGAGCAAGACATTGAAGACGCTTACCGAGCAAAACTAGAAGTGCTCAGGAAGTAGCAGCATTGGCAATGTTCGAGTCACCAATGTTCGAGTCACTCTCCCTACCGTGAAATCGGCGGTTAATAGTTGGGCGGTTAACAGCGCTTAAAATCATCAATGGATACTCAAAATGTAAATATTCTATTCCTTGATGGTGAATGTTTGGTGTGTCGCCGCAGTGCCTACTTCGTCCACCGCTTGGATCACTCTAAAAACATTCATTTTAGTGCACTTCAAGGTGAAGCCGCGAACATGCTACCCCCAGAGTGGTGTCAGCTTACAGATGCTAACGGAGCCCCAACTGGAAGTGTCGTCTTGGCAGAATATACCGACAATGGTGAATACAAATATTGGCGCGGCACAAACGCCATGCTCCGATCCTTGTTCTTAACCAAAAGTATCATGAGCCTCTTCTGGGTCTTTTATTACACGCCGGCGTTTTTGAAGGACGCGCTTTACAGGCAAGTTGCCAAGAACCGCTACCGCCTATCTGCGGCTAACAAAAACTGCCCGCTACCGACACAGAGCTTTAAAGACGCTATGCTGCCGTAAAAAAATATTAGAAGGTCTCGATGAAGCTTCTGTGAAATCTTCTATAAAAGCTACCAAGCTACCAAAGCTCTAAAAAACCTTGCCAGAACCACAGAGCTGGCTGCGCCTATCACAGGATAGCTTGCAACCAGCCCAATTACCCAAACAAGCTATTCCCTATTATTCCTTATCTTGAACCATGGCCTCTTTGACCTTAACTTCGATCTCCTTATAAAGGTTCTCATCGTCCTTCAAAGCAAGCTTTGCACCGTCACGGCCTTGAGCAAGCTGGTTACCCGAGTAGCTGAACCAGCTTCCTCGCTTCTGGATAATATCAAACTCAATGGCGAGATCTATCAAGGATCCCACCGATGAGATGCCTTCATTATAGATGATGTCGAACTCAGCTTCTTTGAAGGGTGCAGCCACCTTATTCTTCACTACCTTAACACGGGTCCGAGCTCCTTGAACCGAACCATCAGTCGCCTTGATCTGACCAATACGGCGGATGTCAATGCGCACAGATGAGAAAAATTTTAGAGCACGACCACCGGGAGTGGTCTCTGGGCTACCAAACATGACCCCGATCTTCTCACGGATCTGGTTGGTGAAAATACAAGTTGTACGTGCCTTCGATATGAGCGCGGTAAGTTTGCGCATTGCGGCACTCATAAGCCGCGCTTGAGCACCCACCGTGCTATCACCGATTTCACCTGCAAGCTCTTGCTTTGTTACTAACGCAGCCACTGAGTCGAGCACCACTACATCAATGGCGTTTGAGCGGACAAGCGTCTCGCAAATCTGCAGAGCCTCTTCACCGGAGTTAGGCTGGGAGACCAGCAAGTCATCAATATTAACACCGAGTTTGGCTGCATAGGCGGGATCAAGTGCATGCTCTACATCGATAAATGCGGCAAGCCCTCCCGCTTTTTGAGCTTGCGCAATCACTGTGAGTGTAAGCGTTGTTTTACCAGATGACTCAGGCCCGTAGATTTCGACAATACGGCCGCGGGGGAAACCACCTACTCCGAGCGCACGATCTATTAAAAGGTTTCCTGTGGGAATGACATCCACATCTACACGATGCCCATCGCCTAAACGCATGATAGCTGTTTCACCAAAGTCTTTCTGAATTTGCGAGATAGCGAGATCTAGATTTTTCTTGCGGGCTGCGATGACTTTATCGTCTGATTTGTTAGCGCTAGGAGATGCCATAGATTTTTTAGTGGTAGGTGCTTGTGGAAGTGGTGATTTTGTAGAAGCTGCCGACCCCCCTGATGGTGCGGTGGTAGACTTGGCTGCTGCGGACTTATTTGTAGTTCTAGTGGTTGCTGTACTCATGACAATAGTTGTTTTTGATTTTTCGTAGATTGCCTGAAGCTTTTGCCTAGGTCAACAAAAAACTGTTCAAAAGATCACTGTTTGTGAGAACATGTTCATTTGAAGGCTTTCCCTTCTACTTCGACAAGCGGTAATGGCACAAAAAGGAATGGTTCTTGTATCAAAATGCGGCATGATTCTGCTTATGAGTGATCACGTTCTAAAAATCAGGAGCTTTACAGGTGGTATGGCACAAACCAATGGCTATCTTCTTGGCTCAAGCCAAAACGGGGGCAGCTGTGTGCTCATCGATGCACCACTTGGCATCAGTCAATGGCTTGATGAGCTTAACGAGGTGCCTAGCAGTCTCCTGCTCACCCATCAGCACTACGACCACATAGAAGATGCTGCGAAAATGGCGGCGAAAGGCACCAAAATCTATGCCTATTCCCCTTACGCCCAAAACCTGACCCTAGAGATACTATTACAGCAGTCGGGAATTCCCATCAACATCACCCCATACACTGTTGATCAAATTCTGGAGGGCCACTCAGCATTAGAGGCTGGAGGCATAGCTTTTCAACTAGAACATGTGCCTGGTCACTCGCCTGACAGCGTCGTCTTTATTCATGAGGATCTTGTTTTTGGTGGTGACACTCTCTTTGCAGGTGGCATTGGCCGGGCTGATTTACCGGACGGCGACATGGATCTACTGGTTAAGGGCATCAAAGAAAAAATGTTAACATTACCTAACTCTACAAAAGTATTTCCGGGGCATGGAACTGATACCACCATCGAGCTCGAAAAAGCGACAAACCCCTTTCTATAATGAAAAGAGACGCCCTGTATCACCTTCAGGGCAAATAATTAAAAATTTCCTCGCAGGACCTCTTGCCTTACGCCAATAAAAGTGCCACTTTTACGGTGAAGGTGTTTGATACTATGGCTTCATGTCATTCATTCATTTCTAATGATTGCTAACTGACAATCCTTGGTTGATGACGCCCCCTCCAAAGTCGTGACGCACAATGGGTAAACTTCGAGCTATCCTTCGTGCTACACGCTGACAAAACAACAACTCTTCACCCTAAACTCTTCACCCTAATAACTCACAACAAACTATTAAAAAAATGGAAGAAACATTCACAGACACAAACTTCATGGCTGACGGCCCCGTTAGCGATGCATTCAAATCACAATCAGCAGCTAGCGACCTTCGTTCAGCCGTGGCTGAACCTGCTAGCAAGACGAAGCAGATTGCCCAAGAAGCTGGAGCCAAAGCTCAGCATTTTAAACAAGCGGCAACGGAAAAAGCTCAGCAATTCCGTGAATTTGCAGGGTCTAAAGCAAGCGACCTCAAAGAGACCGCAGGAGTAAAAGCCCAGCAGTTTAAGCAAGCTGCTAGTGAGCAAGTAGAACATGGCCGAGTCAAGGCACGTGAAGCTCACGCTGATGCTGAAGATTACGTCCGCAAGCACCCCACCAAGTCGATACTCACAGCACTGGGAGTTGGCGTTGTTATCGGCTTAGTTATCCGCCGCTAATTCATTACCCCACAGGCCTTGCACGCTCTGGTATTTTTACCTCAGCGTACAAGTCGATGGGGAGGGTTGGGATGATTGGGAGAATTATGGTGGTCGAAAAAGGGCCCTCTTTTTGGGGCGAGCAGACCTTGATGATATTCTTCGCCTCTCTATTGATAAAGCCCCGTCACCTTTTTTAGACTTACTACTTCACTTACTATTTTAAAAACCACTTCGGGGAAACAATGCCACTCATACAACCATTTAGTATTTTAAAACGCTATGGATCCTGAACCTACAACTGGAGACTCGAGTGCCAGCGGTTCAAATTCATCAGAGCATATGACGCATGCCCTGTCCGGCTTTATTGCTGCGCGCGTCGAGCTCGCATCCATTGAGGCCAAAGAGGCCGCGTCTTTTACAGGCAAAAAATTAGCCCAGGGGCTTGTATTGGCTATATCAGCGTTCTTTCTCTGGAGCCTCGTGCTAGCAGCCACTACAGGAATAGTGGCTCCCTTGGCGGATCAATGGTTGCATGGCAAAGCTGACTGGCTTCCTGGCTGGGCGGCGGTCGTTCTGGCACTGGCCATCATTCATGCTGTCATAGCGCTGATCTGCTATTTGAAGCTAAAACAACAACCTGCAACGCCTTTGTTCGAGCTATCGCGCAAGGAAATAGAAAACGACAAGCTATGGCTGACAAAAAACAAATAGCTCAAACTCTGGCACGCAAGCACGAGCTAGTCGCTCAGCTAGCCACGAACCGGATCTCGATAAGTCATCGCAGACATGAGATCACAGGGAAACTCAAACCAAAAAACTTGGTTCGGAACCTTTTCACTCGTAAGCCCAAGACGATTTTTGCCGGCTCCGTTCTCGCAAGCCTGCTCACGACGCTACTTATTAGACGCCCCAAAAAAACGAGCAAGGCCCCAAGTTCAAAAACCAGCAAACAAATATTACTCGCTTGGGGACTGTCACTTCTTAAACCAGTTGCAAAAGTCTGGCTCATCAATCTAGCCAAACAACTGACAGCTGAGAGGTTATCTCAGTCTGCAGCGAAGCAGCCCTCACAAGATGCTGCGGCCGTGAACGAGCAGGTTATTATCCAACGGTAGCCACGAAGGACTCAGTCCCGATTAAAAAGCTTGGTTTTATAGGCCCTCGAGGAAGCTGAGCACTTACTATTAAATGTGCTGGCTTTGCCCTTTACTCGTCACGGTAGTATCGATCAGTATCCACTCAATGAGGTATTTCGGTAACAGCATCCTTTCTTTGTCGTGCTTAGCCGTTTTGGCTATTTCAGCATTACCAGCCTCAGCACAGGACAATTCTGACAAGGTCAATTTAGCAAGCGAAGATGATTTGCTGGGGGCAAATTTTGCTAAAATGCCGCCGATGCCCAAAAGCCTGCACATCGAGCATGATGGCAGCATACAATACGATGCCGGCAAGCAAACGATCCTCTATCAGGGTAAGGTTATCGTTACCGGTGACAATGGCATTACGCTCAAAGCTGGGCACGCGTTAATCAACACCCAATCAGAAACGGCAACCTTAAAAGGGCAAGTCGTCGTCAGACAAAAATCGACCACATTAAAAAGCGGCAAAATCCTTCCCGGCATTCAGCTCTTTGCTGATAAGGTTCTACTCAATGCAGCAACCAAAACCATTGTTCTGAGCAATAATGTCACGATTTATCAAGCATCCTCAATCCATCGAGGTGATCACGCGACTTATAACTACGCTACTGGTCAGCTAAATTCAGAGGGGCTCGCCAGCGGGTATGATTTCATCCTCATGGAATCCAATCGTTTTCAAATGGTAAACCATAAAGGCAAGAAGGTCTTTATTGGCGATAATGCAGGAATCACAACCCATGATGCCGCCGAGCCTAATTACTGGATCCGCTCAGATCGCACATCAATCTATCCAGGCGATCGTGTAATTTTCAAAAACCTGCGCTTTTATGCAGGTGATGTCCCCATTCTTTGGCTCCCTTATTTGTCGCAGCCGCTTAATGCTGACCTTGGTTATTACTTCATACCCGGAGCGCGCTCAAACTGGGGGTTTTATCTCCTCAACCGTTATGGTGTTATGCTCGGTGGAGAAACTGACGAACTCACAGGCGAGCATGAAGGAGC
>Ga0206126_10006630_pt1 | contig 10184 bp, 10 predicted proteins | sample Helgoland_Spring_5_FD_148621 | JGI IMG/M metagenome (GOLD analysis project Ga0206126, IMG submission 148621) | Pelagic subsurface seawater microbial communities from Kabeltonne, Helgoland, North Sea - Helgoland_Spring_Bloom_20160412_1 | ecosystem: Environmental > Aquatic > Marine > Epipelagic ...
CGCCGTATAGCTCAAGGCGGTGACCGCGCAGTTCATAGCCCAACTTGGCCGCTATCTTTTCTTGCAAGGCCTCGATGTCGGGATCCACAAATTCAATAACTTCACCCGAATTCATATCAATCAGGTGGTCATGGTGCTCGCGTTCAGCATCTTCATAACGGGCGCGCCCGTCACCAAATTCTAGCTTGTCCAGAATACCCGCTTCTTCAAAAAGTTTGACTGTGCGGTAAACCGTAGCGATCGAAATACCTTCATCAATTGCATTTGCCCGTGCAAACAATTCTTCTACATCTGGGTGATCATCGCTATCCTGCAATACCTGTGCAATGACACGTCTAGGCGTTGTCATACGAAGCCCTTTGGCTTCGCAACGGGCGATGATGGGTCGATGCATGGCGATCTCAATCTGTCGTCTCTTGGTTTTCCTACTTAGCGACCTTTGCGCACAGGGGCCAGCAGACAATTGGCGTTTCGCTTGACTTATCACGCCTCACCCCTCATGTGGGCCTCGAGCGCTACTGTCTGCCGCGTGAGCAGTAATATGAACGTACGAAAAAATTCGACGTCAGCAGTATCGCCTTTGATCCCAAAATCACGCGTGGGGCACAGCGCAGTGGACGTACCAAAGGCATTTGGCCGTGGAACGTGATCCGTCTGTGTGACCTTATGACGTGTTTACTCTTTTGTGGGGTGGACCAGAGGAATACAATGAGCGATTTTGAAATGATGGGCCTGCCAGACCAACTGGTTAAGCGGCTACATGACATGGGTCTAAAAGATCCAACACCTATCCAAAAACAAGCAATCCCGCATGCCATGAATGGGCGGGATGTTATGGGCCTTGCCCAAACGGGTACAGGTAAGACAGCGGCCTTTGGTGTGCCGTTGATTGCTAAAATGATGGAGGCAGGCGGCAAGCCTGCCCCAAAAACCGTACGGGGTTTGATCCTTGCGCCAACGCGCGAATTGGCCAGCCAAATTGCGGCCACTTTGAAAACACTGACTGACAGCACGCCGTTGAAAACTGGTCTTGTGGTTGGTGGTCAGTCCATCAAAGCACAGATCAACCGCGTAGAACGTGGCATGGATCTATTGGTCGCGACACCGGGTCGTTTGATCGACTTGATGGAACGCCGCGCGTTGAACCTGCAAGAAACATCATTTCTTGTTTTGGACGAAGCAGACCAAATGTTGGACCTCGGCTTTATCCACGCATTGCGCCGCATTTCATCTATGTTGCCGAAAGACCGTCAGACCATGTTGTTCTCGGCCACGATGCCAAAACAAATGAATGAGATCGCTAACAGCTATTTGACAAGCCCGATCCGCATCGAAGTTTCACCTCCGGGTAAAGTGGCAGACAAAGTCACACAGGAAATCCACTTCATTGCGAAGGCTGAGAAATCCAAACTGTTGATCGAAATGTTGGACAAACACCGCGACGAGCGTGCGTTGGTCTTTGGCCGCACGAAACACGGTATGGAAAAGCTGTCTAAGACCCTCGAAAAAGCGGGTTACGCAGCGGGATCGATCCACGGCAACAAATCCCAAGGTCAACGTGACCGTGCGATTGCCGCATTCAAAGCAGGTCAAATAAAAGTGTTGGTGGCGACAGATGTTGCGGCCCGTGGTTTGGACATTCCAGACGTGAAACACGTCTACAACTACGAATTGCCAAACGTGCCAGACAACTATGTTCACCGCATTGGCCGTACAGCGCGTGCGGGCAAAGACGGGGCAGCGATTGCATTCTGTGCACCCGACGAAATGAAAGAACTAAAAGACATCCAAAAAACAATGAAGATGACTATTCCAGTCGCGTCAGGGCGTATGTGGGAGCCCTCTGAAGAAGTAAAACCAAAACAGCGCGGCGGCGGTGGCGGTCGTGGTCGCCCTGGCGGTGGACGTCCGGGTGGCGGCGGTGGCGGTCGTTCTGGTGGCGGTGGTCGCCCCGGTGGCGGCGGTAAACCCGGTGGTGGTGGTGGTCAACGTCGTCGCTCCGGCGGCGGCGGCTCAGCTGCTTCCTGAAAAAAATAAAAAAGATGTCGGAGCAATAGGTTGCTCCGGCGTCTTTCGGTTCACATGTTGGACTGTATTAAGCGTAGAGTGAAGGCACCCCCAATTGTGCGTGCACATCGTTGATCGTATCGACGCTCAATCTCAAACCCTGCGCGAGTTTGTGGAGGTATTGTGCCTCCACTTGGGAATCCAAGTTGATCGCGATGACGGACATAGCATAAACTTTTGGACCCATGCCATTTAGAACCTGTGCAACCAAAACATCTACATTAAGCGGTGCTTTCATTTCTGCTTGAACAAATGTGGCTTCTTGACTGTCGACGTCATCGCCCAGCTGACCGATCAGTTTTTCACGCTTTGCATCATCCAAATTACCGTCAGATTTTGCTGCTTGGATCATGAAGCGCGACATCAAGGCTGCAATGGCTTCTTTATCTGCAATTGGTGCAATAGTTGGTTCTGCGTTCGCATCAAATGCTGAATTCAAAGCTGGAATTGTTTTGGGCAGGGGCTGTAGCAGCATTGCCACCCATCGCACCGGTAAATGCATCCATTAAGCCGCCAGCACCACCGGAAGAAGCCACAAGACCACCCAGTCCGCCACCATTTGTGGCTTGGGTTACTCCGCCACTTTCGTTCATCATTGCGACAGTACCTTTTGCAATGGCTACGCCATTAGCTACTTTGGCCAATGTGCTCATCAAACTCATTTTATCACTCTCCAATAAATATCAGAATTAATCTGGAATAGTTTGACAAGTTTGTTGGGGCTTGCACGCCTTGCATTGACATCGCAGTGTTTTACGCGGCCTTGTGCTCCGATGAAACGCAAAACACATATGGATACCTTTGGGGCGATTGCATTATCGCTTTTTGCGCTGCATTTGGCCTTTAATCAGGTTGTTATCAAAGTGACGGCAGGAGGGTTTGAACCCGTCTTTGGCGCAGGTATCCGATCGTTAGGCGCGATGCTGTTTCTGATGGTTTGGATGTCTTGGAGAGGGGTTGGGATTGCACTCCCGCGCGCGGCTTTGACGGGTGGAATTGTTGCGGGGCTGTTTTTTACGTTTGAATTTATGTGTCTGTTTACGGCACTAGATCTGACCACGGTATCACGCACGTCGATCATATTTTATTCTATGCCCGTTTGGCTGGCCTTGTTCGCGCATGTTCTATTGCCGGGCGAGCGCTTGTCTGGTCTGCGGGCGCTTGGCCTCGGCCTTGCTATGTTGGGGGTGGCTTTAGCGGTGTTAGACCATAGTTCAGGACAAATTTCGCTTTTGGGCGATCTACTGGCCCTCGGCGCGGCGCTTAGTTGGGCAGGAATAGTTTTATGCGTACGTGTAACGCCATTGTCAGAGGTTCCTACTGAGCAGCAATTGATCTGGCAATTAATTGTGTCAGGGCCGTTGTTGTTGTTAGCTTCGCCATTCTTTGGAGGCTTTATCCGTGAACTAGAAGTTATTCATATCGCGGGTATGTTGTTCCAAATCATTGCTGTTGCCAGCTTTGGTTTTTTGATCTGGTTTGCGCTAATGAAAATGTACCCTGCATCTTCCGTTGCTTCGTTTAGCTTTTTATCGCCGGTTTTTGCTGTGATCTTGGGGTGGTTGCTTTTGGATGAGCAGATTGGCTTTCAAATCTGGTTGGCGCTTGGCTTGGTTTCTAGCGGCATCTTCTTGATCAATCGTCGTTAGGTTCCACAAAAAGTAGCAGGAACAATCTCTGCCGCCGAGGGGGCGCGGTGCAACTTACTGTCAGTTTTCTCGAAGGGGGTCGCCAGCGCGGTATTCAATCTCTTAAATGGAGCCATATCATCGGCGACGGCGGCTTGGATCATTTCCTCAATCCTATGATTGCGTGGAATGATAACAGGGTTCGCAGTTGCCATCGTCGCCGTTGGCTTTTTTTCTTGCGTCAGGCGTTCCCGCCACGAAACAGCCCATGCATTGAAGGAGTCGCGATCTGTAAACTGGTCACGAGCAGTATCAGTCCTAAGAGCTGCAAAGGTGTTGGTGTAATCAGAACCGTCTTTCTCCATCATTCGAAGTAAGTCTTCAATCATTGCATGATCCGCTGGTGAAGCGTCGGCGATGCCGAGCTTTGCACCAAATCTCTTTAGCCATTCGGCTTCAAGTTGTGATGGCATTGCATGAACAATCGCTGTCGCTTCTTCAACAGCAGCTTCTTTGTCGGTTGCCAGTTGTAAGAGCGAGGTCGCCAGTTGCGCCATGTTCCAGACGGCAATGTCAGGTTGGTTGGCGAAGGCATAGCGTGAACCGCGATCAATCGAACTGAACACACGCCGCTCAGCATATGCATCCATAAATGCGCAGGGGCCGTAATCGATTGTCTCACCACTTATTGAGCAGTTGTCAGTGTTCATGACGCCGTGAATAAAACCTACAGACATCCACGCCGCTATCAATTTAGCTTGGGCGTCACAGACTGCGCGCAGTAAATCCATCGGGCCAGTGGCCTCAGGGTAATGGCGTTGAATGGCATAGTCCGTCAGCGTTTGAAGGTTTTCAAGTTGACCGCGATGGGCAAAAACCTGAAATGTACCAACCCGCAAATGGCTCCTTGCTACACGCGTTAACACAGCACCGGGAAACGCAGCCTCGCGGAATACAGGTTCGCCTGTTTGCACAGTTGCCAGAGCACGTGTCGTCGGAATGCCAAGAGCGTGCATGGCCTCGGACACGACGTATTCTCGTAATACTGGGCCAAGCCAAGCACGTCCATCACCATTGCGACTGTATGGTGTGGGCCCAGAGCCTTTCAACTGAATATCACGGCGCACACCATCAGTGCCGACGACCTCACCCATCAAGACCGCACGGCCATCTCCAAGTTGCGGATTATAATTTCCAAATTGGTGGCCGGCATACAGTTGAGCGAGAGGTGCGGCGCCCTTTGGAATAACATTACCCGCAAAGGTCTGTGCCATTTCATCGATGTCACCACCATTAATACCAAGCAGATTTGCCAGGTCTTTATTGAAAGCGATCAAGGAGGGAGCTTTTACAGGTGTTGGATTTTGAGATGAAAAAAAGCCCTCAGGTAGTCCTGCATAAGTGTTATCAAATGGAATATTAAGCGGCATGAGCAAACCTTGTGGCTAAGTTAGAATTTGCGGGTCATCACATGGTGGTTTTCACGCACAGCAAAGCCGACACGAGTGAAAAGTCGTCTGTTGGTATTGTCTACATTGTTGAGTTGCAGATGCAATGCAACCAGTCCGGCGTCGCCCAGGGCTTTGGGCAGCTTTTGCAATGTTTCTGTTGCTACACCACGCCCACGTACGCCAGAGCGTACGTAGAACTCATTGATAGTTCCGTCCATTCCTCCTAACTCCAAAGACCACCCAAAGGTGATGATGATGTAGCCGATAGGGGACCGCGGCGGGCCAATCAGATAGACAATGCCATGCGGTATGCCCTCAAGCAGTGGGGCCACGCCCGCAAGCCGTGCTTCGTCCGATAGGGTAATGCCAGCTTCCGAATGATATGAGGTGACCATGGTAAACAGCTTTTCTAGATGCTCGGGTTTGCCCAGCGTAAGAACAGCGCTCACAGGCGGCTAATCCGTTCAACCAAGAGTGCAAAGAACCCGTCAGCGTCCAAATTGCCAATGAATGTCGCGTTGGCTGTGCGATCTGTAACACCCCACCAATCGGCCACTGTCATTCCACGGGTCAAGTCGGATTGGGTTTCGATTTCTACGTTAATACGGCGTCCCCAAAACAATTCGGGGGCTATCAAATAAGCAGTGACGCAAGGGTCATGCAAAGGTGCTCCGCTTGAGCCGTATTTTTCCATGTCGAAGCGTTCGAAAAAATCGGTCATTTGCGCCACCGCAATACCTGATGGGGTTCCAAGCTCGCGGAAGGCGTTGTTACGTGGCTGAGTGACCAGTGCCTTGTGTGTAACATCAAGCGGCATCACAACAATATCGATACCACTTTTAAACGTAATTTCAGCAGCTTCTGGGTCGACGTAGATGTTGAATTCTGCAGTAGGTGTAATATTTCCTACCTCAAAATATGCACCACCCATTAGAACGATCTGTTGCACACGCTCAATAACGTCCGGGGCTTTTTCAAAAGCCGTAGCTATGTTGGTCAAAGGGCCCAGCACGCACAAGGTGACAGTTCCCGCATCCTCGTGGCGCAGCGTTTCTATTATGAAGTCAACAGCGTGCTGTTCTTGCAATGGCATTGTAGGGTCAGGCAAACTTGGGCCATCCAACCCTGTTTTCCCGTGGACATGTTCCGCAGTCACAAGCTGACGTCCCATTGGCCGATCACAACCTGCAAAAACTGCTACATCCGTTTTGCCCGCAAGTTCGCACACGATCCGAGCGTTCTTTTGGGTCAATTCAAGCGGTACATTGCCCGCAACAGCAGTGATACCAAGAACGTCCATGTCTTCAGGGCTGGAAAGTGCCAAAAGAATAGCAACAGCATCGTCCTGTCCGGGGTCCGTATCGATAATGATCTTGCGTGGAGGCATGTCAGGATCCGTGGGTTAAATTGTTTTAATTCAATAAATAGATAAGCGGTTCAAGCCGATAAGTTAAGGAAAGAAGTCGTCGCTTACTTCGTTGTGCCACTTTTCCGCTCATCAACCTTAACGGCGTCCCAAAGGGCATCCATTTCAGCAAGGTCACTTTGAGCGGGTGTTTTGCCAATCTCGGTCAATTTCGCTTCGACACCTTCAAAACGCCGTGTGAATTTAGCGTTTGCAGCGCGCAACGCTTCTTCGGGTTCGATCTTGAGGTGGCGCGCTAGGTTGGCCATAACGAACATCAAATCGCCAAACTCTTCAGCCATTTCTTCGTGGGTTAGCTCGTCACGTGCCTCCACCAGTTCAGCAGATTCTTCTTGGATTTTATCGATAACTTGATCAGTGCTTGGCCAATCAAAACCGACGCGCGCTGCGCGGTTTTGCAGTTTGTAGGCGCGAAGGAGGGATGGCAGGCCAACCGCAACGCCATCCAATGCGCCGCTTTGCTTTTTGCCGGCACGTTCGGCCGCCTTGATGACTTCCCAATCGCGCGTTTGCTGTTGTGCGGACTTATCGCGGGATTCATCGCCAAACACATGCGGGTGACGTGCTACCATTTTATTTGAAATAGCGCGTACGACGGATTGGAAGCTAAATTTCCCGTCTTCTTCGCCCATTGCGGTGTGATAAACTGTTTGCAGCAGCAGGTCGCCCAATTCGCCCTCAAGTTCAGGCCAATCCTTACGTTCAATCGCGTCGGCCACTTCATAGGCTTCTTCGATCGTGTAGGGTGCAATCGTATCAAAAGTTTGTTCGATGTCCCATGGGCAACCGTTTTTTGGATCTCGCAATCGCCGCATGATCTCCAGTAAACGCTCAATTCCAGCATCTTGGTCATGTATCAGTGTATCGGCCATTGCAGCGCCCTCGTGTTCAGTGTTGGATGCATTTGAGCGTCATAAGGCAAAGGAGTCCACCCATGGCAATCGTTAATCGTATCGCAGGCTACGCTGATGAAATGACTGGGTGGCGCAGGCATTTGCACACGATTCCAGAATTGGGTCGCGAGTGTTTCAAAACTGCTGCTTTTGTTGAAGAAAAATTGCGCGAATTTGGTGTTGATAAAATTCAAACGGGATTTGCAACAACTGGTATAGTTGCGATTATCAATGGCCAAGGGAACGGGCCGACACTTGGTTTACGTGCCGATATGGACGGCCTACCGATTATTGAAACGACAGGTTTGGAGTATCAATCTACGCACGAGGGTCGTATGCATGCTTGCGGCCATGACGGGCATACAACAATGCTATTGGGAGCGGCAAAATACCTTTGCGAGACACGTAACTTTTCTGGCCGTGTTGCGCTGATATTCCAACCTGATGAGGAAGCAACGGGCGGCGCGGAGGCGATGGTCAAAGAGGGTATCTTAGATACCTTTGACATTTCCCAAGTTTATGGGATCCACAATATGCCTGATCTTCCAGTTGGAGGTTTTTTTACAACAACGGGTCCGTTGATGGCAGGGGCCGATGTGTTTGATATCAATATCAAAGGGCGCGGTGGTCATGGGGCTATGCCACATGGCACTGTTGACCCAGTTTTGGCGGCTTGTTCCATAGCTCAGGCTATCCAAACTATAATAAGTCGTAATGTGGACGCAGCCGAACGTTTGGTGATTTCTGTCACGCAAATTCATACAGGTTCTGTGGACAACGTAATTCCTGATACGGCCTATATGAACGGGACTGTGCGCAGCTTTACCTCAGAGGTGCGCGATCTCGCAGAACGGCGTTTGAGAGAAATCGTAGCGGGCCAAGCCACAAGTTATGGCTGTGAAGCCGAGGTAGTCTATAATCGTGGGTATCCCGCGACGTATAACTCAGCTGAGGGTGTTGTGACGGCGACCAAAGCCGCGCGGGATGTGTCCGGTGTTGAGGCTGTCGTTGATGATTTTGAACCGGTAATGGGATCCGAGGATTTCTCATACATCTTAGAAAAACGTCCCGGTGCGTATTTGTTCATGGGTCAGGGTCCAAGTGCCGGTCTTCATCACCCTGAATACAACTTTAACGATGATGTGGCACCGGTTGGTGCATCATTTTTTGCGCGCTTGGTTGAGACAGCGCAACCAGTTGGGAGCTAAGCATGGGGCTTGAGGACGCAAAGGAACAAGTTGATCATGCATTCACTCGTGAAGATTTGCGTGGGCTGACAAATGAAAATACCTTTGGTGGCGCGTTGTCGTTTTTGCGCCGTCGTTACACCAAGGATCTGACTGGGGTCGATATCGCGGTAACGGGTATTCCTTTCGATCAAGCGGTTACAAACAGGCCGGGCACACGTCTTGGACCCCGTGCGATCCGTGAAGCATCCGCTTTGCAAGCACCTGATGCTGTTTATGGATGGCCTTTTGATCCGCTGACAGAAACCGCGATTGTGGATTACGGTGATTTGGCATTTGACTACGCCAATATCCCTGCATTTCCCGCCGCCTTGACGGACCACATCCGTGGCATTTTAAAAGCAGGCGCTGCGTCAATTGCACTGGGTGGTGATCACTATATCAGTTTCCCGATACTAAAGGCCTATGCCGAAAAGTATGGCCCAATGTCTTTAATCCAGGTGGATGCGCACACGGACACGTGGGCTGACGACAACATGGACCGCGTCGATCATGGTACGATGTTTTATAAAGCCGTCAAAATGGGATTGGTGGATCCTGCACGGTCAGTTCAAATCGGGATCAGAACGCATAACGAAGACACGTTGGGCGTCCACATCATTGATGCGCGCGAGGTCCATGAAATCGGTGCTGCAGAAGTTGCACGACGAGCCAAAGAAATTGTGGGTGACCATCCAACTTATCTGACGTTTGACATTGATGGTTTGGACCCAGCCTATGCGCCGGGCACGGGCACGCCTGTTTGGGGTGGCTTAACATCCGCCCAAGCGGCTGTGCTGCTACGCGACCTCGCCGGGATCAATATCAAAGGTGGGGATGTGGTCGAGGTTTCGCCTCCCTTTGACATTACAGGGGCCACAGCGATCGCAGGTGCCCATGTCGCGACAGAGCTTTGCTGCTTGTTGGGATGGAGATTGCGAAATGGCGGATAAAAACCAACCAATCAGCGGCAATGACCTCGCGCGATTTTCAGGGCCCAATACATTCATGCGCCTACCATCTGCCAATGTTTTGGCTGGATTGGATGTCGCGGTTTTGGGCATCCCAATGGATATTGGTACGTCTTGGCGGTCAGGAACACGGTTTGGACCAAAAGAAGTTCGCGCTGAATCAGCAATGCTACGTCCATATAACTTGCAAACAGGTGCTGCACCCTTTGACAGCCTGCAGGTGGCGGATATTGGTGATCTGGCAATCAACACGTTTTCTCTGAGCCAGAGTTTGTGCATTATTAAAAATAGTTACGACACTATTCTAAAGTATGATGTGGTCCCAATGGCTATTGGTGGCGATCACTCAATCACCTTGCCGATCCTGCGCGCAATTGCAAAACGTCACGGTCCGGTCGCGCTGGTTCATGTTGATGCACATGCTGATGTGAATGACGAAATGTTTGGTGAACGCGAAACTCATGGCACGGTGTTCCGCCGCGCTTACGAAGAGGGGTTGATAATACCGGCGAAGACTTATCA
>Ga0206126_10006640_pt1 | contig 10173 bp, 8 predicted proteins | sample Helgoland_Spring_5_FD_148621 | JGI IMG/M metagenome (GOLD analysis project Ga0206126, IMG submission 148621) | Pelagic subsurface seawater microbial communities from Kabeltonne, Helgoland, North Sea - Helgoland_Spring_Bloom_20160412_1 | ecosystem: Environmental > Aquatic > Marine > Epipelagic ...
CCCCATCCCCACCCCTACCCTCACCCCCCACCCTCACACGCACCACCACCCTCACCCTCACAATCACCCTAAGCCTAACCCTAGCCAGGCACAGTTCGACTGGCACCAGGACATGGAGGAGAACCGTGACCACCACCGCTTCACCGAGTCGATGATCACAGTGGTGATCTGCCTGAGCGGCACCGGCAGTGGCATGCAGATGTGGGGGTTCCCAGTGTTCGAGTACAGTGGTGCGGGTGCGGGCGCTGCATTCCCGGGGGCTGCGACGCACAGGACTGTGGCCCGGGTGCCGGGTGCCAGGGTGGAAGAGGGCAGGGAAGTGGTGAAAGTTGCACTATTTTTTGAGTAGCTCTAACTGCTGTTTTTCTGTGCAAAATTACTAGTTTGTTGAGTGATCATCCCCCACCCACAACCACACAGACACACACACACACACACACACACACACACCACCCCCCAAAGTACAGAAGATGTACCTCTCTGATATATATGGTATACGCGAAGGGCGCGTGGACACCTAGATGGTATCCACGCTCTGCTAGGCGAGCATGAAGGTCGATACATTCTGATGTGCGGTGACGGAGATGCTGCTCGCCAAGCGCCAGACGCCAAAGAGGGCATTCTGCTAAGAGGTGAATTCCCTCGGCTTCCGTGCCCGCTTTCTCTGTTGATCCTCGCCTTTGCGTCTCACATGGCGCCTGAGCACGCCGAGGATCACCTCGTTGTCCGCAGCCATTCTCAGATCGTAGGTGCCGGCGTACTCTCGCTCCACGTAGCATTCGTCCCATGTCCGTCCGCACTCACTCAAGCACGGGTAGTCGCAGTCGGGACTGCAGCCCTGCACCTCGTAGACCTCGGGCGCGGGCGCGGGCGCGGGCGCGGGCGCGGGCGCGGGCGCGGGCGCTGGTGCGGGTGCGACCTCGGGAGACTGCCCAACCTCTGGCGCAACCTCAGCCGCCTCCTCCGCCGCGCCCGCCCGCCTCGCGCGCTCCCGGAAGATCGGGTGCACCACGACCCCGTTGTCCATGAGGACCTCCGCCTGAGCCTCCTTCTGGCTCAGCAACTCACTGAGACGGTCCGGCCGGGCCTGCGCGTCTGCCACCATATTCTCCAGGTCGCTCGGTCTCGTCGGGTCTAGCCTCGCCACGGCCCTAGCCGCCGCCCGCGCACTACCGACCGAACCTTCCGCCGCCGCCGCGTGCGTCCCGGCCCGCGTGCCCTCACACCTCCCCCTGGTTAGGGTTAGGGTTAGGGTTAGGGTTAGGGTGGTTAGGGTTAGGGTTAGGGTTAGGGTTAGGGTTAGGGTTAGGGTTAGGGTTAGGGTTAGGGTTACCCTAACCCTAACCCTAACCCTAACCCTAACCCTAACCAGTGCAGAGGTCTAGACCTATGAGGGGGTGCCTGCTGGCTTCCTCCTCCTCGCTGTTGTCGCTGCTGCTCGCGTTCTCCTCCTCGTCCTTGTCGCGGCTGCTCGTGTCCTCCTCACTGATCTCCGCCTCTGCTGCTGCGCCAGGTTCTCGCACAAGCCCCTTGACATTGCAAAAGGTTTTCAGGCGCTTCATAAATTGCGCGTTGAATCGCGGCGCCATCTCCTTGTTGGCGAGGCTACCCGCGGTGAGCATCTCGTTGGTGACGTGCAGCAGGAAGCACTCGGCCGGGCAAACGCCAGTGTAGATGCTATGGAACTGGGGGTTGGTCGGCCACTTGAAGGTCTTGCTTGACCGCGCAAACCACTGCACCTCCTTTTCGCCAGCACCCCCCTGGGAGGCGTTGCCCTGGTGCAGGGCAAGACCGATTCTGAGCTCGTGCTCGAAGTCGTCGTTTGCAATCTTGCAGATGTAGAGCTCGCCCTCCTGGAGCTCGTCCTCCTCTAGCCGGTCAGGGGCGTCCGCTGCCCAGTCTTCGTTGTCCACCGCAGAGATGTCGGCGTTGGCCTGCGCGAGGGACCGCTTGTCGTGGACAACCACGTTGGTGGCACGAGGGTCACGCAGCGGCGCTTCATCCGCGGGTGACTGCTCGGTCTGGCGGGCGGGCGCTGAGACCGCTCCCGGCCCGGCCCGCTTGTCGCTGAACTCTTGCGGCGGAGCATCGTTGAACGGGTCCCAGTGAATCAGCGGGCGATCGAAGCGGCGCAGGTCCTTGAGGATGGGTAGCAGCTTGCAAGGGGTGCCGACGAGCGTGTAGCGGAATGGCTCGCCGCGGCTGGGCACCTCAAATGTGTGTGGCAGCGATGGGATCTGCTCGGCGTTCGACACCTCGTTGAAGACCTTGCCCAGCCCCTCCCAGAAGGCCTTTGAAGTGTCAGACAGGTCGGCGGCGCGAACCTTTAGGATGCTGCTGCAGGCCTTTGCTTGGTCCTGCTTCTCCTCGTTCAGGCTCTCGCGCGAGGGCTCCTTGCGCAGGTCTGGCGGGCGGCGGATGTAAATCACCCCCACCTCGTCTGTCACGTTCGCCTCGACCTGCCTCGGCTCGCCATTGGGGCCAGGCTCCGTGCGGGTCACCCGCTTGATCGGCGACCATTCGGCCTCGCGCCCGTGCGGGGGCTTGTACGAGAGCCGGTCCTTGAAGGTCACCTTGACACCGCCGTGCACCCACAGAGTTGGGGCGTACTCGTACTTGTACACGTAGACGGCGCTCATTCGCGAGAAGTTGCCGGCGATGCCCATCTCCGCGAACCACGTCTCAAAGTCCCAGTTGCTGAGGTTCCACGCTATCTCGTTGGTTTCGGCGGTTTTTGCGAGGGCCTCCGTCAGCTTGCCCCAGAGCTCCACGAAGCAGCCGATCCCCTCGGGACGTGAGCTGTTGTCGGTGGCGAACAGCCGCTTGAGAATCGAGAAGAGCCGGTCGGCCAGCTCGGTGTGCGAGTGGCCGGCCTCGAAGCGAAACCAGACGATGGACTGGAAGCAGCCGAGGAACACGAGCAGCCAGTGCAAGAGGTGGGTCACCTGGCACAGGTTGTCCGGCCCGCCGTCCGTGTGGCGGTAGAGGCCGGTCACGTGCGGGCCCAGCCGGCCGAGCTCCTTGGCGCGCTGGAGGGCCTTGACAAAGTTGGTGAGGCCAAAGTTGCCCCCTGTCGTCACCGCCTTGGGTGTGACCGCGAAGCGCGAGGTCCCGCCCTGCCCGAATATGACGTTGGCTTGGATGGAGAACGTGAAGACTGCCTTGGCGCTCTGCTTGCTGTCGCGCCCCGTGGGGTCGACAGGGAGCTTCTGCCAATAGCTCCCGCACTTGTCGTCGCCCTCGTAGATGGTGGTGGCTTGCGCGGTGGAGGACTCGAACTTGAGCCTGAGCGCCTCTCTGCGGTCCTCGCCCCACTCGAGGTTGTGCTGGAGCAGGTTGTTGTACGCCTCGTCCACAAGTACCCGGTTGGCGCCCGCGGTGGTTGCCAGGGCCAGGTACCTGCCACAGCAGCACGTCAAGGCCGGCTGAGAGTGCGGCGATCATTTAGGGGAGGCACATGGGCATGGTTGAGTTGTGGTCGAGGGTGAGTGTGGGGTTCGTGGCGGCAGCAGGCGCACTTCTTCCTGAGATCGGAGCAGGTCGTGCACTCGGGGAAGCGTGAGTGGTTGGCCGAACGTTTTAGCCTGAGCTCGTCGGGTGACCGGTCCGGGTAGTACTTTGCGCATAGCTGCCGGAGCGCCGCGGGTCGGGCCTTCATCCACAGCGACTTGCAGCAGCCCATGCCCACCAGGCTTGCCATCGGGGTGAACTGCTTGGCATACACCACTTGCCATGAAGCCCCGCGGATCTGAATTGTACACTCGTTGGGCAGGAAGTCATGCAGCTCCAGGTGCATGCACCACCACTGCGTCGCCCAATCCTTCTTCCCAGCCTTCATCCGTTTCAGCGACATCAGCCCGGTGGCCGCCAGCCTGCGACCCTCCTCGGTCGCTGGCCCAACGCCGCGCAACACCAGGGCGAGGTGGGTGCGAACTCCGTTCTGCGTGTAGTTGTAGGCGCTCACCCATGCAGACTGGCAGACAACTTGGTCCTTCAGCACCCACGCGGGCACCTTGTACTTGCGGCCAATGGCGTCGGTGGTGGGCAATGCCTGCTTCATCACCCAGATCTTCTTGTGGAGCTCCATTAGCACCCGACCCTTGGCCCACTGTGATGCCATTGGCCCGTGTGCCTCAGCATAAAACTCCCAGAGGTCCGCCTTGGAGAAGACGTCGAGGCACGAGGAGAGCCCCTGCCCCGTGGCGCGGTTGCAGCCGCACGCCTTGCCGGAGAGCGCCGTCCGCTGCAGGTCCTCCTGGTGAGTGACACGAGTCACAGCCAGCTTGGATGAGGGGCGCACTGAGGTACGTGCAGAGCTGGCCGTCACCAGGGCTGTCGAGGCCGAAGGCGCGGCAGCCGGCGCCAGAGGCGCTTCGTCGTCACTGTCATCGCTGTCCTCCTCATTGACCTCCTGCTCGTACTCGTGCTCGTCCAACTCAGTTTGCAGCACTGTGTCTTGGCCAACTGGGTTCTCCACCTCCTCAGCATGCATGATGCATTGCAGCTCATGGGGTTCGTCATTGAGCATCTCGCCCTCGGGTGAGACGGTGTTCAGTGCCGCGCGCAGGCTGCGGGGCGCTTGCGTTCCTCCACGCGGCTGCAGCCAAGATGGTGTTGCTTGCAACAGTGCTGATGGGCTGCCTGTGCCCCTGCTGCTGTCGCTTTGTGGCGTGGCAATGCACCACTGCCACGTTGGGCGCGGGATTGGTGGCACCGTTCCCGGCGGGGTGCCCTTCACCTCGTCTTCATGCTCCTCCTCATCGGACGAGCTGGAGTGTGACACACGCCAAATATTGCGCAAAGCCATGGGACTGGATCAGCCCTGGGATTGTCAATGGGGCCGGCCTGGGTCGCTTGGGCGGAACAAGCGCTCGCTCGCCCGCAAGTTTCGGCTTTTTGCCGCAAGTTTTGCCTTTTTGCCGCAAGTTCGTCGTGAAGAGACTTGCGGCAGAAGAGAGCCACAATGTCGGGGGCGACCGCCCAGGAGGAGGTGGCCATCCAGAGCATGAAGCCAGAGCCTGAGAAATTGCTTCCAGTGACGAACAGCAGCCAGTCACACAGGGCTATGGAAGACCTTACCATTCCAACCGAGCAGCCCCAGCCGGCGGCTGAGGCTGGAAGCGAGGGGCCGTCGGATGACGCGTCTGTGACGCAGGTGCCTTGGACAGAGGTGCCGGGAGTGCCGGGAGGGCAGGGAGGGCAGGGAGTGCCGGAGGTGCCGGGGCCGGAGGCGCCGGAGGAGGTTGCAGCAGCCTCTGCGCGTTCAACGCCCGGTCTGCTCGCACTGCTGGTTGTGGGGGGAGACGGGACGGTGGCGCTAGATCTGACATTTGACAGGCCTCTGTCTGAGGGCGATGCCGCGGCCGATGCCGTCACCGTGGCCAGCACGAGGCTGCGCATCATGGGCGACCAGCTCCTGAAGCGCCCAGAAATGGATGAACATAAGCGGCAGGCGCGCGAAATACCCCTTCCCACCCACCCCTGACCCTAACCCTAACCCTAACCCGCACCCAACCCACCCCACCCCACCCCTGACCCTAACCAGCTGGAAGCTGACAACAAGCAGCCGTACACGTGCGCGGCCCTGACCGGGGTAGGCCTGGTGCACAAGAAGGACCCGAACGGGGAAAGCCTGGTGAGCAAGAACCAGGTGGTGTTGACGTGGCGCAAGGGCGTGCCCCGCCACGACTCGCAACCGCGCGCCTCCCGCTCCTCCGGCACAGCAGCCACCGCTGGGGAGTGTGACGAGCTCCGGTGTGTGAGGGCATCTAACCCTAACCCTAACCCTAACCCTGACCCCTAACCCTAACCCTAACCCTAACCCCAACCAGGTCGGGGGGTCTCTACTGCCACAAGGACTACCCTTTCGAGCCGGTTGTGCTGATCACCCTGGTTCAGCAGAGCTCACTTGGCGGTCCGATCCCGACGGCTACGCCACAGCCGAACGACACCCCCCCTTTGCTGCGCACGCTCTGGGCGGGGGAAGGCGCGTGCAGTTAGCAGGGGTTAGGGTAAGGGTTATGCCCGCGCCTAACCCTCCCCTATACCCCAGCCCTAACTGAGCAGGCGTGTCTGCTCTGATGGCACTCACGTACACGCCCGTGAAGTTCGGCAGCTACAACGAAGGTGAGGTGGAGGCGCACTCGGACTACTGGAAGGGCATGAGCATCGCGGTGTGTAAACCTAACCCTTAACCCCAACCCTGCCCCAACCCTACCCCTACCCCTACCCCTACCCCTGACCCTAACCCTAACCCTAACCCTAACCCCAACCCTAACCCTTACCCTACCCCGAACCCTAAGCCTAAGCCTAACCCTTACCCTATACCCCGAACCTTGAAAAGCCCTTTGACTGCGGTTCCGCGCGATCCTTTCGGGGATCGCCCGTTTCCCGTGAAAAGAGGCGCTGAACCCTAACCCTACCGTTAACCCTACCCCTACCCCTAACACTAACCCTAACCCTGGTTAGGATGTCAGCGATCTGCGGACCTTCAAGCCGCAGGGCAGCACCACTGCGGCCAAGATGGCGGTCACTCGCGGCAAAGCGGTTGCCTCGCATTACACCCAGCACAAGGCCCAGCTCAGGTGTGGCCCAACCCTAACCCTAACCCTAACCCTGACCACAGCCCGACGCATCATCACATTTACCCTTACCCTTAGCTCTACTTCTCACCAGGGAAGCCTGGTGTGAGGCGCTCTTCACCAGGGTGCGGGCGGCGGATGTGTTTCTGCAGGAGGGCACCACGGCGCCGTGGGAGGACGTGCCAGTGTTCCTACCCAACCAGATGCCCAAGAAGTGGCTGGTGGCTGCCCTACGCGAGCAGCTGGGCCCACCAGTCTCTCCGCGCAGCGCCTCGAACGAGTTGAACTACTCAGACCTCGTGGAGAACTTCGTCAACCCACCGGTAGCCCGCGAACCCTTACCCTTAGCCCTAACCCTAGCGCCATGCCTAGGTCTAACCTTGGCGCCGCGGCTAGCCCTAGCCGAAGCCCAAGCTTGACCAGGAGGAAGAGACTTCTTCAGGGCGCACGGTGCCTCCGGCGGCCAGGGCGCAAGCCGGCAAGAAGATGGCAGCCGTGGTCGCGGTGCTCGGTCACATGAAGCGGGACATGGAGTCGATGGCCACCCAGACGGAACGCGCAGCCTGCCTCAAGGAGGCAAAGGATATCGCCAAGCGCGCACACACAGAGGTCTGAGGCTTAGGGTTAGTTAGGGTTAGAGTTAGGACCAGCACAGTTCAGGGTACGGTTAGGTGTCAGGGCCAGAGGTACACCTGTGACCTACACCCCTGCTAGCCCTTGCAGGCCCGCGCCATCGATCCAGACATGTGCCCTCCTGGAGGGCTCCAGGGGCGCGGCAGCAAGAACTTGAAGCAGGCTGCCAAGAGACACACACACACACGACACACACGCACACTTATGTTAGTACTAGGGCGGCACTTATGTTGGTACTAGGGCGGCACCCCACTGTCTTGACTCTCTCTCTGCCCTAACTCAGGTGCACACCCTGCTTGCGGACATGGCCACGCTCGCTTCGCAGACGCCGCAGACGCCGCACGGTGGCAGCCCCAGCTCCGGTGATCCCTTTATATACCCTCACCCTAACCCCTCACCTCGCTCACCCCTCCCCTTGCCTTCTCACCACCCCTGCCCCGCCCGGCCCACTGCCTCGCGCACCCTCACCTTCTCCCTCACGGGCACCTTAGCCCTATATCAAGGTTGGGGCTCAGGCGGGTCGGGCGGGGGCAGCCGTTCTCGCCGCCCAGCCCAGGCTAAGCCTATCTCCCGCTCGCCGCTCGCGGCGGGCCCAGCCAGCGGCACCCCTCCATCACAGCCCCCTGCAAAGCGTGCACGCGTTCAGGCAGCAGCCTCTCCCGCAGCCTCTCCCGCGGGGGCACTCCAGACCCTAGGCCTAGGCATGTCCGCGAGCCGGAGCCACCTGCAGCCACCCCACCACGCCGACCCTGCGGGCATGGGCATGGTCACGGCGATGGCTTCGGCTGTCGTGGCGGCCATGCATGACAAGCTCAGCCATGGCCCGGTCGCGGCGGCTTCGGGCCCGAGCGCAACAGAGAATGGGCTGGCTTTGCAGTGCGCCCTATCAAATCTTAACTGACCCTAGCCTCCCCTCATCCCACCACCCCCACCCCAGCACCCCACCACCACCCCCACCCCTACCTCACCCGCAGCCCTATCACCCTAAACCGGACCCTGTATAGGCTGGAGAAGGCCAAAGCAGCCCTCGCCTCTAAAGAGGAGCAGCTCACCGCACAAAAGATGGAATCAGCCAGGGTGGAGGGCGCGATGCTTGGTGCAGCCGCCGCCCAGGGCAGGACAGTGCCAGGGTGAGCACTGCACCTACCCCTAACCCCTAACCCCTAACCCCTACCCCTAACCCCTAAGTAACCCCTACCCCTACCCCTAACCCCGAACCGATACAGGGTGGAGACGGCCAACCTCTCGTTGACCATGCATGCATGCATGGCAATGGCGGCACCCGCCCGTGACCATGACGGCGATCGAGACCGAGACCCCCACCGTGAGCAGGGGCGGCTTCAGCGCCAACAGCTGCAGCTGCAGGCGCCTCCTCCACTGCAGCAGCAGCAGGCGCCTCTGCCGCAGCTGATGTCTCCGCCTGAGATGCAGCAGCTGCCTCCGCAGCAGCAGATTCAGCCTCAGATGATGCAGCCGCAGCCGCAGATGCCGCAGCCTCAGATGATGCAGCCGCAGCCGCAGATGCCGCAGCCGCAGATGGTGCAGCAGATGGTGCAGGCGCAGGCGCAGATGATGCCCCCGCAAATGATGCAGCAGCAGCCGCAGATGGTGCAGCCGCAGGCGCAGATGATGCAGCCGCAGATGCAGATGATGCAGCCGCAGCAACAGATGCTGCAGCCGCAGATGGTGCAGCCGCAGGCGCAGATGATGCAGCCGCAGATGCAGACGATGCAGCCGCAGCAACAGATGCAGCAGCCGCAGATGGTGCAGCCGCAAATGGTGCAGCCGCAGGCGCAGATGATGCACCCGCAGCTGCAGCCGCAGCTGCAGCCGCAGCTGCAGCAGATGCAGCAGATGCAGCAGATGCAGCAGATGCAGCAGATGCAGCAGATGCAGCCACAGCTGCAGCCGCAGATGATGCAGCAGGGCTACCTGGCCCCAGGGCAGCAGCAGGGCCTCCAGGGCCCGCAACAGTTCCAGTTCCAGTAGCAGGGCCAGACACACTGATCTCCCTTGCGGTGCTACTCCTGTAACCCCCTAGGTCTGTCCCCTTGGCACGCCAGAGGGACCGACCTACTGATACCATAATATTGGTTGAGTGGACTCGGGGGTCCGGGCTCACTCATGATGGTGTGTGTGATACTGTGCATATTTTCATTTGATCTGGGAACTCAATTGAAGGTTATATGGCAAGCAAACCGGGGTACGATACGCGTGTTATACCTGTGGAACACGGAGCCAGATCAGCCCACCGAAGAGTCGAGAGCGAGGGCGTACGGGTTCAGGCTAGGGCTAAGGTTCGGGTTACGGCTAGGGCTAGGGCTGGGGCTAGGGCTGGGGCTAGGGCTGGGGCTAGGGCTAACCCGAACCCGAACCCTAAGCCAGAAGTTGCACACGCTGCGGCACACAGCGTGCAACATGACCCACAGCGCGAGCTGCAGTGCACAGGCTGGCCCGACTGTGTGTGGCGGCCTCAGCATGCTACAGCCGCAGCTTTTCTGGCCGCAGGCTTGCCAACTCAGGCCAGCTCACCACAAAGCAAGCCAGGGCCAGCAGCGGGCGCGGTGCCGGGCACACGCAACACGAGCAAGTCGACATGGTCGCGCATGAAGGGCGCCCAGGAGAGGTGGTTGCGAACCCAAGTCGACCTCACCCGAAGGCGCGCCACAATGGTGCTGCAGAGCAACGGCACGTTGAAACCAAAGGTCTCGCTTCGCCAGCTGACGCCTGCGGCTCACCGCATGGCGAGTGCTCGCCACCTGACGCCTTTTGCATGCTTCCGGGCACGCATGATACCAACGTGAGGGCACTTGGCCGAAGAGAGCGCGTTCTCCGATGGGTGACAGGGTCTGGTGCCTCCTCAATGTTGGACGCGTCCCCCGTGCGGAGCCCGTGCGGTTTCACGGCGCGCGGTGGGGTTTTAAAAGTGTAAGGGGTTAACGGGTACGGCGCCATCACC
>Ga0206126_10006660_pt1 | contig 10154 bp, 12 predicted proteins | sample Helgoland_Spring_5_FD_148621 | JGI IMG/M metagenome (GOLD analysis project Ga0206126, IMG submission 148621) | Pelagic subsurface seawater microbial communities from Kabeltonne, Helgoland, North Sea - Helgoland_Spring_Bloom_20160412_1 | ecosystem: Environmental > Aquatic > Marine > Epipelagic ...
GGGTATAATACCGGTTCGTTTCAAATTGTTATTCATAACTGGACCTTTGTTTTCTAGATATAGTAAGATATCAGCGAATACGTCATTTAGTACATCATCATCATCTAATCCCTCGAAAGGATTTGGAAGAACTTGTTTTACTACTTTCTTAGATTTACCTTTCTTCTTCACAGGTTTCTTCTTAACAGGCGGCGGTGCGGTGAAACTATCAGTAATCACTCTAACATCAGGGTCTTGCGATAGTGGAACTATCTCCGGTCTAGGTTCATCTGAAACGATTCCTAAATCATCTAGGCTCATGAAAGACGTAATACTTTTCTCATCGAAATCGCTCATCTGACTCCGCTGGTGATGTAGTATATCTGCTCTAAGGCTCTTCACTTCGTCTTTCAGGGACTTAATCTCGGCCAATAAATCTACTTTTAATTCCTCTACTAGGGTGACTAACTCGTCAATATTTTCCTTCGGTGGGCCCACTCTACCCAGTGAACCCCATGGGTATTCCACGCCTGTCATAACCATGCGAGACATTCACATCGTCATAAGCATTAACTTCTAACCCCCGTTCGGAGACTCGTGAAACCAAAGTTATTCGGAGCCGAAGACTCTTCATCTACTAAGAAGACACTAGTGATTCTACAAGACGCAGGAGTCTCTTACGAATATGTCGAGACCTTGAGCGCCGAAAGCGACACGATGGAAGCACTTTCCAGTATCACCGGTAGTTTCGAATTACCTCAATTACTTGTCGGGGGTGAGAGTTATGTCGGATTTGCAGCAATTTCAAAATACATCTCAAACTAATTTCGAGTGTGCTGACGACCCTCCTAGGGACAATTGCCCCATCAAGACTGGTGAAATGGAAGCAAAAATCAACCCACAGACGGGCGAGAGAAAGTGTAAAGCATGTTTGAGTTCACTAGGGTTCCCAGTAGAGATGAGCGATGCTTTTTTCGATGACGATGATGACAGCGCAGATTTGAATGACGACACCGAGTATGCGTATATCGCAGAGGGCGACAAAATCAAAGACGCAAGTAATGAATACAAGAAAATGGCTAACCGAAAAGAAGTTGCATCAGAAAAAATTTCTAAGATGACTTCCTATGACTTAGATTTCGTCATATACGCAACTAATGATGAAAATATGAATGCAGCACTACTAAGCATAGAGAAGTTAGAGAAGAACGGGGAACCATTATTTTTAGAGACAACTGCGATATTACCCAAGGTAATAGCAGCACTATCACATATGAGAGGGAAGGGGCTACCCAATCAGAAACTCTTCAAACCACTCAACATCGATTATTCTACGACTTACAAACTTTACAGTAGACTACAACTAATAGATAGACCCGATATTAATAATAGTGTATCTAGAGAGATAGAGATATTATCTAAGTTAGTAGATATACCTAGTGGTATAGCATTACAGGCTAGGGAATCTTATGAGAGGACTAGACCTATTAGTAGTGTAATATCCGATAAAGTCAAAGCGGCTTCTTGGCTATTCTTAACAGCAAAATTATCTGACGCACAGGTGTTCAAAAAAGACTTCTACGCACTACCCGGAGTCTCTAGAAGTGCGTTCAATAAGTCACTATCTACTTACCAAGCACAGGGCAACGCATATATCGTCGAAGAAACCAGTGAAGATATATGAGTACCTACACACTCGAAGACTTGCTGACCGATAACATTGAAGAAGACCTCACTTGGGACACCTTTTCCCCAATAGTAAAAGGGATGCCTAGGAAACACAAATCCGCATTATGGACAGCCTATAAGGAAGAAGACCACGAAGTATTAGTCTCCATCTATAAGAGCATTCAGGACGGAACTTTCAGTGTAGAGGAAGTCGAAGAAGTCGAAGAAGTAGTAGAGGAAGAAGTCGAAGAAATCGAAGAAGTAGTAGAGGAAGAAGTCGACTACTTGGCTGAATACACTAGAATCTCTAACAAGTTGACAAGATTCGCCCCTTCTATGAAAGAAGAAATAATCGAAAAAGCGATGGCTATGATGGCAGACTACGCTGTAAAGACTCGTCACCCTAAGTATGAAGTGGAAGACACCGATGCTTGGGAGATTTGGATGGGCCCTACATCTAAGTGCCTATTGATAAACGCCACAAGACAATTCTCTTTCTCTTGTTCACGAGCATGGTGGAGTAAGAACTACCTGAACGCTATGTATGTTTCTAGACAATTAGTTCACACAGAAGAACAATTTGAAAGACTAGTTGCTGAGAAGAAGCGAACAAACATGTTCTTAGACAGACATCCCCTTCCCGGTGTAGAAATAATGCTACCAACAACCGCTAGGGAGTTCCATTTGAGGGACTAATAATGCCCATGGATATAGCAGAAGAAATTGCAGCACTAAAAGCACAACTATCGATGCTTTCGAGTGAGAAGTCATCACTCCCAGTAGAGTTCAAATCTATATGGGTAGTATATGATGCAAGTAAGATATCAGTATGGTGTTCTAAATCAGACTGTCCAAAATTAAATCGTAAAGTGACTTATGACGTTGTCAAGGAAGAAGAGAGCGAAGATGGTGAGTTAGAAGAGATAATCACACAAGGTGTTACCGAAGAGATGGTGAAGTCGGGAGATTACGACCGCTCTGTAAAAAGAGTTGGAGAACCGACCACTAGGCATCACGACCTAGGAGTACTAGCATCCTTCACAAGTAAGAGAAAAGCCACCGACTATATCGAAGAATATTTCCGATTGAACCGTGGTACTTTCGACAAAAACGCATTACCAGATATATGTTTATCAGAAGTAAACATCATAGCGTAAAGTGTGAAGCAACCCTTTCCGCTCCCCAAGTTTTATGGACTTAATTACAATCGGTCAAATTACCCCCTATGCGATTACCGCAAAGTGGTGGAAAGTGATACAATGCAATTGGATAAAGAGATAGTCAGTAACATAACAGTTTTTGGGAAATACGCAAGATATAATGCCGAGTTAAACAGACGGGAGAACTGGGAAGAAATAGTTCAAAGAAACAAAGATATGCACATCAGGAAGTTTCAACATCTTTACGACAACAACTCCGATTTCAAAAACACACTAGACGATGCCCTCAAAGCAGTGCAAGACAAAGCGATACTCCCATCCATGAGGTCTATGCAATTCGGTGGACTGGCAATAGAAACCTCTCACAATAGAATGTATAACTGTGCTTTCCTACCGGTGGATTCCTTCGTTTCTTTCTCAGAAGCCATGTTCTTATTGTTAGGTGGAACAGGTGTTGGCTTCTCTGTTCAGAAAGCAAATGTTTCGAAACTCCCTCCTAAACTCGCTAAGACAGGTGAAGAGTCAACAGTAATAATCGTAGACGATAGTAAAGAAGGATGGGCCGATGCAGTTAGAGATTGTGTAATGTTTACGATGAGCGGAAAGGATGTTTCATTCGACTATTCTGAAATCAGACCAAAAGGTTCACCGTTGAAAACTTCCGGTGGTAAGGCACCCGGACCCGAACCACTAATAGAGTGTATAGATAAAATAACTAATCTCTTAGAAAACGATTTAGCAGTGGGAGATAAACTAACCCCATTAAACGCACACGATATCATGTGTTATTTAGCAAGCGCTGTTCTATCAGGAGGTATTAGGAGGTCAGCCATGATTAGCCTATTCGACAAAGACGACGAAGAGATGATTCAGTGCAAGTCCGGTAATTGGTATGAAACCCACCCTGATAGAGCAACTGCAAATAATTCAGTGGTCTTCGATAGAGCAACGACTACTAAACAAGAGTTCGAAAATATTTGGACTAAAACAGAAGAACAGCGATACGGGGAACCGGGATTCTATTTCACAAATGATGTGTCATGGGGAACCAACCCTTGCTGTGAAATCGCCTTAAGACCCTATCAATTCTGTAACCTCACTGAGGTGAACGTTAGTGAATCCACAGAAGAATGGCCAATTCAGCGCAGAATAGAATTAGCAACTTTCTTAGGAACCTTACAAGCATCTTACACAGACTTCGACTATCTAAGACCAATTTGGAAAACTACTACCGAGTTCGACGCATTACTAGGAGTAAGTATGACAGGTGTAGCATCAGGCGAGATACTCGAACACGACTTGAACTCATACGCCGAAGTGGTAAAGGCATTGAATAAGAAGTGGGCCGATTTGATAGGAATCAGCCCAGCCGCTAGAACAACTTGCGTTAAACCAGCAGGAACTAGCAGCCTAGTCTTAGGCACATCTAGTGGAATACACGCATGGCATAACGACCACTACATCAGAAGACAAAGAATAAGTAAAGACGAAACACTGTATCAATATCTTAAAGTCATGCACCCTGAACTAGTTCAAGAATGCACACAACAGTCTGAAATAGAGAAGGGACTAGCATTAATATCCACACCAGTGAAAGCACCTGAAGGAGCAATCATTAGAACAGAAACCGCTCTAGAGTTCTTAGGAAGGGTAAAGAAGTTCAGCACAGATTGGGTAAGACCGGGACACATCGACGGGATAAACACCCATAACGTGTCTGCTACCGTATCGATAAGAGATGATGAATGGGACACAGTCGGTAATTGGTTATGGGACAACCGTAACATCTACAACGGGATATCAGTACTCAATTACGACTTAGGTGGGTATGAAGAATTACTACCACCACATTCAGACTGTTCCGAAACAGAACATCTCTTATCTAAACTAATGGAAGTAGATTTGAATAATGTCGTAGAAAGTGAAGATTTAACTGACTTACAAGGTGAAATTGCTTGTGCAGGTGGGATGTGTGAAGTAGATTCACTTGTCACCAAACCATTAAAGTTAGAACTCTAGAACATCGAAGTCAAAATCATCATCACTCTCAACCTCTTCTAAGAAGTCGGCAGCAGTTTCTACTGCTCCCACCATCTTGTTACTGCTTACAGTGTGTAAACCCACTGTAAGATACTTATTCATCATCCTACCTGTATAGGGGTCTATACCCATAAGGTAGAGTTTCATAATGTAAAGTGACATTCGAATAAGTTCCTTTGGGGTCCAAATACCCACTTTAGGGTCCACTTTATGTGAAGTATTGAACGGCATATTGGCAGTGGGACTCTGACTAGCGTAATAGTGCATAACCGCATCCGGCATCCATTTGAAAGCCCCGGACTTTTCTAAACGATGGATGTCCGAAATCAAATAGAGAATATGTGGGTCTAAGTAAACCCTCTTACGAAGTTTGTTTTGATGGTCCTCCAAAGCGATTCTTTTCAAAAATTGAGCCCTTGGTGAGAGTTCAGATTTGGAGCCCACTAGAATATCTCGTATCTGCATCTCCCGCTCTAAAGCCTTTCTAAAAGTGGAAGGCCACGTATCAGGGTCCCATGGGTCTACCTTCCCATACTTAGTCTCAACCACTTCATGACCATCGTCCCTAGGGTCGTAGTCTCTCGTTTTACGAACATACTTCGATGGGTCAGGTTTACGATAATAAGCGTCCTTGGTACTCTTCTCAGCCCTGCTGCTCATAGAGGGTCGGGGCTTGACTGTCGCCATAAGTTTCTCTATTCATTGGCAAGTTTTGGCAAGCCCTCTTGACCGCATTACTTAAGGCGACGAGAATAAGCGTCTCTCTTTATGCAACAGAAGGTGAACCTTGTAGAACTACTCGTAAACGGCGAACTCATCACTTTAGAAGACGTCCTCGTGATAGAAACCGAAGACGGGATTTACGTTGAAGACAGTTTCAAGATGGGCACAGACAACGAAGGAAACGACTTGATTCAGAAGAGGTTAACATTCTACCCTTCTGACAAGGTTCTGAAAATGGTGTGGTCCGAAAACTCACTAGTTGAGTCTGTTAAAGAAAATGTTATGGCAGAAATAATTAGAGACCACATCGAATCATTAACTGAAATGTACGAAGATGACGAAGATTCGGAGGGAGACCAACGAGACAACCCCGAGTTCAATCCATATGACAGTAACAAGGAGTAGTTAACATGAGTGACCCAGTAGAAGAAGCATACAGGAAATCCCAAGAGAAGGTAGACCACGGTCATGTCGAAATAGATGGTTTCGTCTCTAATGAACTAAGGAGAGAAATCAAAGAGATTCACGGGCAGGTAGATATCCAATTCGCTAAACTAACAGCGAACCCATATCTAGCACCCGAACTAGTTGACGACTTTAGAAGGTCTTTGACCAAACTAATCGCTGTCTTAATAGAGAACGACATCCCATTACAACATTCAGGAAAGCCAAGAACTGCTGAGGACATTATGATGGAGAGCCTCGGTGAGTTAGCAGGGATGGTTGGGGCTAAGGGAGCGGCAACTATTCTGAAGATGAGAAAAGGTTTCAACAACCAAATGAAGTCAGAAGAAACAGAAGAAGAAATTTACCAAGACCCTGATACAGGGGAATACTATTACATCGACTCGCAGACAGGAGAAGAAGTCGATTGCGACGAATACGGAAACCCCGTGGAGAGTGACTGATATGATTGGAGACGATAATTACGAAGACGCCTATGAACAAGAAGAGACACGGTCAGAAGACCCACAATGGAGAATGTTGACCCCAAAAGAAAGAAAACTATTGATGAAGAAAGTTTTCTCCAACCCTGATTGGTATGATGAAGACGCCGGAACTCCAGTGTTCGAAGGTGGAACATCTAACCCGATGTTTAACGAAATCGCTGAAAGAGTCGGCGCTCCTATTCGAGAAGTCAAAAGATATTACGCCGCATGGTGTAATGCTAGAGGGCTAAGTCCGGGAGATTTGATGAACAATAATCCCGCTAATAGAAGCCCCCAAACCACCAGTACAGTGGCAACTACTTACTCAGCACCCAACCCAACAGCGTTGGGGATTACTCAGATTCAACCTACACCACCACCACTTTCTTTACAACCACCACCGGAAAGCGCCGGTAGCGATGCTTCCGGTATGTGGGCGATGATGCAATTCTTAACAGCCCAACAACAAATGGCTATGCAACAACAACAATTTCAATCACAATTACAGATGGACCAAAGGAGATTAGACCAACAAAGAGAGAGCGAACTTAGAAGAGAGTCAGTCGCTAGAGACCAACAGTTCATGAACCAACAAATGGCCTTCATGCGAGATATGACCAAGAAGTCGGGAGAAGATGGTTTCTTTGATTCTGACATGAAAGGAATATTCAAGGAAAGAATGGTTGACAGCATGTTTGGAACCGACAAGGATGAGTCATGGAGAGACACAGTTAAGGACGTTCTCGGTAGTGACACTTTGAAAGCAACTGTTGCCGGATTAGGGACAGCGATAGGTGGAATGAAACCAGCAACAGTACCGGCAGGGTACGACACACCTGACTACAATCCATACGCTCAAGTACAACCACAACAACAAATAACTCACACCGAGCAAACTATTCAACCACCACCACAACAGTACGAGGCTCCTTCGGGAGTATTCTTTAGCGAGACAGAAGAAGTGGCACAAGCACCCATCCCTCCACAAGAACCACCTCAACCGGAAATAGTCACATTCAACGAAGACGAATATAAGAAGATATTATTCCAAGCATTTACAGAAGCCATGGGCCCAGCAGCAAATGACCCCAAAGTGATACAAGCCTTACAATCTCAAGTTGAAGTAGCGGTTCAATCCACAATGATAGAAATGCCCGAAGCACTTCCAAATATGAAGTTACAAGCGATGAACGAGAAACTATTGTTAATTCGAAACCTTAGAGATTTAGGTATGGGTTTAATGGACCTACGTTCTAGGACAGCAGAAGGGCAACAACCCTCACCAATATTGGTTTCTGCGGTAGTAGGAGAACTGAGAAAGAATCCGGAATTCTATAAGATATTCGCAACAAACACTTACGACGAACTAATGGCAAACATCGAGCCATTCAAAGCCACTGGTGCGGTTAGACAAGATTACGAGTATCTCCTTCAACCGGCAACACAAGGTGTATGCCGACCGTTGCTAGAAGCGGTTGCAGTAGACTCTCGAACCAATGGATTCCCGCAACTAACACAAGTATAATGGGGGACATGTGAATGATGTTCGACGATGACGTTATTGTATTCGATGACGACGAGGAAGTAGTGATTGAGACGGCGAAACTGCAAATACCAACATGGGTATACTTACTATTATTCTTCGCACCGTCCACTGCAACTTTACTATATTTATATTCAGGAACAGGAATGGACACCACAACCAGCGCTATCATAGCATTAGCGGTGATGAATGGTTCTATCAACGGAGTTATAGCATGGTTGACAATTAGGCTCGACGGACACTCGACCGACGCCTTGGAACATTTAGATGCAATCATCAATGAGATGGACAATTTAGAAGAAACACTAGACGAAGCCAACGACATGGTTACTTCCTTCACAACAGACTTGACAGAAGCCAAGAATATGTTTCAACAAATCGGTATAGACATGGGTAAAGTAGACATAGACAGCGTATCTGATGTCATAAATAGGATTAAAGAAAACAGGGGAGACATTAACATAATGCTCGACAACCTGAAAGACGTTGATGTAACTAGGCACCTAGAACAAGCAAGGAGAATCGACTGGCAAATGCTTATGGATTCGGCGGAAGAGATTATGTCTTTCATAAGAACCAACAAAGTCACGGCACCACCAAAACCGGCAATATCAAACGTGATACTTCCGAAACTGCCTGATTCAACAAGAGAGAATCCAATAATAAGTGACGATGATGGTGACTTTTTCGAAGAAAGCGCCTCATTAATTGATTTGTTACCTCCGAAAAAAAACAATTCACTAGACCTTAGACCTCCTCGTAGGAGGAGTCGCTAATTGAAAAGAAAGCATTGGCAATCTTCGATTCTAACATTTATGCGAAAGAGAGAAGTGGCTTCTAGAGAAGAGATATGGTCTCATTTAGTATTCACACTCAACCCTTACAAGTTACCAACAAGACCTGAATTTTATTCCTTCCTCGGGAGGACACCCCTCTTGAAAAAAGTTGGTAAATCTACTGTCAAACACACCACTTACAGATATGTGTTAGAAATCTACTAACTCATCCATCTCAGTAAACTGTATTTTAGTGAAAGGCTTCTCACCCTGAGCGCACTGTACTTTCTCAGCAGATAGTTTCACTATTTGATTATCATCCAAGTAAACAATACCCGAGCAAGCATCTTTGACCAATTTAACCAAATTGTCTAAATCCGGTTTCTTAGTTCTCCATTTCCTTGGAACCGGAGTTCTTTTCCTTTCCTGACTAGTTGGCAATTTAATTCCAAACTGCACTCTCATGTGAAGTGGTCCCTCAAGAAGCAACCAATCTTCGCTCTCCATTTTTTCTGCCACAAAGAACCTCACCGCCTCTTTACCTTGACGACTTTTCTTCGGGTCATAGGCTTTGACATAATTACCTTGTCTAGCGAATCTAGGTCTTCCTTGAGATATCGGTTCACCCGGTATTGTGATAGTAAAAGTATTTTTCATAACCCATCGGGCTCCTCACTTCGAGTTAAGTGTTGTGAAAGGCGTTAAATCCACCACCACCTTCCGATAGTCGTGAAAGATGGACAGGTACTCCAAATAAAACTCAATCCAAATCTACCACTAGAGGTGAGATTTGAAAAGATTGTTCGGATACTTGTAGACCTCATTGAAGACGGTATGCGGGACCAACTTGTTCGTCAGAAGGCAATCGAGATTGTCAACGCGGCAGGTGTTCGTGGACATGATGAAATTGGTGAGATAAGAGCGATAACAAAATGGGTACAAACTCATATGGTTTACCGAAAAGAACCAATCGGCATAGAGTATTTCTCAACGGGGAGGAGACTATTGAAAGACATATCCAACGGAGTGTCGGCGGGAGATTGTGACGACTTCGTTATTCTTGGCGGTTCTTTACTAGGGGCAATCGGCTATCCAGTTGGTGCTTTGATAGTAGATAGTAGTGGAGACGGCGTATTCAACCATGTCATGCTAGTAACAAAAACATTCTCACCCAGCAAGGAGTTTGGAGACAACTGGATTCCCGTAGAACTAATTTATCCTGAATTCGAACTAGGGCAAAGCGTCCCAGTTTCTAAAGTATATCCGCTAATGGCGGAAGCAAAACACTTCGACGGACCAGTTGCTAAAAGGTCGATTAAAGGCTTGAGCGGCATAG
>Ga0206126_10006661_pt1 | contig 10154 bp, 5 predicted proteins | sample Helgoland_Spring_5_FD_148621 | JGI IMG/M metagenome (GOLD analysis project Ga0206126, IMG submission 148621) | Pelagic subsurface seawater microbial communities from Kabeltonne, Helgoland, North Sea - Helgoland_Spring_Bloom_20160412_1 | ecosystem: Environmental > Aquatic > Marine > Epipelagic ...
TGGATAAAATAAGAGACCTTTACCACATATACAATTTTAGTATTCAAAATTTGAATATAATTATAATTAAAAATATATTAGACTTCAGTAAAATAGCAGATGGTAAATTCATAATTAGTGAATATGGAATAGATAGTATCCATAAACTTTCGCTTGATTATTTCCTTCAAAATAAAAAATTCGTTGATAAACAATTTAAAATACTTGAATTTCTGGATATTATAAGTAATGATAAAAAAGGAAAAAAAATAGAAAAAAAAATCCGAGGTTTAAAACCAGCTGAGTTATACTACAATCAACGTATTAAGGAATTATGTAGTCTTATGGTTTGCTTTGAAAAATATAACATTATTACAAGTAATGACCTTAAAACAGGATATCCAAGTGGAGATTTAAATGGTGATAAATGGGTGATACAAACACTAGAACAAGTAAAATTAGACGATTTTAATATTAATACTGATTCGCTTTTTAAAAAATATAACATTAAGAACTTAATTATAGAAAAACTAAAGAAAAATGAAGAAGAAAAAACTGAAGAAATAAAGAGCAAATTGGTAGATTTTAGTAAACCTGGTAGTCTGTTATTTGAACAGTTAGATAATCAAGATTCATTTGAGATTAATCGGGGACTTCAAAATCGTGAAATTAAAGAATATGAGAACTTCATTGTAAATAATTCTACTGATGAAAGCACTGAAACTAAGAAGGCATTTACGGAATTAGCTGATGTCAATAAAATACGCGATAATACCGTAGTAACATTAAATTCAATAGTGGATGATACTCGCAAATTAATTACTGATGTAGGAGAATACAAACCTAGTGATAAAACTATGAAAGGTTACTTTGAAAAATACATTAAATTATTTACTGGGTTTGTCGATATTCTAGTTAGAGAACAACGCGCCTTTTTTGTAGGTATAATACTAATAGTTCTTTCAATAATTACTAATTTTATTGAAGTAACTAGAAACTAATTCTAATTTATTCTTCTTTTTTTGATTTAACAAATTTAATGTTATATTTTGCTAATTTTTTATCATTTAAATCAGGAGTTGCTTCCGCTACATTAGCTTCATCGAATGTAAATACGCTTGGCACACCTGGTAAAGGATCTCCAGGTAAATATGTAGGAGAATATGGAACATAAGAAGTTTGATTGTAATCAACTAATCTATAAATATTACCTACTTCTAATCCAGCATCTACATTGAAGCCTGCTAGGTGTATAGGAGTATAATATTTTCCTTCTTCTACTCTATCATCACTTTCAGGAATTACCTTGAATAGGAGACTTCTATCGAAATCTTCATCATCTACTATAACATATAAGTTTTTATCGATACCTATTTTTTTCAATTCTGCTAAATTATAACTTTGGGCCAATGTTGCCATTCTTTGTAATTCTTCTTCTGTAAAAACCTTAGTAAATACATCTTTCCATACCTCATTGTGTTTATCAATATCACTTCTTGTGGTTTCCATTGTGGAGACTACAATTGGAACTAATTTAGGACTTGTTGGAACCATATCAGGTGTTTTTGGTTCATACGCTTCTAAGAATTCTTCTGCTACTTCTACTTCTTCATTAACAAGACCTGGTTGAGTTATCATAATTTCATAATCTTTTCCTCCTGAATGGCCTATTATTTTTCCAGTTACATTATTCACAATTTCTTCATCAACATAGATATCAGTCTTAATTAATACCTCTTGACCAACATAAAATTTGCTTGTTTTTAATTCTTTTGGTGACACCGGAGCATACCTTGGTGATTTAGGGGACATTGGAGCATACCTTGGTGATTTAGGGGACATTGGAGCATACCTTGGTGATTTAGGGGACATTGGGGCAAAACCACCACCTACATTTGATGGTATAATGTAATATTCCTCTAATTGGAAGAAAGCACCAGTTCTTCCCCTTCCTGTTTGGTCTAATTCAATAACCTTTAATTCATATTTCTTATTAGCACCTGAACCAATAATTCTAGTAACATTACATAATAAATTATCGTATTCAGAACCACTCTTTCTTACAATTACATTATCTCCTACTCTATAACGATTATATTCAACAGCAGTTCCATAGGCACTAGTTTCTCCTACCAAAGGAAGTGGTGGTGGTGCTTTTTTCTTTTTAGTTTTCTTATCTGGTTGGGACTTCTTGTCAGTTGCCTTTTGTCTTATTTGTGGAATAAATCTTGTAGGTTTCTTTATAGTTAATTCTTCGTGCTGTGCTTTTCCACAAACTATAAGACGCATACTTATTCCCATAGCTTCGCACTCTTGACTCATCATTTTAACATTATATGGAACTTCAACCTTAACAATATCTGTCTTTTTGCTATTGAGTGATTCTAATTCGAGAGTATCACTATTGAATTCCAATGGACCATCAACATTAGGACAGATGTAACGGTTTTTACTTGGATTAGCAATTGCTATTTGACCACTGTTTTCGGATACGTACATCTCGTATTTATCACTGCGCTCCATAGTGCTCTCTTTCAAGAACTGAAGTGCTCCATGTGCTATAACAGCGTCACGTTCCATCTCTCCTATTCTTAATCCACCTCCTGCGGATCTTCCACTTGGAGGTTGTCTATTTTTCATCGTCATTTTTCCGCGAGCACGTGAATTTACCTTATCTTTTACCATATGTTTCAATCTTTGATAATAGGTGGGTCCCATAAATATATTACACTTTATCTGTGTTCCAAATATTCCATTATAGAGGACTTCATTGCCATATTTCTCATAATTATATTTGTCTTCTAAAACATTAGCAAATGGTTCAATATCAACATCAGTAAATGGTGTTCCATCACTATAGAATCCATGACAGGCACATGTTTTACCTATAACACTCTCGAGAAATTGTCCAAGAGTCATACGACTTGGAAATGCGTGCGGGTTAACAATAATATCTGGAACTATACCATCTTTAGTGAATGGCATATCTTCTTCTCTTAATACCATACCCACTGTTCCTTTTTGACCGTGACGACTGGCAAATTTATCACCAAGAGCAGGTTCTCGTGTAGAAACTACTCGCACTTTACACATTCGCATATTATTTGTGTTCATATAATCTGAAAATACCTTATCTACAACTCCTGTTCCATCGGGTTTTACTACCTCAGATTCATCCATATTCTCAAATCCATTACTTGAATATTTAGATATAAGCACATCATTATCGGTTACTTGTATTCCTTCTTTGACAAACCCATTTTCATCTACCTTTGTATAATTATACTCGCTCTTTACATTTACGCTTACATCCGTCTTATCTGGTGAGAAGAAACTACTAAAATTACCATCGCGAGTATCAGCGGTTTCTGTTGAACTATAAGTCTTGAAATAGAAACTACGAAATAATCCACGTTCCATACTACTCTTGTTAAAAATTACGGAGTCTTCTTGATTATAACCTGAATAACAAGCAATAGCAACGACAGCATTAATTCCAGTAGGTAAATCATTTACCATAGTATATTTGGCTAGTCTTGTTTGAATCAATGGTTTTTGAGGACACATTAGAACATTTGCGGTTCCATCCATACGATTTCTGTAATTTGACGTATAAACACCTACACTCTGCTTGGTTTGACCAGTACCATATACATTTCTAGGTGCCTGACTCATATTACTAAATGGAATTGTAAAACCAAGTGCTCCCAATATAAGACATGGATGAAGTTCGCAATAATCATATTTATAATCGGTATCAATCTCTTTGGGGGTATTAACTATATGACAATTAATTAATTCATCAGTGTCAAGAAAATCAATAACACCAGCACCACTCTTAAGTTTTTCAAGAGAATATTCAACTACACGAGATTCTTCATCACCAGATTTTCTTCCTCCACGGGAAACAGGTGCTTCTACGTCAGTTGCTTCCTCTATAGGACAAATGTAATCACAACTGTAATAATCTATTGATTCAGTTCTATTTATTCCACTTACAAGATTACTCCAATTCAACTTCTCGCTTTTGAGAGCAGTAACTAATTCAGCACTTATTTTGATTTGATTTTCTTCAAGAACGTACATAGGACGACAGAGACGACCACTATCAGTTAAGAAATGGATTTCCATCATTTCAATGTTCCATGAAATACTGGTGAAGATATTTATAACACCATTACGTCTATATAATTTCATAAGTTCTACAAATCTAGCAGGGTCTTCGTGAATACCTATCCAATTACCATTAACAAATACCTTTACTTTTTTGAAAACGGATGTTGGCGGAAGACTTGAAAGAGGAACTACTCCCATTTCCAAGCATAATTTGATTACTGGTTTAGCACTACAACCAAATGTAATGTGTGCTAACATAGTCATATGCTTCTTAATACCAATATTACTTCCATCAGGTGTCTCGGCAGCACAAATGAAACCATACTGAGTTCCATGTAATTTACGCTGACCAATCATTACATTAGTATCTGGAGTATTTATGCGTCTCAAGTGAGATACAGCACCTACACTGCTCAATCTATTCAACGCCTGAATTAATCCCACTTTATTAAGAATAGTTCCAATTTTAAATGATTTCATAAATGATTTTTCGATTACCATTGGGTCAAACATTTTAGTGAGATTATCACTATTAATTATATTACTATAGTTGTCGCCTTGATATTGATTTGTATTAAAACGATATTCTGTATCTATGGCAATCTTGGAATCACGCTGGAATTGCTTATAGTTTTCACGAAATAAATTAGCTAACAAGAATCCCGATAAATCTACACGTTTGTAAAGGAATGAATCACGATCCGTGGGAGGTTCTATTTTATGGCGAACACAAAGAATTTTATTAACTAAATATCCTAAGTAGTATGCTTTATCAACAAAGTTATCGCCTATGTGTGGGAATAAATCTGTTCGAATAACATCTAGAATGTGACTTATACTATTTCCATTTGATAAATTGGCACAGTATTTTATGGCTGCTACTTGTGTAAAAATAGGTCCAGTATCCATAACTGACTGTTGGAGGTCATCAATGAATAACTTGCTTTCGTATGTAGTAAGATTTCCTAATATATATTGAAATATTTCTTTGTCACTTTCTACACCTAAGAGACGAAAAACAATGAAAAGTGGGATTTGTCGTCTCATCATTGGCAACCTCACTGTCATAGGACCACAGTTATCAGAGTAAATACCTTCTCTTCTTTCGAAGTCATTTTGAATATATCTATTTACATTAACTACTGTAGTTCTAGCAAATTTAAAAGAATCATCTGGAACACTCTTAATCTGTGCTGAATATTGAACTGTATTATCCATATCATTGCTTTCAAGAATATACAATTTATTTTCAGCCTTTCTCTCGTGTGAAACTATTACTTTCTCTGCCCCATCAATTACGAAATAACCTCCTTGGTCATATGGACATTCCCCCATTTCTCTTCTTAAGTTAAATGGTAAATCTCGCAACACACATGCCTTACTATGAAGCATAATAGGTATTTTTCCCATAACAACCTTTTCGAATGATTTAGTAATTACTTCAGGTTCTGCTTCTGGGTCGGTTTCATCGCGGATAAGGTATTTTACTGATATATTACAGAGTATATGGGCTGCGTATGTTAAATTTTTAAGACGTGCCTCATTAGGATACATCTGTTTCATATCTGGTTTCCCACCTGATTCACTATAGATAATTGGTTTCCCGATAAATACCTCACTTCCATCTTCACCACCGAAATACACATGTGTTTCATATTTGTAAATGTCAGTTTCTGGAATGAGTTCTTTAACGTGTATTTGTGGATTGTATTGCTGGAGAATGAGTGGAATTTTTTTGCCAATAAAATCATTATAACTATCGAGATGGTGTTTCACTAGATAGTTGCTGTTGTCTCTAAAATAACTATCTATTATTGTCCAAGTATCTTTATCAAAATCCATTGTTTTTTTATAATATCAAAATATTTTATTTTTTTAAATCTAAGACAAAGAAAAAGTATTAGTTATAATGAATAAACTTTTAAAAACACGTGACCCAAAACTATGGAACATAATTCAAAAGGAATACTCTAGACAAAGAAGGAGTTTAGAATTAATAGCATCAGAGAATTTTACTTCACGTAGTGTTATGGAATGTCTAGGAAGTGTATTAACAAACAAATACTCTGAAGGACAAGCAGGAGCGAGATACTATGGAGGTTGCGAACATATTGATGAAGTAGAAACACTCTGTAAAGAGAGAGCATTAATAGCTTATAGTCTTAATCCTAAAGTATGGAATGTTAATGTTCAACCATATAGTGGTTCTCCTGCTAATATGGCAGTTTATATGGGATTACTCAAACCACACGACCGTATTATGGGTCTTGATTTGCCAAGTGGGGGACACTTAACACATGGATTCTACACCCAAAAAAAGAAAATAAGTGCTACAAGTATTATTTTCGAAAGTTTCCCATACAAGGTTGGTCCTGATGGATTAATTGATTACGATTCGTTAGAGCGTGTAGCACGAGATTATAAACCACAGATGATTATTTGTGGTGCTAGTGCTTATCCAAGGGACTTTGATTATAAAAGATTCCGTGAAATCGCAGATATTAATGGAAGTTATTTACTCTGTGATATGGCACATATTAGTGGATTAGTAGCCAAAAGTGAAATGAATAGTCCATTTGAATATTGTGACGTAGTTACCAGCACAACCCATAAGACACTTAGGGGTCCCAGAAGTGGCATTATATTTTCCAAATGTGAATTGAGTGATGCCATTGATTTTTCAGTATTTCCAGGATTACAAGGTGGTCCCCACAATCATCAAATAGCAGCATTAGCTACACAGTTAAGTGAAGTAGCAACTGACGAATTTCGTGATTACATACGTGCTGTAAAACATAATGCTAAGACTCTCGGCAAACATTTAATTGATAATGGATATACTCTAGTAACAGGAGGAACCGATAATCATATTGTTTTAGTTGATTTACGAAATAAAGGTGTTACAGGAAGTAAAGTGGAATACATCGCTGAATTAGTAGATATTAGCATTAATAAGAATAGTGTTCCCGGTGATACTTCGGCCAGTAATCCAAGTGGAATTAGATTAGGGACACCAGCACTTACAACACGTGGATTCACCGCGGAAGATTTCCGTCGTGTGGGGGATTTATTAATTGAAACAGTGGAATTATCAAGATTAATCCAAAAAGAAAGTGGAAAACGTTTAGTTGATTTTAAACGAGTAGCAAATGAAAATTATATGGAAGAAATAGAGAGACTAAAGGGAATGGTAAATGAATTAGCTGAACCATTTGAATTTTTAAATTCGGAATATTATGAATAATCAGTGACTAATTTGTGAAACATATCGGTATCGGCGCCTTCAAGTCTATAAACCACTTGTTTATTACGAATAAAATGAAGTGTAGGCATACAACTAATATCATTGAGTGAGGCAACTTCTTCACAATCATCGACATCTACTTTAACAATTGTAACATTGGAGTTGCTTTCTGCTACTTTTTCACACACAGGTGCCATGATTCTTTTACAGGGACCACACCAACTAGCAGTAAAACAAACAATAAGTAATTTATCGTCTGGTTGATTATTTAATGTATTATTGAAATCATTTAAATCGGCAATATATCTAGTCATTTTCTATAATTAATTTTTATTTTATGTAATATTAAGCGCATCAAAGCTCTAATATCTTTTTATTTGATTTCTTTTCAGTAACCTCTGTTCTTATAGGCGCCAAATCACATGGAGTTGGCGAACCACCACCAACTATTTTATCCTCGGCATAGAAATCTTCTTCGTCTTCGTCTCCATTTAATGAAGGCGGACCTGTTAAAACTTCACTATCAGAACCCTCTTCTATTTCTCTAGAGTTTTTCTTGCGATAATAGTTAAATCTTGAATTTTCATCATACTCACTTACTGGTCGAGGTCTTCTAGGTTTAGGTGACAAACTACAACTACTCATTACATTAAGTGGTAATCCTTCTGATGCTAATCTTGATGATGTAAAACCATAATCTTCACTAGATGAATTATCACTAATGCCTCGTGCCTTTCTCATTCTTTGTAAATAATTATTATTTTGTGGTGATAATCTGTCCTCGGAAAAATAATTAAAGTACAATTGTTGATTTGATTTCTTTTCTCGGCGCTTGTTCTTTATTTTAGTCTTGTTAAGGTGGTCGTATTTTCTTATAAACCCATTATAATCAAATTTTTTTCCTTTTATAATAGTTTTCAATTTACTATTCTTAAACTCAACATGAGGTTCGTCTTTAAAATTATAAATAGTTTTTAATTCGTTTCCCAAAAACTTCTCTTGAAGGAGAAACTTCGCATATTTATTTTTATAATACAATGCTTCTTTATAAGAAAAATTATTATCGTATGCCTCTTTCAAACTAATATATGAACTCAAGATTTCACTTGTATAACTATTTGAAATAATTGCCCATTCATCTGTATTATCGCCCTTAATTACTAGACTTTCCATTGTATTTTTTACACGCTGTAATTTGTTTAATATTAAATTGTAATTTTCAAGAATATTACCTGTGCGTTCTTTCTTGTTTTCCAATTTTAGGAATCTGTAAAGTGTCATAATTATACCTATAAAACTAGTGAATAAAATAGCAGTTACATCAATAGTTTCATTTTCACTATTATAATATGTCTTGATTGATTCCATAAGAGTTAATGAAGCTGAAATAAAAATAATTAGTATTTGCATTGTATTAATTACAAAATTAAGATGGTCATATTTAAAACTCAATATAGCCTTGCTTCTATAACCTAAAATAAGAAGGTCATCTATATCGTCAATATAATTTAGACGTATATCGTTATAATACTTTACTTCATTCATTTCTAAAAAATATGAAATAAATAGGTTTAAATTCTAAAAAATATGAAATAAATAGGTTTAAATTACACCTTTGGACATTTAAAACGCCGACCGCAGATAAGTTATAATCTTCGCTTTTATAATTAGGCATTACTTATAAATTAAGGTGTGCATTCTACAAAATAATCTTTTGTTAAATGTTCAATTGGTACAAGTATTTCACTATTTCTTTCAATAGGTTCATGGTCGTATGGATATATGGAACTTCCAAATCGGTCTTCTTTTCTTGATGAATGTCTTCCAAATGAGACTTCTTTTCTTGATGAATGTCTTCCAAATGGGACTACTTTTCTTGATGAATATAAATTATAAATTCTAACTTCTGGTCTACGTTCATTTTCTTTTATGATAATTAAATATTCTGATAATGTTTTTTTAGAATTATTTATTTCAGAATTATAATATTTATTATATAATTCTCTATATCTTTCATCGGTGCGAGGCATTAAAGAATTTGAATGAGTTGAAGATAATTCCTGTTCTGTTATTAAATGTCCATCAGATATATGAAAATATACAGCTGGTATTTTTGCCCTAATTTCGCTTGAAAATACAAATGTATTATCTGGATCAACTCTAATAAAAGCTCTTGATTTTCTTCCTATTTGCTCTTCTCCATAAGAACTATTTATTTCTGTTTCTACGGATTTATAATCAATATCTCTTGAATAATAAGGCGCTCTAAAAAATATATATGGATGTATTTTAGTTCTACCAAAATCTATACCTTCTTCTTCAAGTTGTTTTCCTGTTTTTAATCCCAATTCACATAAACTATCCATTTTTTCTGGTTGATTAAAATCCGTCCATACTATTATTCCTTTTTTAACATCTGGGCTTAATATACACACTAAATCATCTTTGTACATAATATCCCTTTGTTCTATTGGTTCTCCTGCTCCACCAATCATTTTTTTATTTTTTCTTGTTTTATTTTTTTTATTATATTCTTCTTGCGATATTCTTTTTTTTTCACCATTTTTTTTTAATTTGTAAAAATAACCCTTTTTAGTTTTTAAGTATTCAACCATTATATTATATATATATATTAGAAAAATATTAGAAAAATATTAGAAAAAATCGGCATTTTAAATGTCCAAAGGTGTAAAATAGATTTATTCTATAATTTCGGTTTTTCCATTTAAAATATTCCAACAAATCTTTCTCATATTTTCCATCCATTTACTTGGAGAAGTATTAAATTCAAATGATTTATGGTTTATTATGAAAA
>Ga0206126_10006670_pt1 | contig 10145 bp, 21 predicted proteins | sample Helgoland_Spring_5_FD_148621 | JGI IMG/M metagenome (GOLD analysis project Ga0206126, IMG submission 148621) | Pelagic subsurface seawater microbial communities from Kabeltonne, Helgoland, North Sea - Helgoland_Spring_Bloom_20160412_1 | ecosystem: Environmental > Aquatic > Marine > Epipelagic ...
CACCTTAGATTCCCAAGAAGAAACTGTTGGAATTGTAAGAGCCAAAGATGAAAAACATGCTTATATAAAAGCAGCAAAAAAGAAACAATTACCTCTCCCTGATTTTTTAAGTATATTTAGAGTTAAAGAAATAGAAAAATGAAAGAACGATTAAGAAACTCATTACTCAAAATAGGAGGCCAACACCTAAAAATTGTTGAAAGTCCAAAATCCAAAACAAAAAAACACAAAAAAGCATTTACTAATATTGTTAACAAATTAAAGGATCAACACCAGAGATCAAATGACTTACATAGAGAATTTGGTATTGATGCTACGTGGTATGAAGATAACCACTTTCAAATTATAGAACACCTAATAATTGAACATTATGGGACAGTAGCAAGTGAAGCTATATTTTGGTGGGTTTACGATGCTCCAACCCCAAAAGAAGAAGATTATCATATTGAAGAAGAAACAAGTGGCAAAAGACATATAGTAAGAACTACCACTCAATTATATAATACCTTAAAGAAATTAAATCTTTTCTTAAAAGAATAAAATATCCCATATGTATACATTAATTGATGAAATTGAAGTGATGAATTGTATTAAATGTAATCAAAAAATCCCACCCAAAAGAATAGAAATACTACCAGGTACTAAAACCTGTGTAAATTGTTCAACTGCCTCCCCTAAAAGAGGAGTCCCAATAATGAGAGGTTCGGGTGACCATACTTGGGTTGATTTAGAAATAATGACCCAAGACCAATTTGAAAAATATAAGAAACTAGACCAAGAACAAAAGAAAAAGAAAGACTAAATGCCTGCTGCAAAACCAATAAGTAAAGAAATGTGTTTGGCTGCTATGAACAAAACCAAATCGGTAAAAGCAGCATCTAGATATTTAAATTGTTCCTACCAACATCTTAAAAGGTATATGAAATTATATCAGGATGAAGAAACAGGAATGACCCTATTTGATAAACACAAAAACCAATCTGGTAAGGGCATTCCTAAATTTTTATCATCCAAAGGTAAAGAACCTGCTCTGCTAGATATTATTGAAGGCAGAATAGATGCATCTTCATTCTCCCCAGAAAAAATAAAGTACAGATTAATTACAGAGGGGTACTTAGAAGAAGAATGTAGTAGTTGTGGTTTCAAAGAAAGAAGAGTAACAGACTACAAAGTACCCCTCATCTTAAACTTTAAAGACAAAAATAAAAAAAATTATAATAAAGATAACATCCATTTCTTATGTTATAATTGTTATTATCTTTATATAGATAATGTATTCACAGATAAGGATATTGAGCAACTAGAAGACCATGTTCCATTGAATAACACAACAGAAGCTATCAATTTCGAATTAGATGATTATCACATGCAACGCCTAAAAGAATTAGGGTTAGATGGAGATGAAAAGGATGATGACGATCCTTACAATCTTGTAAGTTATAAGTAAATTAGAATTTGGCTTTTACCCAATTTTTAATTATATTTATAACCGATGAGCAAGAAAAAGAAAATACCCATTCTTAAGAAAAAAAAACATGACAAGATTGTTAAAGATTTTGATAAAACAAAACAAAGACACCTTGAAAAGTTAGCTACCAAAATGCTTAAGAAAGATGAAGCTTTTCAAAAGTTGAAAGAAAAGAAGATTAATAATAAATTTTTAGACCTATTTTAGTTATGCCAAAAGAATTTAGAGTACAAAATGCCGAAGAGTTTGAAATAATGATTAAAAATAGAGATTTTAGAATCTCTGAAGCTCTAGTTTCAACAATATTAAAAAACCTGAAAGGGAAAAAAAGACACCACCATGCCTTAAGTATAGTATCTTTAGATGAAGATGCAGTATACGATGTTACCATTGATAGGAATGATTTTTGTCATACTTTAACTGAAAGTTTAAATAGATATGAGGAAGAAGAGAAGTATGAAGAATGTGTTAAGATAAGAGAAGCCATAGCCTATTTAAAAGGTAAAAAATGATAAGAAAGGGATTTAGAGAAATACTTACTGAGTTTGAAGATGATGACCTTCTCTTGTTAATTTCATCTGATCCCTATTTTCTTCATGATTTTTGTTACATGATATCTCTGGAAATCCAATTGGATAAAGAAGCAAAAAGTAAGCCCAAATAATAATTTAATTGTATGAGCTTAGTATTTATAATTAAATACAATGTCATACAAAAAGTGGATACATAAATACAAATTCTTACAAGAAGACTTAGTTGATACTAAGGAACAATTAGAAAAATATATCCAAATTTTCAATGAAGATTTTAGTATTGAAGAAGATGAAGATGAAACTCCTAAACCTATTGAAGTAGATCATTTACCCGAACGTACAAATGATAACTTATGTAAACCTATATTCAAAAGATTATCCAAAACACTCCACCCCGATAGAGGAGGCAATAATGAAGACTTCATAAAAATATCAGACAGCTACAGAAATCAAGATATTATAGGATTATACCTTATAGCAGAGAAATATAATATTGATATAGAAGATCTAATAACAGAGGAAATTCTACCCTTATTTGAATCATCATGTGGAATACTTGAGGAGCAAATAGATAAAAAAGTAAATACTATAGCTTGGGATTGGTGTAATATAACTGACCCAAAACAAAAGGAAACAGTTATTAAATATTTAAAGGATGAACATAATATAGTCCTTAAAGATAAACCTTCCTAGTTCTTTCCTGCGCAGCTGCTTGGCTACCACAGAAAGAGTTCGTATATTTATGTTGTCAGGTTGCCGAAGCGGCAAGAATTCAAATTTAAAAAAATAAAGGTTATGAAAAGTGGAGAAATTTTAAAAACAGATTTATTAAATTATTTAGAAGAAACACATCCAAACAATTGGGAATGGACAGGTGATCATGATAATCAAATATTTTGGACCAAAGATACAGAAGATATCATTGGTCATTGTATTTACACCCCAGGAGAGGGATTCATGTGGAAATTAGGTGGAATAATTTCTTAAGATAGTTATGAGATAGTAGATGAATCAATCGAAGAAGTAGAATTTTAAAAATAAAAGTTATGAAAAAGTTAAAACAAGATTACAAAGATTACAAACTTTATTATGAGTATACCCCTGAAGGGTTAAAATATAATATATTTAAATATGTGATTGAAAAAATAAATGAGAGAATAGTTTCATTTAAATGTAGAAAAGGACACAAATGGGAAGTACAAACAGATATAGGACCAGAAAGTGGAAGTGAAGAATTTACTTGTACTTGTTGTGGAGTTTCTCATACTAACACTTATTACTAAAAGTTATGGCATTATTTAAGTTTCAAAACCTAAACAAACATGGTAGTTTAAGAACTAGAATAGTTCACAGCCCCACCTCACAATTTTCATATAAATGTGAGGGATTGGGGGATATTGTTAATGTTCAAAGATTCAAGTATGAACACCACCATTATATTGCTCCTGCAATGCAAGTTAGGAATGGAGAAAGATTTATAATGCCTGGAAATCAAAAGGTTCACATTGAGACTACATTTGATGATATTATTTGGGTTCAACCAAAACCTAAAGAAAGAACAGGACCAATAATAAAAGTTAATGTTAGTAGTTCTAATGGGTCCAAATATCAAACAAAATACTTCCCAGATTCAGGAAACTATCAATGTAATTGTATGGGATATTTTAGAGCAAAAGATAGAAAAAAAGGTTGTAAACACATTCAACAATTAAGAAAAGAAATTGAAAATAAATAAAAATTATGGCAGAAGAAAGAAGAGGCCGCCCAAGTGAAAAACCCGCACCAATTAAAGAAAAATGGGAAATGGTTGTTAGCGAATACCCAAGTAAACCAGAGTTAGGATATGTTACTACTTGTTATTTTGATATAAATAAATCAACAACATCACCATATGCAATAAAAACTACATATCCTAAGGGATATAAGCAAAATAAATTCAAACCTGAAAAGGGTAAATCATATGGTAAACTACCTGTGGTTCTAGTATTTAAAACATCAAATCGTTCAAATGCTAAAACCAAAATAAAAGTATTCAATAATGAAAATATTGATTATATCTTATCTGCCCCTAAATTAGTAGGAGTGCCATCAAACGCTATCATATTAGAATGTGGTGTAGGTAGAAGTTTTGTTGAAAAATGGAAAGTTAAATATAATTTATAGTATGTATAGCCATACAATACTACTATGGCTAATTACACTTTTCACAACCCCTCAGGTTCAGCATATTTTGTACATGAACTAATTCCAAGAGAAACAGATGGGTATTTTCCTTCATCATCTGCTCAAATAGCCTACTTTTCAGGCTCAGCATTTTCAAATTTAACAAGCTCAGTAACAGATCCAATAGTAGCATATTGGACAACAGGAGTTGTAAACGGAGTAGGAACTGTAAATGGAGGATTCAGTTGGGGTATGGTAATACCTGAAGGCACTTCATCTGTAGACTTTACACCTGGAGCAACTATTCCTGTTTCACAATCAAATTTTAGAGGAACAGGAACCTATACCTTGATATTAACAACTTAAAATTATGGCAACAACAATTTTCACACCCCAAATGTTAAGAAATGGTACTAGAGCAGTACCTGAAATTCCTTCTGGAGGTGGTGGTGGTTTTACAAATACCTATTCATTTGTTTTTGATGGGGTAGATGACAGAATACAATTAGCTTCTGACTTTGCTGAAAGTGGCACATTTACTCTCTCGTTTTGGATGAAACCCACTACAGTAGGTTCTGGAAATGGTAAAATTTATGTGATAGGAACATTTCCTGGTAATGAGAACTACATAAAATTAGATCAAGCGGGTGTTATGTGGCTGAGGCTAGGAGCAGCTAATGCTATTTTTAATGAAGCAGTTGCTGGAGGAGGTTCAAATAATTTAGTTGTAGATGAATGGCAACATATAGCTTTCATCCGAGACAGTTCAAACGTGATAAGTTGTTATAGAAATGGGAGTAGTTTTGGGGCTACCGTTACAAATAGTAACACATTAACTTTAAATAGTTTTGGTAGAATAATTACAAATACATTTGGATTTGAAGGTCATTTAGATGAAATAGCATTTTGGGATAGTGATCAAACATCAAACCTTTCAACTATTTACAATGGTGGAGCTCCAAATGATTTAGCAAGCCTATCCCCTTTAAGGTGGTATAGAATGGGTGATAGTGCGACTTGGGATGGTTCTGATTGGACATTAGCAGATCAAGGAAGTGGAGGAGTTAATGGAACTTCTGTTAACATGACTGAATCCGACAGAGTAGAAGATGTACCTGCTTAAAAGTCACTTAATTTCTTAGAATAATTTGGATTTCCCACTTAGTTTACTTATATTAACGTAATCAAAAAATAATAAGTAAATGGAAAATCAAAACCAAGAAAAAACAGATAAAGATCTATTAGAAGAAGTATGCAATTACATTGAGGTGTGTAGTGATAGAGAATTATACTTCATTAAAAAATCAATAGAACTTAGAAGAGAAAAACTCCAAGAAAAAAATTCTATGTTTGAAGGTTCAACTCTGCTATGAATTTAAATCTATTATATGGGGTTTTATTCTTAATTGGGGGCCATGCATGTGCTTGGTTTCAATTAAACAGCCAATTTAAATGGGACTGGTTTAGAGAACATACTTGGGTAATGGTTTTATTTGGTATACCATGTTCATATTTCTTTATACTAGGAACCAAATATACAGTTGAAGGTATGGATGGATTATTATGGCCTACTAGATTTATAGGATTTGGAATTGGGATGGTAATATATGCAATTTTAGTAAACCATTTCTTCAGTGAGGGATTCAATATAAAAACTATAATCTCACTCCTGTTAGCAGTAATTTTAATATGCATTCAAGTTTTTTGGAAAGTTGATTAGTGATATGGTTTTTAATATTTATAACCATAGTTTCAATCTAATTAGTTTTTCCAAATCACAAAAAATATAAAATTATGGTATTAGGATTTAACTTATTAGGTTTGATATTATTATTCTTCCCACCCCTCTTATATGCTTTGATAATGTATTTATCATCTCCATATAAATCATTATCCCTAAAGAAATCAATCAGTTTTCTAATAGGAGGAATGTTCTCGATAATCCTCTTGCGTATAATAGCCTTTAGTTTCCCCTTATGGGATATGAGTCATCTCCTAGACCCTTTTTATCAACAATTCTGGGTTGTGGCGCCTAAAGAAGAAATTGCCAAGTGCATAATGTTTTTTATAATTTATAAAAGTTTAGAGGAAAAAAATCTTTACCCAATTGCCTATATGTTTTATTTTGGTATGATAGGGTTAGGATTTGCTGTTATTGAAAATATACAATATATTTCACATTATGGATTTGAGGTACTCCAAACTAGAACATTTGGGGCGGTGTTTGTTCATATGATTTGTGGTATGTTAGTTGGTTATTGGGTTGGAGCTAGTAAAATAAAAAAATCAAAATTCACCCTAAGAACAATTTCTTCAATATACTTAAGTTCAAGACCAAAAATCAAAAATGCATTATACCTCCTAGCAGGTCTTATAACAGCTATATCTTTCCATGGTTTATGGAATTACAATATCCAGGTTTTCAATTTTATTGCAAAACCAAATTCAATTTTAACGTTGATGGTAGGATTTTTAGCTTGTAAATTATTAGCTAGGGATTTAATAAATCAATACCAAAAATCAAAACTTAAATAAAATAATCCAATATGGTTAATAAGTTATATAAACATCAAGGCAATATTTATAAAGTTATAAGGAATATAGCATTACATAACTTTAGTTCCCAAGAACAAGTTAAAGAATTTAGAGATTATATCAATTCAAACCACGTACTAAAAACAAAGACACATTATATGTTTTGTGAAGTTGTTGAAGACGCAGAAATAGTAGAATGAAAAAATTACTCCTAATATTTTTATCCTTTATAGGATGTTCAAAAATAGATGAAAATGGTTTTAAATCATTCAAAATAAAAAAAGGCTGCCATAGATCTGGATATCGTTATAAATCAGATAAAAGAAATTATATAGAATTTGATGTAATATTCGATGAATCAGCCATTTATACTACAAAATCACCACAAAACCAAGCAGATGTAAACAAGCTATATGGTGTAAGTGATTGCGGTAAAAATCACATGAAATACTCGATTCGTTTTGGGTGGAGGTATTATAATGATAGTTTACAAATACTATGGTTTAAACACGAAGCCGGAGAATTTACATTTGGTGTAATTAAAAAAATAAACATTAATCAGACTTATACTTTAAGTTTGGATATAACAGAAGACAAATATATATTATGTGTTGATAATGTTTGTACTATAACAGATAGAACATGCCCAAAAACTTATAGAAGGTATTATTTATACCCTTATTTTGGGGGAGATGAAACTTCCCCACATGATATTGTAATTAAAATAAAAGATTAACATATTTATACTATATAATAAAATTTATGAAAAATTTCAAAAAACTGATTAAAGAAGCTTTAACACCTGACTTTCTAACTGAATATAATCAAACCCAAGGAAGAGAAGAATATCGAGACATGGATTTCGAAGTATTATACTCCCCAGAAGATGGGTATAGTATTGAATCAGAAAGATATGAAATTGTTAACCCAAACGCCTATTTTAGTACATACGCCGAAGCTGTAGAACATGCTGAATTAGAAATAGATGGATATTTAGGAGAGTGGGAAGAAGATGATGATTTGTTAGATGATGGTGATGATGATTGGGTTGAAGATCGTGATTGGGCAAAATTGGAGGAAAACATGGCACTTTCCAAAGAATTAGAAAACCACCCCGATTTTGATATTTTAGTTACTACACTAGAAGATAATTTAGGAATCGAAATAGAAAGAAGTCTAAGATCTGGAAAATATAATGGAAGAGAAGGTCATTACCTTAGAACCCCAGATGTTGGAACTTGGACTGAGAATGCAAAAGAAGCAATTACAAGAGCCTTAGACAAAGCTAGTGCTAAAGCCCAAGACCATACCTTTGAATTTGCGGGCGTAAGCGATTACGAATTAGAACCAGGTGAAAGATCATGGGATGCTTCAATTGAATTTTTTGCTAATAAAGAAGAATCAGTTAATGAAGGTATATCTTCTAAAGATCAAGTAACCATCAAAAAATCAGAATTAGGTGCAGTGGCTGGTCATAAAGATAAGTATAATAGAGCTTATAGAGAATTTGTAAATCGTTATATAAAACAAAACAATATAAAAGTCAAAAATAGTACCGAGGCTGATTATGTTGTTCAAAATGCATTTAAAATTCCAAATCCTGAAAATAAACATTATGTAGATACTGCAGAATGGCTAGAAGATAATGGTTTTTTAATTATTAAAGAATCAATTAATGAAATGGATATAAATGATCCTGTTCTAATGGGAATGAGAGCTTCCAAACAATCAATGAATACAGACCCAACTTCAACTATAGATTATGATGAGGCTTTATCATTAAGACAATTAAAAGCAGAATTATTAGATCAGCATAAACAACTATTCCGTGATATGGAGCAAGAAGCTGAACCAGAAGGTGGACCAATTGCTGATAGATATGGGGCTGAATTAGAAGCACTTGAAAATCGAATTTACAAAATAGGTAAACAATTGATGGATTATGATATGAATGAATCCCTTAATGAAGATAAAGTAAGTGCATCTAGTATCCCAGAAGGACCCCAAAGATTAAAATGGTATGGTAAAGGATTAGCAAAAATGATGACCCCTTATGATACAGAAGGTCCAGAAGGACTATTAAATGCTTTGTTAGATAACCCTGAAGACTTTCCATTACATTGGGATGTAGCGCATGCAGGTACTGTGGATTACATGCAAGATAACTTTGATATTATTGTGAAATATGCTAATGATGAATTAGGGATGCTTGAATCAGTTAATGAAGATGATTTAGATGTAAATTATAGTGATGCTGATGCTGGAGACGAATCCATAGAAAAGGAATCAGCATCAGGTGCCTATGAATCTAAAACATTTGATTTTAAAAAAATGATTAAAGAAGCAATAACCCCTGACTATCTAAAAAAATAATCACTTACACCCCACAATCTAGCTTAATTCTTTCATATTTATAATAAATTAATTTGAATGAAGTTAATTACATCTTTTTTAAAACCGTTTTCCAAAAAAGTTGCACCTGTAACAAATTGCAGGGGTAGATTTAAACAAGAGTGACCTCAACAACCTTATTTTATTGAGAAATAGGGGCATTAGTAGGATGTTAACTACTAATAGGAACACTTGGAAAGCCATAGGAGATTAAAGCTCTCAACTACCGCCCCTGTTTTTTAATAGATTGAAAATGGAATTATTGAAATTAACATGGTGGATGGATGACCCAATTGATTATGAGTATAAACAGTATATTTTACTTGATTACTTACAAAAAATTGAAAGTCATTTTATAAATAGGGATTTCTCACCCTACTTGCTACACACTGAAAAATTATACGAAGAAATGGCTATTAACTTAGACTTTATAGATACATTTGAGAATGAGATGACAGCCAACAATGTAGTATTCTCCCCAGATGGGGTTGGATGGGAAGACATAGAACTTCCTACAATTAAGGAACTTGAAGAAATGAAACAAATATTAAAATTTTCTGTTCCATTAATTAAAACAAAGGTTAAAATAGGTAAAGAACTTTGGAAAAATAGCCCTACAATTTTATGGTGATATAATTAAAATTTCCTTTACCTTTCTTACATTAAAATTTGTCTACCTCATTTATTTTACTTATATTGAGGTACAAGAAAATTAAGGTAATTATGGAAAATTTTGAATATCTGTCACTAGAACAAGAAAAATATTTATGTAAACTACATAGATTAAATGCTTATAGCTTGCTCAAGCTAGAAAAAGCAAAGGAAGTTGAATTAGGAATCGCTGATGCAAATGGGGATTCTGAACTAATAGATGATATAGAAAGCCAATTAGATTGGATTCGTATAGTATTAACCATAAGAGCCAAATTAAGTTAAAAAATAAGTTATGAAAGATTTAAATCAAACTCTCCACATCCTATCAGATTGGCTAATCAATTCTGATTCTAACATTGATCCATACTATGATGGAACATTAGAAACAGCAATTAAATATT